>Ga0256404_1009574_pt1 | contig 13805 bp, 13 predicted proteins | sample RumenRJG_01DNA_FD_185990 | JGI IMG/M metagenome (GOLD analysis project Ga0256404, IMG submission 185990) | Bovine rumen microbial communities from Lethbridge, Alberta, Canada - RJG_01 | ecosystem: Host-associated > Mammals > Digestive system > Stomach > Rumen | place: Canada: Alberta | collected...
CGGAAGATATTTCTCTATTTCGATCCTCCCCATAACCTTTAAAAATGTATGAATTTCATCATCCTCTGGAATAATTCTTATGTAATCCAGTGGTAATCTGAGCTGAATTGCGTTACTATAATCTTGCCTATTAGTAGTAGTGTAATTCATGATTACATTATACAGTAAAACCCGGTCTTCACCGGGTTTTATTGTTCTATGGGCTTTCTTATTTCGTTACAGCCCCTAAAGTAAATCGGATATTACTTTGTCTAAGAGCGGTGCCTCTAAGGAAGTACCGAGATAGACGCATTTGCCCTTGCCGTAAGTATGAACGGTGGCGGCAGGATATTCTCCAAAGGAGGAATCTTCATACATTAATAGCGGTGTGGCCCCCTTTAAGGTCAGGCATTCCTCAAAGACTTCCCCTTTTCCGTGAGTGTCCTTGTATCTAACCTTGGCAGACTGTCCCGTCAGGAGTGCTTCATGCTCTTCAATGACACAGCCCGTTAAGTCGGATAAATCGGCCGGTAACCGCTTGCCGAATTCCAGATTGTTATCCTCATCCTTCCAGGCGGTACGGAATGTCATGATGATGGTGGCACCCTCGGCCGCGTACTGTTTCAGTCTCTCCTTGAAGTCCGGCTTCATGACGATCATGGCCGGTAAGAGAATGTATTTGTAGCCGCTTAAGTCGCTCTTCGCATTCAGAATGTCCACCGTGATATTGCGGTCGAAGAACGGACGGTACAGCTTCTGCGCTTCCTTTTCATAATCCATCGTGTCGCTCTGCCGCTGAATGCGGAAGGCCGCAGCGGAATCGAAGTCGTAGATCAGACAGGCTTCCTTCTTTCTTTGCGGGCAGTCGCGCTTGGCGGCTTCCGAGAAGAATTCCTGCGTTTCATAGTAGCGCCTGCGCTTTTCGTTATCGGCATCCACGATTCCGAAGCAGAACTGCTCGGCACCTTTGTTGTAGCCGCGGTAACGGAAGAAGATGATCGTTTCCGCACCGTGCGAAATGGCCAAATGCGACCACTTCGGTGCTTCCTTCGGTTTCGGGGCCTTGCCGATGACATCGTGTCCCTGTGCTCCCATGATCGCTTCCGTGACCCAGAAGTCCTTGTTCTTATAGCCTCGGGCCGTATCCAGCGTGAAGGCAATCTCATAGTCTTTCATGGCTTCACTCTGTCCGCCCCAGACCGGATAGTTGTTATAGGCAACAATATCCATGTACTTGGCCGCTTCAAAGTGGTCGTAATGCTTGCTCCAGCAACCGCCGGAGAAGTCATGAATGACCGTCTTTTCCGGAGAGACTTCCTTTAAGATCAGATACTGCTGCTTGAGGAAGTTCACGGCACTCTGACTCTTGAAGCGCTCCCACTCCAAGCGTAAGGACGGGTTATGCGCCACAAAGGCTTTGCGCGGTAATGGAATCTGCTTGAAGTTCTGATACGTATGCGCCCAGAAATGAGTGCCCCAACGCTCATTCAGTTCCTTGATATCGCCATGGTATTTCTCTTCAAGATACTTGTGGAATTTCTCCTTGCAGTTATCGCAGAAGCACCAGTCGGATCCTTCGTGTCCGATCTCGTTATCCATCTGATAGGCTACGATCGTATCTTCATCTTTGTAGTGCTCCGCCAATGCACGGGTGATTCCTGCACATTTCTCCAGATAAATATCGGAATTCATGCAGTAGGAACGTCTTGCGCCAAACGGCTGCTCGTATCCCGTCTCATCATGGAAGCGGATGGACGGATACTTCTCATAGAGCCAGATCGGCATGGTGGCCGTCGGCGTGCACATTAAGATCTTTAATCCGTGCGCTTTGACGTGACGGATCACCTCATCAAAGAATGTAAAATCGTAAACCCCTTCTTCCGGCTCCAGGATATCCCAGGCAAAGTCGGCAATTCTTATGAGGTTGCACCCCAATGCCTTGATATCTTCCAGATCCTGATCCAACAGGTCCAAACCCCAGTGTTCCGGGTAGTAGTCAACACCTAAATATTTCATATGCTTACATCGGTCCTTTATCTTTTGTAAATGTATATACCGTTTTGCGGAAGGCCTTCAGTGCGGAGATCGTTCCTTCACTGACGCCGTCCAGATGACGGTACGCTCTGTTCTCTTTGGAAATGTACGGCCAGTTCGGTAAGCCTTCCCCGTTCGGATTCTGCGTCTTCACAAAGTTGGCGACGTAGTCGATCATCTGCTTGGAAAGATCGTAGTCGACCTTCTCAAACGGACGCCAGGAATGCTTCATATTGCCGAACATATACCATAAATCTGCCGCATGGAATGCCTTAAAGCGGTTGCCCGGCAGTGTGCGGTCAAAGAAGTAGCCGTAAACATGAGAGCGGTGCATCTTGTTATTGCGCTTGGCGTAATTCATGGCCATCAAGTGCAGAATCGGAGCCATGAAGTCCTGGGAAGTGACACCGACCATCATCGGGACATCGAGGTCTTCCCCTTTCTTCACGATATTCTGCGGGACATCAGGAATGATCTCTCCGTCAATGCCCGGCACCACGTTACGCGGCGAATAATTGGCACGCGACTCATCATACCACGCGTTCCAGATGACATCAACCGGTAAGGTATACATCTCTTCCTTCGTGGCCGGAATTCTCTTGCGGACGCCTTCCCAGAAGACGGCCGCTTCCTCTTTGGAGAGCGGTTTGGCCATCTTCGGCATGACTCCGCCGCCGCTCATGGTAATAATTCCCTTGATCTTGTTCCCAAGGGTATCCTTGTTATAGGTCAGATTCATGATGCTCATGGCACCGGCGCTCTGTCCCATTAATGTCATGCGATTCGGGTCGCCACCGAATTCTTCAATATGCTTATAGATCCAATCAACGGCACATTTCTGATCCAGATGTCCGTAGTTTCCGTTTTCGTATAATGAAAAGACATTCAACCGGTAACCGACAGAGACCAGGATAATATCACGCTTGGCATATTCCTGACAGCCGCCAAACGGCAGCTCTCCGACATACCCCGTTTCAAACCCGCCGCCGTGAATAAAGATCAGTACCGGCAGTTTTTCCTTGTCCTTTACTGTGGTAATTGTTAACGTCATCGGGCTTTCCACGTGGGTGCATTCTTTCCCGCTCGTGAATTCCTGGAAGTAGAAATCCTGCGACGGATCGCGGAAATAGTTGAACTGATAGCAGTCCTGCTCCTCTTTCGTACAGTCCAGTACCCCGTCATAATGCTCAATCATGACCGGCGGCTGGAACCGTTTGGTTTCCGCGTACGGAATGCCCTTAAATGTCAGAATGTCCCCATCCTGTATGCCTTCCATGGTTCCCATGGATGTTTTTTTGATGATTGTTTCCATAAAAACTCCTAATGATTTACTCTAAATCCTATTGTAACATACATCATATGAAAATTAACAAAAGCAGTGCGATGCACTGCTCTCATATTTGATTTACTGTTTCAGGGAATTATGGGTGTTGAACCATTCCGTGATCTCGTTTAACCGGCGGATCCGGTGCAACGGTTTTCCGCTGCGGGAAAGCTCATGATTCTCGCCGTGGAAGATCACCATTCTTGTTTCCACCCCGCGTACATTCAGCGCCTGCATGAGCTGCATCCCTTCTTCTAAAGGACAGCGGTAGTCCTCATCGGAATGAATGAAGAGGATCGGTGTTTTCGCATTGTCCACGTATTTTAACGGAGAGTGTTCCCATAATGTTTCCACTTCCCTGCTGAAGGAAGTCACCTTGTTCTGATCCAGCGCAAAGTACGGTCCGATATCGCTGAGATAAGAGAAGCCGACCCAGTTGGAGATGGAACGTTGGGATGCCACGGCTTTGAAGCGGTCCGTATGAGTGACGATCCAGTTCGTCATAAAGCCGCCGTAGGATCCTCCCGTTTCAAAGATGTTTTCCGCATCGATCATCGGATATTTCTCTAAAACCTTATCCGTGAAGTTCATCAGGTCTTCAAAGTCTTCATAGCCATAGCGTCCGCGGATATCGGCGAAAGCGTCGCCTCTGCCGTCAGAGCCGTGAATATTGGTGAAGAAGACAAAGTAGCCTTCCGCTGCCCACAGCTGCATTTCATGGAAGAAGACCGGCGTATAGATGGCTCGTGGTCCGCCGTGGATATCGAGCACGGCCGGATATTTCCTGCCTTCTTCATAGCCGACCGGCTTAATCACCCAGCCGTTTAAGGTCATGCCGTTGGACTCATAGGTGATCTCTTCCGGCAGGGAAATCGCATATTCCTCTGTCAGTTTCCGATTCAGGTTGGTCTTCTGCATAACTGTTTTGTCTTCCAGGTTATAGCTATAGAGTTCCAACAGACTGTTTTCTGTCGCTGCCGCAAAGAGGATCTCGTTTCCCCTGCGTTCCATAAAGGCAACAAGCGGGAAGCGGAAGAGTTCTTCACAGTTCAGTTTCTCATCGATTTTCACAACCGCGACATGATCCGCATCGCTCAGGATGGAATACAAAGTATCCTCATAGACAAAGGAGCCCTTTCCGCCACCGAGCAGAATGTCATTGGCGCAGCTTTCATATAAGGAGCGGTCGATCTTGCCGACCTTTTTCAGTCCGTTATTTTCAAAGCGGTAGAAGGATGCCGTCTCATTGATGCCGTACTCCTTCTGGTCCGTTGCCAAAAGCCATAAATCTCCCTTTAGGAAGAAGAAATCAGAGATGCTGAGCTTTTCTTTGGTATCGATGGAAACGGTTGTTTTGGTATCCGGATCAAAGCAGAAAAGTTCATCCGTGAGTGGCTGTGTTGTTTTGTAACAGGTGCCGCTGAAATAGACCTTTTCCTTCTCCACCTTCACATTGGAAGTGCTGAAGAAAGGATCCGTGATGCGCTCAACTTTCTGAGTCTTGCTGTCAAAGAGGAAGAGCGCGTTACGCTTCTTGTTGATAAAGCCCTTGCCGTTAAAGTAGTAAGGAACCTCATCCACCACCTGGTAGTCCGCTTCCGCTTTCAGCTCTTCCATCTTGGCTTCGCGTTCCTTGTCGGAAAGCAGATAGTCATCCGGTGAATTGGCATCAATAATGCCCGTCAAAAGCCAGAGATTCTCCCGGATCAGCTTCATGGAAGTCACGGCCAATGGCAGTGTGAAGGCTTCCTGTTCCTCTTTGGTATCGATATTGTAAGAGAAGAAGCGGGTGACACCCTTCGGCGCATCCTCTTCCTCTTTGGTAAAATAGAACGAGCTGTCGTCGACAAATGCCACAAAGGAACAGCTGAGTTCCTGCTTGAGTTCTTCCCCGTCGATCACGATGCTTTTTCTGTATGCATTCTTTTCCTTATCCGCCACGGAAACCGTATAGATTGTATGGATTCCGTTCGGACTGACGGCAAGAGAAGAGAGATATTGAAATTCAAAAATCGTTTCAGCCTGTATTTTTTTCATGTTTTGTTTCTCCTTCTCTCATACTATCATAGATTCTCATGCGTCTCAAAAGACATACTTCAACTGAGGAAAAACGGATAGATATCCTCATCGGTCCTCTCATACCAGTACGAGACTTCCTTCGCTCCGGGATAGAGGGACGGATTCTTTTCCAGAGAAGTCATCTTGTTACAGATGTCCCTGACGTCTTCCTCTTTCTCCGAAGTGATCTGATACAGGTATTCCATATTCACCGGATACCAGCTCAGCTCCCTGCCGTCCTTGGCACCGACGGAAATAAAACGGTAGATATTATATTTCATTGCCTCTCCTTTCCGATCACGGAAAACATCCATGCTTTCTCTTGTTTGGAAAAAGCGATGTTTTGGTATTCTCTTGTAGGGTTTCTGCGGTTCTTCCGTGCTTCTTCCTCGCTGAAAAACAACCGGCTCTTCCGGATGCGCAGACCGCCTCTGCGATCCGCAAAAGCCACAATGCACCAGTCTCCTTCGAGTAAGAGCACTTTCACCTTCTGCACGTAGCAGTGCGCGGAAAGATAGTAACAGACATCCCCTCGTTTGATCGTCTCAGACAAAGTAGATCCCCACCGAATTCATTAACGGCTTTAAGGAGCGCTTCAGTGAGGAAAGATAGTCCGCTCCGCTCAGACAGAATACGGAATCCTCCAGACAGCGGTACGCCGTTGCTTCATCTTCCGCAAAGCCGGCGGAAAGAATACATCCGCTCAGCTGCATGGCGCGCTCCATGTCATCTCTTAAGATTGCCGCATCGCGGCATTCCCTTAAAATATCCAGAATGTCTTTTAATGTATGGTTCTTCATTTCTCTGCCCTCCTGTTTCATCTTCACTATAGCGGGCATCCATACATCAATTCTGTAAGAAAGAAAAAGGCGCGGAATTTCCGCGCCTGTCTTATAGGCATTTGATGATCTGTACGGCATTTAAGGCAGCACCCTTGCGAATCTGATCCCCACAGCAGAAGAGTGCGATGCCGTTTGGCAGAACCCGGTCGTAACGCAGCCGTCCGATGAGCACATCGTTCTGATTGCTGGAAGTCAAAGGCATTGGATAAACCTTTGCATCGTAATCGTCCAGAAGCTGCACGTGCGGTTCTCTTAAGATTGCTTCCCGGATCTCTTCCAGGGTTAACGGGTTTTGAGTTGCTAAAGAGACCGAGATGGAATGGGAGCGCATCACCGGGACCCGGACACAGGTACAGCTGACATTCAGCTCCGGCAGATGCAAGATCTTTCTGCCTTCATTTTCCATTTTCATCTCTTCCGAAGTATATCCTTCGCATTCCTCATTGCCGATGGCCGGAATGCAGTTATAGGCAATCTGATACGGGAAGACGTCCGGCTGAATTGCTTCACCTTTTTCCAATGCGGAGATTTCTTCCTTTAATTCATCAATTCCCTTCGCTCCCGCTCCGCTGACCGCCTGATAGGTGGAGACGATCATGCCGGTGATCGGTGAAAGTTTTTTGATTGCATTGACGGCCATGCAGGTAATAATGGTGGAACAGTTCGGATTGCTGATGATTCCATGGTGCCCTTTGGCATCTTCTCCGTTAATTTCCGGTACAATTAATGGTACATCCCTGTCCAAACGGAAGGCAGAGGAGTTATCAATGAAGACAGCACCCGCGTTTACGATGTCTTTCGCGTACTGTTTCGATAAGGAAGCACTGCAGGCACCCAGGACAACATCGAGTCCGTCAAAACATCCTTCCTTTACCACCTGAAGCGGAATCTTGAATCCATGAAACGGAAGACATTTGCCCAAAGAGCGCTCCGAGGCAAAGAGCCGGAGCTCCTCGACCGGGATATTCTCTTCTTCTAACACCTGTATCATTTCTCTGCCAACCGCACCGCTGGCTCCGATAATACCGATTCTCATTTTCCTTCCTCCGCTGTAATGAATTTATGATAGATGGCTTCAATGGCCTTTTCAAAATCTTCTTCCGCCACGCCGACGATAATGGAAATCTCCTCCGGTCCCTGTGAAATGGTCCGGATATTGATCTTCTTTTTCCCGAGTTCTCCGAACACGCTGCCGCTCATGCCCAGACGCGATTTCATCCCGCGCCCGACAATGCAGATGAGCGCCACATCTTCCAAAACGCTGACATCGTCGCATCCCAGATTTTCCTTTAAATCACTTAAGACGGAATAGATATCCCCTTCATGGTCTTCTTTGGAGAAGACAAAGGAGAAGGAATCCACGCCTGTGACTACAGAAGTCAAAGAGATACGGTAATGTTCCATGATCTCCAGAGCTTTCTTTAAAAAGCCGACTTCCGAGGAAGTATGGCGCTTGGAGGCGCTGATAGCCACAAAGCCCTTCTTTCCGGTAATGCCCGTGATCGGAGCCGCCGAAGTATCATTTTCAATCTTGTTGACAATCAATGTTCCCGGATTGTCTTTTTTATTGGTATTGCGGATCTGGATCGGGATATCCTTGGAAATCACCGGGAAGATGGCATCTTCATGCAGGACATTGGCCCCCATGTAGCTCATTTCCCTTAATTCCTGATAGGTAATGACATCGATCCGCTTCGGATGCGGGATCATGCGCGGGTCCGCCACATAGATGCCGGAGACATCCGTCCAGTTCTCATAGACATCGGCGTCCACCACATTGGCCAAGATGGCACCCGTGATATCGGACCCGCCCCGGCTCATGATGCGGATATTGCCGTTTGGCAAAGAGCCGTAAAAGCCCGGAACGATCAGAGTATTCTGAATCTCCAGATACGGCTGCAGTTTTTCCTTTGTCTTATTCAAATCAAAGCTGCCGTCATAGTTCATGCAGATAACATCTTTCGCATCCACAAACTGCGCGTTCAGATAGGCCGCCATGATCTTGCAGGAAAGATATTCCCCGCGGCTCACGAGATAATCCAGACTCTTTTTCTGTTTGATGATCTGACGGATCTCATCCATTTCCTTTTCCAAATCAAAGTCGATGTTCAGTTCCTTTATGATTTCCGCATGCTTCTCTTCAATCAGTTTGACGATCGGTTCCGCATCCATCCCGTAGCGCTGATTCGCTTCGCAGAGGTATAAGAGGTCCGTGACCTTATGCGGATTCTCTTCCGACTTGCCGCAGGCGCTTAAAACGACGATCTTGCGGGTCGGATCTTCCTTTAGGATTGCTTCGACTTTCTGAAACTGTCTGGCGTTGGCAACCGAGCTGCCGCCGAATTTTGCTACTTTAATCATGGCTGATTCCGGCGATAAAGATTTCTTTATCGTTATTCCTTTCCAAGACTTCGCGCAGTTCCTGCAAGGAAGCAGCGCGTGTGATGCATGTATCTTCCCCAACTTCCTTTTCAATCAGGGATTCGAATGCTTTTTTATCTTTGCTTCTTATATAAAAGCGATAGCTGAGCGCTTCTTCGGCATTACTGCCTTTCCCGCTAGGCAGATAGCGGAATTCTTCATTCCTCAAGAGTGACAGCAGGTCATCAATCATATTGGAAGCAGTCGGATAGCGCCCCGCTCCTTCTCCGATAAAGGCCAGCTGTTTTCTTGTTTCGCTGTTCAGAAGGAAACAGTTGTAATTCTCATGCACGGACGCAAAGAGCGAATGCATCTCTTCAAAGAACGGCAGGACGGCCAGACTGACTTTTTCCCCGTGGTTTTGGATAATGCCTTTTAAGACACAGACTCTGCGGTTATTGATGCAGTACTTATACTCCTCATTGGAAAAGTGCCGAATTCCCAGTGCCAGCACCTCGCTTGGATCAAAGGCTTTCTGAAAGGCAATATTGGCAGAGAGTACCGTTTTGGCGCGGGTATCGATGCCGTCAATATCATCGGACGGATCTTTCTCTGCGTATCCAAGTTCCTGTGCTTCCTTCAGAGCCTCCTCAAAGGTTCGCCCTTCCCGAAAGATCTTATCCAGGATATAGTTGGAAGTGCCGTTCATGATTCCTTCGACGCTATATATGGTTTCTTTCCTTGCAATCTCTTCCAGATTGCGGATCCACGGAATCCCGCCGCCGCAGCTGGCAGAGAACCGCAGGGAAACGTGATTTTCATAAGCACACTTCGCCAACTCGTCATAATGCACGGAGAGCATCTTCTTATTGGCCGTGATGATGTACTTGCGCTTTTGAATGGCGCTCAGGCAGTAGGTATGTGCCGGTTCATCGCCGCCGATGCACTCCATAACTGCCTCTATGGAAGAATCGTTTAAGATCTCATTGATGTCATCCGTCATATTTACAGAGACCGCCTGTTCTTTCCGATGAACCAGAATCCTTGTCAGATGAACTCCGTATTCCGGATGCTTCTCAATCAGATCGGCTACCCCTTTTCCGACTACGCCGTAACCCAGCAGTGCAACGTTCATATTCCCCTCCGTGTACGTATTCTGAATACACTTGTATTCAAACTAAAAACATAGTATCATTTTTATGTATGAATGACAAGGAATATTTATCTATGAAACCATTTCAATCCACCCGTTCAAATAACGATCCTGTATCCTCTGCCGAAGCCATTGTTCAGGGCTTGGCACCGGATGGCGGGCTCTACTGCCCGCAAGAGATCGGTCAATTAGATTATCACGAATTCAAGGATGCCTCTTATGAAGAGATTGCCCTGCGCGTGATCTCCGCGCTCTTTCCGGATTTCAATCAGGAAGAACTGGCAAAAGACATCCGTCTTGCCTATGCGGATTCCTTCCGCACCGATGAGATCACTCCTTTAGTGAAAAAAGGAGACGCCTACTATCTTGAACTCTGGCATGGTCCGACCTGTGCCTTTAAGGATATTGCGCTTACTTTATTACCGAAGCTTTTGAAAAGCGCCTATCGCGCCTTACAGATTCAAAAGGATATCGTGATTCTAACTGCCACCAGCGGCGATACGGGCAAAGCAGCACTTGAAGGTTTCAAGGATGAAGAACATGTCTTTATTAAAGTACTCTATCCGCATCAGATGGTTTCCTTAACGCAGGAGATGCAAATGCGCACGACCGGCGGCAACAATACCGAAGTACTGGCTGTCAAAGGCAACTTTGATGACTGTCAGAGAACGGTCAAGGCCATTATGGAGAATCATCCGGATTATGACCATCTGCTGTTATCCAGCGCCAATTCCATCAATATCGGAAGATTGGCTCCGCAGGTCGTCTATTACTTTAAAGCCTATCTGGATCTGTTAAAGAAGAATGAGATCAAAGACGGTGAAGCAATTGACTTCATTGTCCCGACGGGAAACTTCGGAGATATCCTCGCCGGTTATATTGCTAAGGAAATGGGCCTGCCTGTTCATAAACTGATCTGCGCCAGCAATAAGAATAACGTACTGGAAGACTTTATCCATACGGGTGTTTACGATGCGAACCGCCCGTTATACAACACGGCTTCCCCTTCCATCGACATTCTTGTTTCCAGCAATCTTGAGCGTTTACTTTACCTGATGAGTCAGGATACGGAGCTGATTGCCGGTTTGATGCAGGAGTTAAAGGAGAAGCGCTCCTATCAGATTCCTTCTTCCTTATTGGAGAAGATCCAGTCCGTCTTTGCGGGCTATTCCTGCTCGGAAGAGGAAATGAAAAAAACCATTCAGGAAGTGTATCAAAACGATCACTACCTGATCGATCCGCATACGGCTGTTGCCGCCTGCGCTGTAAAGAAATATAACGATGCAGAACACAAGCACGTCGTTCTTTCCACAGCCTCTCCGTATAAATTCTCCGCTGCCGTCTTTGAGGCAATCACCAAAGAATCCATTCCGGAAGATCTGGACGCAATGGACCGCTTATTCGATATTACCCATCAGGAGATTCCGCGTCCGCTTTCCCTTTTAAAGGAAGCAGAGATCCGCTTCTCTGAAGTATTGGAAAAGGACAGCGCCAAAGAAACGATTGAGCGGAAGCTGAAGGAGATGGACCATGATTAAAATCCATGTACCGGCCACCAGTGCCAACATCGGAATCGGTTTTGACTGCCTTTCATTGGCAGTCCGGATGTATAACACCTTTTCCGTTGAAAAAAGTGAGAAATGGGTCCTGGAAGGCTTCGACTGCAAGATCGAAGACAACCTTTTCCTGAAAGCTTATGAAATTGGATGTGAAAAGATGCAGCTAGTCGCAGATTCCTGCTCTGTAACGCTGGAATCCCACATCCCGCTCAGCCGCGGCCTGGGTTCTTCCGCATCCTTAATTGTCGCGGGACTCTTGGCCGCCAATGAGCTGCATGGGAATCCACTTTCGAAAGAAGAGTTATTAAGTTTAGCCACGGAGATGGAGGGACACCCGGACAATGCCAGTGCCGCTCTTTACGGTAATCTCTGCCTGTCCAAAAAAGACAGAGCCCAGGTATTCTCCATGGATCCGTCGTTAAAGCTGACGTTATTGATTCCGGATGTCACGGTTTCCACCCACGAAGCCAGAGCCATCCTGCCGCAGAACTACGAGCGCGGTGAAGTCGTCACAACGCTCTACGGCGCGCTTTCCGGCTTTCAGGCACTGCTCAGCGGAAAGGAAGATTCCTTAGCGGATCTTATGAATGATAGGATCCACGAGCCTTACCGCAAACAGCTGATTCCGCACTTTGACGAGGCAAAAGCGTGGGCACTTGCTCACGGGGCGAAGGCCTTTCTGATCAGCGGCTCCGGATCGACATGCATTGCCGTATCCAAAAAAGCCATGGATCTCAGCGAAGCGTTCCCCTATCCGAATTGGCGTGTTATCCCGATTGAAATCGATACGAAAGGAGCCGAAGTATGCCGGACGAATATCTGATTGTACATAAAGCGATCCTGCCGGACTATTACGACAGAGTGATTCAGGCCAGAGAAGACCTGAATGACAAGAAGTATCTCAGCGTGCAGGATGCCTGCAAGGCCAATAACATCTCCCGCAGCACCTTCTATAAGTACAAGGACTACCTTTACCGCCTAAAGGAAAAGGACGAAGGCAAAAAATGCGTCCTGTCGTTAACGGTAAATGATGAAAAAGGTGTGCTTTCCGAGATCTGTAACCGCCTCAGCAATCTGGATGTCTCCATTCAGACGATTTCCCAGGCGCCGCCGATCGATAAGAAAGCCTCCCTTTTGATCTCCGCCGACATTACGAATATGCCGTTCAGTGTCTCTACCCTTTTAAAGAAGTTAAAGGAAGTCGAACAGGTCTGCCAGGTGGAACTATTATCCTTCAGTTAAAAAAATACGGACATATCGCATTGGATATGTCCGTTTGTTTGTCTTACCCTCTGTGGGTTTCGAAGTATTTGGAAGAAACATGCTCCTTGGCATGCTCGGCGTCCTCCACGTGGTTGCCGATGCCTTCCGCCAGGCAATATGCCAACACTTCCACGGCCGGTGCATATTCCAAAGCCGTGAAATCTTTCGAAGCAACCTCAAATCCCAGATCGTTTTCATCCTGCGGATTCTTGCCGAAGATGTAACCCTGCGAGAGTTCCTTTTTCGCAAAGTCCGTCACGCCGATCGACATCCATTCTTCGACGCCGTCATTTAAACTGATAACGCAGTCTTCCTTGCGGAATCCGAGAACCGGTCCGTGCAGACCGTCTTCCGCTTCATAGCCGATGGCCAAAAAGTGTTTCGCTGTTTCGAGAATCTTTAAGGCCCCTTCCAGTGCCACGCCGTAGAGCGGACCCTGACCGTAGAGAATGAAGCTGTCTGCTGTTAAGAGCTTTTCCTCATTGCGCCTGTAGAAGTCAAGTGCGGCACTCACGACATTCGGATGGTTGTCCACGGCCTTTAAGCCGTCCTTGACGATCTTTACTGCTTCTTCCTCACTGATGGTGTTGCGCTCCAAAGCAATACGGACCGCGATCATCTGCAGTGTGACCACGCTGGTGCAGTAGCCGATCGTGCGGTACCAGAATTCCTCTTCCTCGCATCCCATATCCACGTGCGCCTTTGCGGCTTTGGCAATCGGTGTGGTTTCCTTTTCCGTGACGGAGAGCGTGAAGAACCCCTTTGCATTCATCTTTTCGATCATCTCACGGACCAGAGTGGATGTCCCTGTCTGAGAGACAAAGAGATACAGAGCGTTTGGATCGTAGACTGTTTTCTTATCAAACTGATTCGGAATATAGGTGTGTACGGAGACCTTTGTCACCTTTTCCATGAACTGGAACGCGCTGATGGCTGCCGTATTGGAAGAACCGGCGCCGATGATGTTGATCTCACTCAGATTCGCTAAGCCCTTCTGAAAGGACTTTACGAACGCATCGGTACGTTCCTTGTAGTTACAAATGATTTTCCGGGATAACGGTGCGACCCGGACGATACAATCGAGCATTGTTGTCATGCTGTCTTCCCTCCTGTTTGATTGTAAAGCCTCTACTTCCATTATAATGTCTATCCTCCGCAAATAGGCTCCTGATGATTTACTTTTGTTCCTTTTGAGGACTTTTCTTTTTTCTTTTTTTACATAGATATCAGGA
>Ga0256404_1009576_pt1 | contig 13803 bp, 11 predicted proteins | sample RumenRJG_01DNA_FD_185990 | JGI IMG/M metagenome (GOLD analysis project Ga0256404, IMG submission 185990) | Bovine rumen microbial communities from Lethbridge, Alberta, Canada - RJG_01 | ecosystem: Host-associated > Mammals > Digestive system > Stomach > Rumen | place: Canada: Alberta | collected...
TGGTAGAGGTCGTACACCTCCTGATAATTCACTTCTTTCTTTGGCATGATCTTGAAATTTAAGATTCGATGCCACAAAGGTACTAGATATTGAGGTTCGTGTCAAGGCGGAAAATAGAACGTTTACGTAGAAGTGCCCATTAACTATCGTAAATACAATGTTTATTCAGCAGAGATTCTCCCTGACCGGGTCATCATGGGTGTCAACGGCAAGACGACACTTGTCTATGAGAAAAAGAATATCGAGGGTCAGTTTCCTTATGGCCTAGAGCAGATGCTTATTCTTGACATGCAGTATGGTGGTACTACATGGGTTGGGAAAACCGATTTATCACAGTTGCCAGCTTATATGGACATCGACTGGGTGAAGGTCTACAAGCTGGACACCAAGTAGATAGTTTACCAATAGCATCCCTCTTCTACTTCATTGGCCTTGGCCGGTTTTTCTGCTGCCTCGGGGAATGTCCAGTGGTCGTTGGCTAGATGGCTGTAAGTGTCAAACAAATTCTTGTCGACAGGGTTAAACCACCGCTTTCCCTTGATGCCGAAAAGCAGTTGGAGTGCTCCTCCCATGTGGACAGCCTGCTTGCCTGTTTCCTTGGCGTGCGCAGCAAGAGGGAATCCATAGGCTCCACAGCCAATAAGTGCTACGTCATAGTCTGTTTTGTCCATAGCGTCTTCCATGGAATGAAGTGCGTCGAACCATGTGGCAAAGCCGTCGCTGTTGTCACCGATGCTCTGCACAGCCTTGATGATTTCAAAGCTTTTGAAGGTTGGCAATATATCAGGCTGTTTGAAGAGTAGATGCCTTTTTCCATACTGTTTGCGTATAGTGTCAGCGAAGGGATGTATGACGAGAACGCGTTTGTCCTTGAGGCAAGCCGTCCATGGTTTCTTCGACCAAAAGGGTTCAAGATACCTTAGTCGGACTTTTGCCGCATTCTTCAGTTCTTCGTCGAACAGTTGTTCGCTGCTTTGCCACGATCCAAGGATGTCAACGAGCTGCATGTCCTTTATCATCATCTGGGCGAAGTGTTCTATAACTTCTTTGGTAGGATTGAATACACCAGCGTTCCTTTTCAGATTGATGATTTGCTGTTCTGTCCACCACCATGTGGGGATGTCTCCTTTGATATATTTCCATGCATTGTGTTGCATGCTTGTCCGGCATTTATAGCTTGCAGTGACATCAAGTTCCACGCTCCCCAGCCTCGCTATCATGCATGGCTTGCCGCTGGAGAGGGCTTCTGTGATGAGCCTTGCTGCTTCGTTCGGGTCTTCAACCAGACTTTCGGCCTTATTAGGGGCATGGGATGATACAAAATGGTTATATGCCCAATGAGCTGTTTGCAGCAATTTATACTTGTTCATATTGTTGTTTTGCCTGAAGTAGTAATAAATGCCTTATTTTCTTGCATATTCCAATGGTATGTGCCCCATTCGTGCTGCCTCTTGAGTGAAGGACGAATAGTAGCTTCCGATAATTCTCCTCGTTCTACTAAGGCAGAACAAGTCATAGACGGCAAATTGAATGCCCTCGACATTGTTTCTGTCAGTATTGTCGATGGTAGTAATAATTCGGTCGCCATACTTTGCCTTAAATTGTTTCTTTACCATGTTGTCGTCGCTGGCTAAATAGAAGGCCACACTGTCGTCGATTGCGATTTCCTCTTCGATCTTCCTATGAAAAGCTTCTGTTGGTGACTTGTCTAACGACTCCACACTATCAGTTCTTCGGATGTGTATGCCTATCGTGTTGCGGCTGAATTTTGAGGTTGTACTTTGGATGCGTTTAGCTATGTTGTCAACAGGCTTGAATAATCCCGTTAAAGGATAGTCCTTGCACAGTGGCGCGCCTGAAATTGAGAGTATTTTGCTACTCTTCTCTTCCATGATTTTTTCAGTTATTTCCTGATAACTGTCATTAAAGCTTGTCGCTTGATAGAATACGGAATCATATTTCAGTTTGAGGAGGGGGAGTCTTATATAATAATCTTTTTTCCTATTTATCTTGTACAGCCAATCATTGCTGTCTTCTATGTACAGCCCCTCTTCATTTATAGGCTTGAACAAATCGTAGAACCGTGCGTTCATCCCGTTGTATCTGTTCCAAATGACTCGTAGTTCACAGTTGTTGCTTTTGGATGTCTGTAATGTGGAGGCTATGGCTCTCAGTCTGTTGCATAAGCCGCCTGTGGGTATCAGAGTTATGTCTGTCATTATTAATAGATGCCTCTTAGTTCGTTTATTTTGATATATAGTTTTGGGCAAATCAGCCTAATATGTCTGAGCGTCCATGTGATGGGATACAGCTTTGGAAAGTTACGGCGAATATATTCCAAATACTCCGGGTCGGAATGAAGTGGATGCTTGAGATACTTTTTCCTTTCGGCATAATTCATGGTGGCAAGTTTCATAGTCTCATTTTTTGCATCCTTGTGGTCGAACTCGCAGTAGGCGCATACATGGGCGGTGATGAGAGCAGGATGTCCGTGGCGGTTGGCTTGTATGGCGTAGTCGTTGTCGGCGCAACTGTGTGTGTATCCGTCATAGAATATGCCGATGTCATCGACGACAGCTTGCGGAACCAGCAACGCATTGGCATTGGTGACATCCACACGTTGGGGCTTCCCCGATGGGCCTAGCCGTGTCAATCGTCTTTGATTGTCGAATACGTCACCACTATATGTGATGATGCTTGTGTCTCGTTCGTCGCAGGTCACTCCGGAATAGATGCCCGTCTTGCCGAGTTCTGTGGTGCAGTATCGATGGGTAGCGAGCAGCTCGGCCAACATGGTAGGGAAAGCGAAAGTGTCATCGTTGAGCAGCAGAAAGAAATCCACTCTCCCTTCCTTTCCGATGGCTTCTCTCCAAGCCTTGCGCATGCCTCCCGCCCAAAAAAGGTTTCCATCGCCGTTGACGATAGTAATCTGCCGTTCGGGGAAACTTTGATTCACGGCATCTGCGGTGCCGTCGGTGCATCCGTCATCGGTAAGATACACAGTCAGCGTGATTGTGCCACCTTGCAAGTTGTTCCGTTTTGCATTATATACCTCAAGCGAGGCGAAAAGACACCTTAGGCTTCTGAGAGTCTTCTCCTTTCTGTTGTGGCATGTCAGTATTGCCGCAATCTTCATTATCCTTTTATTTTTGTTATTAATGTTTTGCAAGCCAGTCTAATGGCTCCGCGGATGCCTATCATTTTCCTGCCGACGAACAGAGCCTTACGGTAGTAGTGATAGAAGAGTCGGTAGCCATCATATTCGCTGGGGGGCTCATGGCTCTGCTTGGTGTCATAGAGCCATATTCCGTTCCCCTCTCTCTGCTGAATGATATTCATTTCCATGGGGTGTAGCTCAAGGCTGAATTGCCTTAGGACCTTGAATGGTAATGCCCGTGTTGATAGCAAGTAATTACGGCTGTACTGCAATGGGGTATTGCCATAAAGGTCAACAGTAAGCTCTGAGGAGTCTATATGAAGGTAACCGGCCAAGAATTTTGGGTTGAAGAATCCGTCATATCTCACTTCGCATTCATCAAGGCTGGGGAGCGAGAATGTATCTTTCACGCCCCACATCATGTTGCTTTGGAAGAGCGAGTCGGTCTCTTTTTGGTTCATCCCAGGTTCCGCATTGTTGGTTGACAGTGCAAAATAGGGGTATACAAAATATTTGTCTTCTTCTATGCAATAGCGGGTGTGGTATTTCAGCCACGACTTGTCAGGCCACATGTTAAGGCACGGGGGCAGACTGTCGATGTGGAAGCTCTCCGAATGCTTGTCGTACCACTGATGGAAGTCCATCCACTGCTGTTTCATCCATACCTGACCCCACGACTGGGCACAATTGATGAAGAAAACGTCCCAGGGCGACTTCAGCGGCGTGAACGGCAGTTCGTTTTGGTAGTTGATGTTGAAGCTGTAGAGGCTGATTCCTGCTATGCGCATGTCGTCTTGGTATCGGTTCACACACGCCTTGGCATAGAGATAGAATGACGGAGCTACGGTGATGTCGTCCTCAAGTACTATCAAGACATCGTATGTCTCGAACAACTGCGCTAAGGACATGACGTGCTTTCGCGTCCCCATCCGCCTGTCGTGTCTGATGACTCTCTTCTGGCCAAAAGGCCATTCATAGCAGTCGGCAAAGTTTTCTACCTCGTCAGTGTCGCTCTTGTCGATAGAGATGACAAGGTCTACGGGCTCAGGATAGCTTGCTTGTTCTAGTGAAGCCAGCTGACGCCTAAGGCTTTGCTTTCTGTTATAGGCTAAACTTACGATTGCTGTTTGTGACATGCCTTGTTGAGGAGAATGTTGACATCGGTGAAAGCCTTGGCGTTGCTGCGTAACCATTTGGAGTCCTTGTCCCACCATTTCAGCTCTTCGAGTTGTTTTATTTGTTCATCACTGAAGCGATACCTGATGACCTTTGCCGGCACTCCTCCTACGATGGCGTAGGGCGGTACATCTTTGGTCACCACGGCACCGGCTGCTACAATAGCTCCGTTTCCGACCCTGATGCCTTCTAGCAGGCGAGCGTCCTCGCCTATCCATACGTCGTGGCCAATGATAGCGGTATGACCGTCCACCCGAAGTTCCTCTTGATAGAGTTCTTCTTGGGTGAAAGACTCTGCACACTGTTGTGCAGGACTGTAAAACACAGGTGATGTGCTGACGAAAGTTCTCGAAGGGTGCCTGTACATGATAATTCTCACGCGCTCTGCTATGCTGCAAAAACTGCCTATGACACAGTCGGGCAAATAGCAGTACCGATTGACGAAGGTATAACGGCCTATGTTGCTACCGCTCACTACTGCATGAGAGTGGATGACGTTGCTGCCGCCAAATGAAGTGGCTCCGTTCCAGTGGGCGAGAGGCGAGGCAAGGACGTTCCTTCTTCTCATGCGCAGTGAACTTACGCATCGCCAAAGGAATTTCAGCGGTGCTTTCAGGTCAATGTGTATATAGTCTGTCATTTTGATTTTATAGATGTTTTTATCTTCTTTCTTTCCTTCCCACTCAATACCACAACCCACGTGAAGGCGATGCCGAGGATATATGCAGTGGGTATGGAAAAGAGGAAGCGAAAATTTGATGTGGTGGTGAGTTTCAAGCAGAAAGACACTGCTATCATAAAGATGATGAGTAGCGAATTCCTGCCAAGCACAGTCTTGACGTAGTGCTTCATGTCAAGACCTGACACGTAGTGCATGTAGGGCAGACGCATCAAGGCCACAAGAAGCTCCGTGGCCACGTAAAGGACCATCACGCTTGCCGCTCCATAGCCGAGATGGAGCAGGAGCAACACCCCTGGTACGAGTAGCAGCTTGGGCGTATACATCAGTAGTGAGTAGTTGCGGATGTTGCCAATGGCCTGGTTGGCCGTGTTGAGTCCCGATGTAATCTGGTCTGCAAGGAATGCCATCAGCAGTGCCACGCAAAAGAGGGAAGTGTATGGCGGTACGGTCCCTAACCACAATGTAAGCAGGCCATCGATTTCTGCCATGAGCGGTATGAACAGTATCGTCATTAAGCATACCACCGACTTGCTCTCCAGTTCGGCCAGCGTCCACATGTTACTGCGCTCTCCCCGACCCTCTGCTTTCATTATCTGTGGGTTGATGGCATTCAGAACGGAAGCCGAGATGAACTGTATGGCAGAGAACATCTGGTTTGCTATGCCGTATGCTGCATTCACCACAGTGCCATAGAAGTGGTTCAACAGCCAGGCGATGCCTTGGTTACGTGCTATGATCGTAACAGTGCCGTAGGTCGTCCATCCCGCGAAACTGCTCAGCCTTTTCAGCTGGTTGTTGTCTGCATCCTTGAAGAAGTTCCTTGGTGAGCACTCTTCATACTTCAATGTATCGTAAACGGTGAAAACGCTGAACTCGAAAAACATGATGACGAGCAGCATGACCCCATACGCCACAAGCTTGTCAACATCTAAGTAAGGAAGTATCAAGACGATGGCAAGCTTCAGAAATCCGTCTAGGGTTTCAATGAAAGCCACGAATACAATATTCTCTCTTGCTGTAAGAAGAGCCTTGAAGGGTGATGTGAGGAATGTGATGAGCAAGATGACTGCAACAGTCTTATATATGATATGCGTTGCTTCCCATCTGCCGTCCGCGATGTTGAGAAGTTTAGGACTGACGACAACCGGCTCTATAGCCAAAAGGATGATGAGGGTGATAATACCGATAGCGAAATGCATTATTATACTGTTGGAGAATGTCTTTCTCACGACTTCAAGGTCTTTCTTGCCATAGTCGTACGACAGGTGACGCTGTGTCGTTATGGACATGGCACTAGTGATGAAGCCAAGCAGCATGATGATTCCGCCGACAAGCGACATGATGCCGTAGTCGGACTGCCCCAATATCTTTAGGACCATCCTTACTGTATACAGCGACAGCAGCGTGTTGATGATTGCCTTGGCGTACTGGGCTACTATATTGATGATGACTCTCTTTCCCTCGGTCATTATTTATGTTCTGTTTCAAAGAGTGAATGGCTTTTCCCTCTCTTGTCAAACGACGGGTACACAGCTATGAACAGCGGCACAATATTGTAGAAAACCATTCCCGTTGCCCTTTCCCAAAAAACGGCTGCGGCCACGGCTAGCATTACTATCGCTGCCCTTTTGTCCTTCGCTCCTAGGGTAAGCGAGAGGTAGAACAGCAGATACATCAGTACACCGAGTAGTCCATTATCAAAGATAAACACTCTGTATCCAGAATTGCCAAATCCATACTTCTCTACAGAGTAGTCTCTTCCCGTAAGGACATCATCCGATTTCAGGAAATCTTCATATCCCGCTTTGAATGAATCGGTGACTCGGTTGTCACCTGCCAAATTTCCGTCATCGTTGATTTCCATCCTGGCTACAATAAGCTGGTTGAGCATGTTGTCACCGTCATTATAGAAATAAGAGCCGACCACAACAGAGGCAAGTAGACCGGCAACAACCGTGAGCTTTAAGACAATCTTCTTTCTGAATATCCACATCTTGCCTATCAGCACCATCACAAACAGAACGTATGCTGCCAGTGAGAACGACATGAGCAATGCCACAATCATTAGGATGTTGTACCACTTCCGCCAATGGCCTATCTGTGTGAAGAGCAAAAGGCTACAGGCTGTCCCGATATGTCCTGGCTCGTTGAATATGCATCTGAATCGTGGGAACAAGTCGAGGGAATAACTGTCGGTTACGAAGAATACATAGTTGGACAAAGAGTAAATGCCATTGGGTGATTCCATGGCAAAGTTAGGCAAAGGAACACCAGCGATATAAAGGAAAAAGAGGGGAATGGAAAACAGGAGAATGAAGCCGAGAAACTGGCTGATCCGCTTGCCCAGCAATTGGCGGTACTCATTGTTCAATGCCATCAAGACCATGATGACGGATGTGTCGAAGAAGGCCATTGTGACGGCATTGAAGTTCTTTCCATTCACAATAATCACATATAGCTGGAATAGAAAGAATACCACGGTCGCTATCTGCCTTTTGTTCCATTCGTAGATTTTGTCCTTAAGGTTGACAGAAATGGCCCACGACAATATGAACAGTGGAAGAGTGGCAATGGTGTAGAAGTTGCCTAACGGCCACATGAACCAAACTGTTGCAGAGCCAAAGAATGCAATCAGCATACCGATAAGCGTCAGGGCAAACGCTATGTCGGCCTTCTTTATCAGTAGCATGTTGGCGAAGGCCGCCTTCCTTATAAGGAACAATTTGCCAACTGCTATTTTAGTCTGCATTCGCGATACTTGGTAAAAGTAATGATAATTTAAGCATAGATAAATGATGCCAATTCACTTAGCATCTTAGAGGCCTTTCCTCAATGAGCTCTCCGCCTCATCAGCCATGTCGCTTTTCCCGTTTATGCCGCTAGCATCCTTGCTCTTTGTTCTTTGTTTCTGTCGTTTCCATCTCGGGAGCTATTAAGTCGGATAGGTCTTTCCGCAGAATGAAGCCTGTAGTGATGATGAAAGCCAGGAACATCATGGCGATGATGGTGACCATCCTCTTCGGCCCGGCGGGCTTCAGGGGGACGGCAGCACCCTCTATGGTGGTGAAGACGGGGGTGTACTGGCGCAGCTTGGCGCGTGCAGCGTCGAGCTGGGTCATGGTTGCAGTGTAGTTGTTGTATTGCAGTTGCATGGTGTTTTCCAGGTCTTCCACCTTCGACTTTTCTGTTTCCAACAGCAGATCCATGTTTTCATCAGAGATGGTGGCGTATTGGTGGCGTGTCTTTTCGTAGACGGCTCTGGCGTCGTTGGCGAGTTTCTGATAGTATTCGACATCGCGCCGGCATTTGCTGGTTCTGTAGTTGGTGATGAAAGCTTGCAAGCGGTTTCTAACAGAGTCGGCGATAATTTGGCACACGACAGGATCTTGTGCTTGCGTAGAGATAGAGATGACGCCTGTCTTCTTGTCTATATTAATGGTTACGCTACCTCTGATTGCTTCTACTATATTGTCGTCAGTTTTTGAAAGATGATAAGGATCAAAGGCCTTCTTTGCTGATGTTGACTCTGCGTCTTTCTTTGAAACAAATAATTTTTTGAGTTTATTACCCTGCTTGCTTAGCCATGAAGATTTTTGGTGATAGCGGAGGTAGTTATAAAAAGTCGTATTCAGACTATCTTCTGCAGTTCTTATTTTTATATTGAAAAGAGAGGTTACGAAGCCATTATCGCTCATCAAATCGGGATAGAGCGTTGGTTGTATGGCATCTGTGGACTGAACCTGATTAATGTCAAACCCCATAGATGAAGCGATGCTACTGAGAGTACCGCCGGAACTGGTTGGCATATCTATCTCTGGTGCCATGGTCGTTTCGGAAGTATAGTAGCGAGGTACATCACAAATGATAATGGCAGAGATGACAGCCACGATCGGAACAACGATGGCGTACCATAGTTTTTTTGCCCAGATTTTCTTGCAGATGACTCTCAGGTCGATAACATCTGGATCGGGAGAGTGTACTTGCGAAGTGTTTTGTTGCTTCTGTTCTTTTTCTATAGAATTCTGCATAGCAGGGCTATTCTGTCTGTTTTTATTTTGTTCAGTCATTTTCTTTTTTCTCCTTTTTTCAGTCCATTTTTGGTGTATGACGTATATGTTCATTAGAGGAAATAGCTATTGGCTATTATAGGATTATAATCTATCACATCCTTTGGAAGGATCATGCCGATGGTGTTTGTTAGTACAATGTTTGCAATGAGATGGAAATTTGTTATGTTGTGGTTTCCCGGCTCTTGTTGCCTACCAACTGAGGGCAATAGCGATAGCATAGGTCGGCAAGAATGCCTGTGATGAGGTATACCAGTGCGAAGGCCAGCAGGATGATGCCATAGCTGCCATCATAGGCTAACCCGATATGTGGCAGTGTACGACTCACGAGGAGGGGAATACCGCCGCAGAAGAAATAGTATACGAGTGATTGACGTCCGGTGTGTTCGAGAAGCCACAGAAGTCTTCTTGTTATGGCTTCCAAAGAGTTAAAGGCGGTGTCTTTGTGAAGTCGGAGTTGCTCCAAGCCTTGGCAAACCTCAGTGGTCAAAAAGATGGAGAGGAGACTGTCTGCTGTAAATAGTACTCCGTCGCTGATCTGAAGCGGGCACAGGATGAAGTTTCCTCCTGATTTTCTCTCCAGTCCTTTTATTATCATCAACGTTGCCAGTGCTGCTATGGACATCATTACCTTGAGGGGTGGGCAAAGCTGCTTCCTCGCTCCGTTTAGAAAGAAGAAACGCAATGGGAATAGAATACCTTTCTTCTGATTTGTACGATTCCATTCTCTTTGGAGAGAAAGAGTCTTCTTCATTCTGTGGATGCTGTAGCCCAAAGCGAGGTAACTGAGGGCCAATAGTGCCTGATTCAGTTGCCACACGCTGCATTCTCCTCCATGTCGTGAGACAAAAAGACTGGTTGGGAGTCCGAGGACAGCTGTCAGAACTACAGCCCAAATGTTCTCTCTGCTTACGTGAAGGATGAGTGCGAATATCAGTTCAGCTACGATGAGTGCAGCAACAAACCACGAGGCTTGGCCTAATACGATACTTTCAACCAATAATTGCACTGTATTGCTGGAGAGAGCTATCCCGTGCGCGAGAGCCTTGGGGATCGCCATCAGCGTAGTGAATGCCAGATAGGGGATGACAAGCCGATGCAAGATGGAGCGCATTTTGTGGCGTAGCGAGAATCCTTCCGAACGGAATATCAGATAGCCTGATAGATAAAAGAAGATCACCAACGCATCGCCAATATAGAGATAGTAGGGAATGAGCGCCTCTCCTGCTACATAGCTCTCCGTATGAAAGAGCAGGATGGCCAACATGCAGCACCCACGGAGTAGGTCTATCCAATGCTCTCGCCTTGTGTTAGTGCCCATTTTAGTCATCCTGTCATTGACGCTAATCTCTCGCCAAGCCGCCAAAGACGTAAGGAGAGGCGTTCGATTATATTATCCATGAGCACTGCGCTCTATTTTTGAACATTGAATCTTCATGGATTACCCACGAATTTCTCATTAATTATTTATGAATCATTCGTGGTTATTCATGGATATTCGTGTGAAAGAGTTGATGTACCCACACTTGAGCCGGTTATCCCTGATACTCTCTCAGCTCTGCGATGACATCATTCAGAATGTAGGTGTCACTCATCGTGTGGAGTAGGGGTGTTGAGGGTACTTCTTCTCCTCCCCTCACCATCGTGGTGAGGGTGACTGCCGCCTGAGGGCGGAGCGAAGGAGAAGAGTCCGCATAAGACCTTGATGAAGTCGCAGAGTCGTCTACTTGGCTGGGCACGTGCCCGGTATGTTTGATTGCGACTTTATTTCGACATGTTGGCGATGGTGGCGATCATGGCGGCGATGCTCGAAAGGCTGGATCCGAGACTCATGTATTCAGCAGCGGTCATCTTGCGGGTGAGCTTCGAGGGTACGACGATCTCACAGCCGGGTTCTACCTTGGCACCTCGGCTGACCTTGCCGACCATGCCGTTCATATATATAATGTAAACACCACTCTTGCGGGCATTCTGCGCGAAGCCGCCGGCAGCGTCGAGATAGTGGCGGACGCTTTCCCCACGCTCATAGCTGACCGTATTGGGATACATCACGGCACCGTTGATCTTCACCGTCGCTGTGTACGACGGTATGAGCAGACGGTCGCCGGCACGCAGCACGATGTTGGCATCGCTCTTCGGATCTTTCAAGGCTTTGTCCAACTCTATGCCGACTGGGTAGGTGTTGGGTACCTGGAACTTCTCGAGTTGCTTTTGCAGCGTCTCGTCGGAGTTTTGCAGCACATTATTGTTATTGTTGTTGACAGCTAATTGCATGAGTTGCTGGCGCAACTGCTCTTGTTGCATCTTGAAGGCAGCCTCCATACGTGTGCGCTCTGCCTCATTGGGCACGCGCATGATGCGGGCGCCCTTGATATAAGCGTCGGGAGCTACGCCGCCTGCCATCTTCACCAGGTCGGTCAACCGCATGTTGCGATAAGCCATGGCATAGGTTCCGGGGAACATCACTTTGCCGTCGACCGTGACGTTCTGTTGTTCGCTGTAGGCGGGGCTGCGGCGCACATACACCTCATCGTAAGGTTGGAGCACAAAGCCCGGTTGTCCGTCGACGACGAATCCGTCCTTCAGCGCAAAGCTGTAGGTCTTGGCGATGATGCTGTCGGTGGTCAGCGCTTTGGGGTCAGAGACACGGCGGGCTACGTCGACCTTCACCGTTGAGGCCGTCTCTTTGAGTCCGCCGGCCTGCAGCACGAAGTCCTCAAGTGTCTCGTTGTCGGCATATTTATAGATGCCCGGGTAGTGGACCTCACCGTTGATGGTGATGGTGCGCTCGGTCATGGCTTCTTCTTTGGTGGGGATGAAGAGTACGTCGTTTTCTTTCAGTGGGATGTCGGCCACGCGTCCGCTCATGATGCCTTCGATGTCAGCGGCGATGACACGCAGCGTGCGGTCAGCGTTCATGCGGTGTATGACGGCACGGGCTGTGAAGGCTTGCTCAGTGAGGCCCTCAGCATGCTGGATAAGTGTGCGCACGCTGTTGATGCCGGCACCGAGCTGGTACATGCCAGGGCGGAAGACAGCTCCTTTGACTTCTACCGTGTTCTGGTAGCGGGGCAGGATCGAGTCCACGCTGACGCTGTCGCCGTCAGCCACGCGGAACGAGCTCATGTCAAACTCCTCAACATTGTACACGGCGTATTCGCGTCCTGTCTTGCGGTTGACGCGCACCGCCTTCTTATAGGCATCGCCCGTGAAGCCACCGGCATAGCGCAGCAAGGTCTCGATGCTCTCGTTGCGCTTCATCTCGTAGTACATCGGCCGCTTGACCTTTCCGGTGATGTTGACGAGGCAGTCGTAGGGGCCCACGATGATGACATCGCCGTCGTTGAGGCGTACGTTGCCCGTCATCTTGCCGTTGAGGATATAGTCGTAGATGTCGCAGACGCTGATGAGGCGGTTGTGGCGGTAGATCTTGATGTTGCGCAGTGTACCAAGGTCGTTGGTGCCGCCTGCCATATACAGTGCGTTGAAGACACTGGCAAAGGCCGAGAGGGTGTAGGTGCCCGGCGTGACGACTTCGCCCATGACGTTGACGGTCACGGTACGTGTCTGTCCCAAAGAGAGCTTGATGCGGCTGCTTTGGTAGCGGGCACCGAGCTGTGAGCGGATGCGCGCGGTGGCCTGTGCCACAGAGAGGCCGCCGACATGGATGGGTCCGAAGTTCTCGATGACGATGTCGCCGTCGGGGCTTACCGTAGCCGTGATGCTTCGCTGAGAAGCGCCGTAGACATCGATATTGACGGCGTCGCCGGGTCCGAGACGGTAGTTCTGCGGTGTTGCGATGTTCATGATGGGCTCGAAGCTGAGGTTCTTGTTCGAGAAGATGTCACGCCCAAAGACCTTATGCTTGTCCCTGCGCTGTTGCTCAAGCAATTGTTTGAGCAGCATGGTGGAGTCCACGGGTACCATGTCGCCGACCTCTTGCTTCATTTGCTGGAAGTCTTGGTCGTTCTCGTCGTAGGACTCTTGCCATTGGGTGTTGCCCTGGATGCGACCGGAGGTAGTGGCGTTGCGCTGCTTGTCGTATTGCTCAGCCTGCGCGCGTGTAGTGCGTTTGTTGCCATTGCTGTTGCGCAAGCGGCTGTTAGCTGTCGAGGCTTCAGTGGTATTGCCGAGTCCGGTGCCTTTGGCCTGCCGCTCATACATGCGTCTGACGCGCCGGATCTGCGAGATGTCCACACCGCTCTGCATCAGGTGTGTGACGATCTGGGCCTGCGAGGTACCGCGGGCAGCCTCACGCTGTACATAGTCTGCCACCTGTGAGTCGGTCATAGACGACTGAGCACAGATAGAGAGTGGAGTCATCAGTAGCAGGACAAGTCCCAAGAGTATCTTTTTCATGTTATATATTCTGACTTTTTATATTTATAAACTCGCTTTTTGCAAATATATTGTATGGTTACAAGGAGTTTTATCCATTGTAGGTCTTTTCATCTTGCAAAGGTACAACAAAAAGTTTATAGCGACAATTATTTGGTAGAGAAACAAAGAACATGCTTGTCTCGCATAGAGACTCAAAGACCTACGATTTTTAGACTCAGCCTCATAGCTGATGGTGACTGTGCTTATTTATGTCGTAACTATTCAGCAGGGCGAGATTCTTTTACATTATGATATGATAGCCGTTAAATCTCACGTAGAGCGGCAGAGGTGGTGCTTCCAAACCGCAGAGATTTTAGAGTGGCCTTCGGCCTTGGGAGAAG
>Ga0256404_1009577_pt1 | contig 13802 bp, 7 predicted proteins | sample RumenRJG_01DNA_FD_185990 | JGI IMG/M metagenome (GOLD analysis project Ga0256404, IMG submission 185990) | Bovine rumen microbial communities from Lethbridge, Alberta, Canada - RJG_01 | ecosystem: Host-associated > Mammals > Digestive system > Stomach > Rumen | place: Canada: Alberta | collected...
GCTGCCTATCTCGTCCATTAGCGCAGTGAATGTTTTGTTGTCTTGGAGGAAAGGCATTATGTCGACGAAATTTATGCCCGCCTTAGGGAAATCCCTGTAGAATTTCAGTACTTCTTCGAACATGGCTATTCAAAATTAATATCAGCAACCAAAATTATTTTAATCAATAAATTTAAATCCTTTATTTGAAATATGTTTGAATTTTTCAATACTTAAAAATAACTTCATGACTTGAAAAAAGCAAGTCTTATTTTTATATTTGTGAATGAAATAATCAATTTCTTCTTTTTTAGTGGAATCAGATAAGATTGACAATAAGATTAAGCCTTTTCAGGTGGATTCTGAAATAGATTTTGCATTATTCTATAATAGGTTCTATCCTCGATTTGTTAGATATGCCTTCTATTATCTGAATGACTATTCGGAAGCAGAAGATATAGCTCTTTCAGCTCTGACATCTTATTGGGAAAATAGGGAGGAAATATCTTCTGAGACAGACGTTCTTGGTTATATTATCACTTCTGTTAAGAATAAATGTTTAAATCATCTCAAGCATTTGAAGATCCAGAATGAATATAACAATAAAACGAAAGAATTATACGATTGGGAAATCAACGCTAGAATTCAAGTTCTTGAGAATGCGTCGTATAGTAAAATATTCTCAGAGGATATAATGGACATTGTTAAACAGGTTATGGCTAAACTCCCTGAGCAAACGCAAAAGATTTTCATTCTTAATAAAATAAGGAATTATTCAAGGAAAGAGATAGCTAAAATGTTTGGCATTAGCCAGACCACAGTTGATTATCATGTTAATAAAGCAATAGAACGATTGCTAGTGTCTTTGCGAGATTATACCCCTGCAATTGCTCTTCTGTGCTGTTTGACCATTCTTTTTCAAAAAATCTAGATTTTTTTTGGGAATATTCCTTTTCTGATTGTTCATAGAATAAAAGCACTAAAACGATTCTATGACTATCGACCATAAATCATTGCAACGGTATTTTCATGGGAAGTCGTCTTACCGTGAGAAAAATGCCATCCGTCAATGGCTTGACGAAGATAAATCAAACCGTGAGATTTTCCTAAGAGAGAGAATCATGTTTGATTCCAATCTCATCTTCTCTGACTCGATTGAGGATGAGAAAAAGAGTAAGATCCAAAATGTCTTACTCATTTGTTTGGGTGTAGCTGCCTCTCTTCTTATATTATTAAGTTCGATGTTTGTCTTCCAGCGTCAGAATCTTTCCAAAATTACTCATTCATATCAGTGTATTAACGTACCTGCATATAATAGGAGCAGTGTCACTCTTCCAGATGGAACAATAGTCTGGTTGAATTCCAAGTCAACATTGAAGTATCCTTTGGCATTTGATAAAAAGAAAAGAGAAGTTTTTCTTGATGGTGAAGGGTATTTCGAGGTTAAGAAGGGAAAACATCCATTTATCGTCAAGACAAACAAATATGATATTGAGGTATTGGGAACCGTTTTCAATGTAGATGCATATAGCGTGAGTGACGAGTTCAGTACGAGCCTTTTCCAAGGTAAGGTTAGATTGATAAATGCAACGAATTCTATGTCAACGTATCTTCTACCTGGGCAGACAGCTTCTCTAGACAATGAAGAATTAGTAATAAAATCTTCTATTGACGCTAACAAATACCTTTGGAAAGATGGAATCATTTACCTTGATAGTAAATCTTTTCCTGAGATTATGAAAATTTTTGAAAGGGTTTATGATATTAAAATCATAATAAACAATCCATCTGCAGAAAACTTTAAGTATAGAGGTAAGTTTAGAATTAGTGATGGAATTGAGCATGCCTTAAGAGTTTTGCAGAGTGACTTTCCTTTCACATTCATGCACGATGATAATATGAATGTCATCATTATAGATTAACGCAAAAAGGAATCGATGGCTGAGGCAACAACCGTCGATTCCAACGATAATTTTAAACAAAATTTAAAATCAGTTTTCAAATTTATGAAAAAGTGTTTATTGTTCGAATGTTTTTCTAACAAAGATTTCGGATTGAGGCAAAAGAGGAAGATACTTTGTCTTGCTGTTTGCTTATTCCTACTCCCTTTATCTTTTGCTCATGCGAGCCCTCAATCTCCCCAAAATGCAAAAGTTACTTTAAATATGTCAAATGTTCCATTAGAAGATGTTTTGACTAAAATAGAGGAACAAACAAAGGCTCTTTTCGTTATTAATGATTCAGATGTAGATGTTAAACAACATGTCTCTATCGTTGCCAATAAGGAACCTGTTAGAAATGTATTAGACAGGTTGTTGAATAATAGGGGACTATTTTATTCTATTGAAGGCATTAATATAATAATCTACAAGCAGAAGAACGGATCTTCTGGCAATGTCTCTCCTTCAATATCTGGCAGCATGGGAATGCCAAAATATATTACTGGAAAGATTGTTGATGATAAAAATGAGCCTGTCGTCGGGGCGAGTGTCATTGAGATAGGGACTCGTAATGGAGTCACGACTGATGATCAGGGAAGATTTGCAATAAATGTAAATTCAAATGCAAACTTGTCTGTAACTTGCATCGGATATGTCTCTCAGCAGATTAGTGCTCGGGGTAAAGATAGATTTGATATTGTACTCCAAACAGACTTGAAACTCTTGGATGAAGTAGTCGTCATAGGATACGGCGTTCAAAAAAAAGTAAATGTTACTGGCTCGGTAGCTACTGTCAATTATTCTGATAAATCTAAATCCATACCAGCTACGACAACTTCCGGATTATTGCAAGGCACAAGCCCTGGAATGTATGTCTATCAGAATTCTGGTCAGCCAGGATCTGAAAATGTTATTATTCGTATTAGAGGCCTAGGAACGTTAAATGATAATAATCCCCTAGTGATAATTGATGGATTCCCAGGGTCTATTGACAGTGTTAATCCAGATGACGTAGAGACAGTGTCGGTATTAAAAGACGCTGCTTCTTGTGCTATTTATGGAAACAGAGGTGCTAATGGAGTTATCTTAATCACGACAAAGTCTGCCAAACAAGGCAACATCAATGTTGAGTATGATGGAATGGCATCCTTGCAGAAGCCAATGCACCATTTTGAGGTCATCTCGAATTATGCCGATTATATGGAGTTTATGAATGAAGCATCTTCTAATGTAAACAAAACTCCGGCATTTTCTCAGTCTATGATTGATTTGTGGAGAGAGAAAGAAAAAGATCCTAATGGTATAGCAGAGTCTGGATATCCAAACTATGTAGCATACCCAAATATAGACTGGATGGATGCGATTTATGATGATGCAACCTACCAGAAACACACTCTGAGTGCAAGTGGCTCAATAAAAGATACGAAATTCCTAACTTCGATTTCATTTATGAATAATCCTGGAGTGATTGCCGGTAATACAGCTAAAAGGTATTCTTTCAGGGTGAACGTAGAATCTAAACTTACCAACTGGCTAGAAATCGGAGGTAGATTTTTTGGCTATCGTCAAGATCGGGATCAAAATGATGCGGTAGGTTCTTTTGGGTTTCAGAACCGCTGCGTACCTGGCATATATACATATTATGACGGTAAATATGGTTGGATTGAAAATCCAGAACAGGATGGAATGTCAAGAAATAATCTGTATTTCTTCAATCGAGCTCAAGGAAATAACATCACTCATTATTCAAACGCAACAGCATATTTGAATATATATCTACCATATGACTTGAAATATACAGCCTCCTTCAATTATGACTGGAGAGATTCTTTCTCAAAATTCTATAGAAAAGTTAGTAAGGCTTATTCTTTCAGAAGAGATCAGGTTGCCTATAATTATAGTGACTTGTCAAGACTGAATCAGACAGAGAGTCATAGCCATACGGGCACATGGACTTTCCAGACTAATATAAATTGGAATCACATTTTCGCTGCTGATCACGATGTTACTGCTATGGTAGGTTTTGAGGCGTATAAAGATAAGGTCTATGATTTAAGTGCCACCAAATCTACCGCAGCCAACAGCGTTCTGCATCAAATGGATAACTTCATAAATCCTACGACGATTAGTGGAAATAACACGGATTATACAGCTGCCTCAATATTTGGGCGTGTAACATATGCTTATAAAAATAAATATCTTGCAGAAGTAGATTCCAGATATGATGGATCTTCAAGGTTTGCGCGCCATAACAGGTGGGGCTTTTTCCCATCATTCTCTTTGGGATGGAAAGTTTCTGAGGAAGATTTTATGAAAGGTTCATGGGTTAATTACCTTAAATTGCGAGCCTCTTGGGGGAAACTTGGCAATAACGCTGTTGATAACTATGCTTATCATTCGCTTTTCACATCTGGATATGACTATGTTTTCGGGGGCAGCCAGGCGGCAGGATATGTTGCACAGTTGTCAAACAATTCCATTAAATGGGAGAAGACTACAACTACAGACATTGGAGCCGAGGTCGCTGTCTTAGATTATAGGTTATCTCTTGAGGCAGATTTTTATAACAAAATTACAAATGGAATTCTTTATGCTGCGCCGATATCTTTAACTATTGGTGATAAGAAACCGCCAGTTCAAAATTTGTGCGAGGTTACGAATAAAGGAATTGAGATTACTTTGGGATGGAAGGATCAAATTGGCGATTTTAGTTATGGCATAGCAGGGAATTTCACTAGGAACTGGAATGAAGTGACTAAATATAGAGGTAAGTTGGAAGCAGGTTGGGTTACTGATGAGAATGGAAATAGAGTTTACAAAACGAATTTGGGAGATGTTTCAACATATGTGGACGGAACTCGCAGGACTATAGAGGGGAAACAAATTGCTGAGTTAAGAGTTTTGGAAGTATATAAAGGGAATGGGAAATACTTTATGGCTGATGGCTCTGTGAATCCAAATGGGGGCCCGAAAGATGGAATGATTAGGACAGAGGAAGATATGAATTGGCTGCGAGCCATGGTGTCTGCAGGATATTCGTTTTTGCCTAATAAAACTATTGCCAAGAACGGTATATGGTATGGGGATTTTATATATAAGGATGTCAATGGCGATGGTATTTATGGAAACGACAATGATTATGTTTTCCAAAACAAGAGCGAAACTCCAAAATATTATTTTGGGCTTAATTTTAACTTAGGATGGAAAGGATTTGATTTCTCAATGCAACTTTATGGCGCAGCTGGAGCTATGATGTATTGGCGTCTCGTTGGATTCAACAGTTATTCTACAGCTCCTGAATGCACGCTTCCAAAGGATATCGCTTACGATCATTACTTCTATGATCCAGAGAATACATCCGACCCTAGAACAAACCTGACCTCAAAACATGGACGTATTACTATGAATAATGGCAGTGAGCAGAATGGTGGTGGCGCATATTCAAACCATTGGCTATATAAGACAGATTATTTGAAAATCAAGAATATCACTTTAGGCTATACCCTTCCTCAGAAATGGATGAAAACTATTGGTATCGAGAGTGCTAGAATATTCCTTACTGGAGATAATCTGCATACGTTTACCGACTGGCCTGGAATGGACCCAGAATTCAGTAGCAAGTATAATTATTTTGCTGCGATTCGCCAGTACACCTTTGGAGTAAATATTAAATTTTAATTGCAGAAGAAATGAAAAAGCTTAAATATTTAGTAGGTTTAGCTGTATTGTTTGCTGGACTTAATTCCTGTGATGATTTCTTGGATACTAAACCTTATGGATCTCTGAGTTCGGAGATGATGTTCTCTACGTCTTCTTTGGCAGAAGGTGTTTTGAATGGCGTTTACAATAATCTTTATTATGACTATATAGCAGGAACATCGTGGAATCATAGAAACTGGGATGCGTTCGCCTCTGTTTTGGACCCTTGGAGTATTAGTGATGCATTCTCATACTTGTCTGGGACTATCTTGACGAACAATGATTTGTTCTCAACGTATTGGAGTCTCTCATATGAAGGCATAAATAGAGCCAATGATATAATTATGAATATTGATAAAGTGCCTGATATGACGGAAGATATGAAGGCGCGCAGAATGTCGGAAGCCAAGTTCTTGAGAGCATACTATTACTATAAGCTTAATGCATTCTGGAGAGGAGTGCCAATCTACCTTGAGAATCTTTCTTCTAATGAATATACTAAACCAAGATCATCTGAGGAAGAAGTATGGAATCAAATAATAAATGATCTTACAGACTGTATTAATTGTGCGTCTCTTCCAAATAAATATAGCGCCACAGATGCAGATTATGGTAGGATTACAAAAGGCGCCGCTTACGCACTTAGAGGTAAGGCATATATGTGGCTAAAAAAATGGAGTGAAGCAGAAAAAGATTTTCTCCAGGTTGGCAATTGTGGCTATTCCCTGTTTAATGGATCTTATTCTGATCTTTTCAAGGTGGAAAATGAGAAATGTGATGAGATGATATTCTCAGTTCAGATGATAGAAAGACCAAACTATGGTAATTCTTTCGCATATACATATGGAAATTATTGTACTGCAGGGTATGGTTTTAATGCTTATACTTTGAATACTAATTTCATTGAAAGTTATGGGGAAACTGATGGCAGTAAATTCAATTGGGAAAAATATCTTCCGAATTACTATTCGATGACACCAAAGGAAAGGAGCGTATATTTCTTGAGGGATAACATTACTGAAAAAGAAAAGCAAGACATGATAAATTATGGTGCTGACATGTCTAAATATCTTCCTGATGGTAATGAGTCGCGCATTTTAAAGGCATATGCAAATCGTGATCCTAGGTTGGCTGCGACAGCAATCACTCCTTATTCTAAATATGTAGGAGGAAGTGCTGGAAGTGAGCAGACTTACACATATCGTTTCCCTTATAGAGGAATGGATGACGCTGGCGGATATGATGTATGTACGCAGCATACAACAAATTTCCAGTATCTGATGAGAAAATTCGTTCCTGTTGGAAGACAATATTTGAACGTCAACTATAATCCACTTGACGTGCCGATAATAAGATATGCAGATGTCCTTCTGAGCCTAGCAGAATGCTTGAATGAAGAAGGTGATTTGAATGAGGCCATCTCATATGTAAATATGGTTCGTGAACGTGCAGGGGTTGCTCCTCTTTCTGTTGTTGGACAGGGAGATACTTATGTTCCCAATTCAGATGACCTTAGAACGCGTATTCAGAACGAGAAAAAATGGGAACTTGTTGGTGAATATAACCTATATTTCGAAGAGCTTCGCTGGGGTACGTGGAAAGATTCAAAATTCGCCATCGGGAATGGTCTTCTTGAGATCTGGGGACTTCCTCTTTATCAATATTTCTGGGGAGGTGATGCATATTATAAATGGGCTGTGCCGCAGGCAGAAATTGAAAGGAATTCAAATCTTGTGCAGAATGACTATTGGCAGTAATGACTATCAGTGCTAAGCCTTTTTGAATAGAAAATGTCTCTCGTATGTGGCTGCACTCGAATTATTCTGGCAGGCACATATGAGGGTTTTGTTATTAACCTATAGTAGAATATGATTCATTTATTGTTGCTATTCTTGGCGTTTAACTTTACTAATGGAGCATGTTGTCAAGCATTTTCTGGCAACGTTGGTTCGGGCTCCTATTCTTCATCTCAGAAAAAATTGTCGTTCGTCCCTTTCTTGGAGCTAAATCAAGGCCAAGCAGACATTAACTCTCATGCTAGATTATGTGGAAGGTCGTCAATCGAGAAAATGTTTTCGTCTTATATTGAGTTAGACTCAACTGCAGGAGTGATAAATCCGTATTATGCTAGAATTAGGAGATTGGCCGATGGTAAATATATGCTCTTATGGCAGATGGGTGTGACTCCATCTGATGGAAATGGCAAGAGTACATATTATGCAGTTAGCTATGATTTGTCCCATTGGAAATATATGGGATGCCTGTGGGAATGTCAGAATGTTACAAATTCAAGAAATGAGGAAGATCTAAAATGTTTCACTAATGCAGATGTCATTCAACTAAGGAATGGAGATATTATGGCCGTAGATAATTTTCGTTGCCTAAAGTCATATCAATATATTGATTGCAAAAAAGACCAGGGAATTGTTATTAAATTTTCTTCCGATGGTGGAATTACATGGAAAGACGAAAAAGTGATTTATCATGGTCCTTGCTGGGAATGTTTCCTGATGGAACTTCCTTCTGGTCAGATACAGTGCTATTTTTCTGAGAGCAGGCCGTGGATTTCTCACAGTCATTCAGGAACTTCGATGATATTCTCAAATGATGGGGGAAAGACGTGGTCACCTACCCCTGACGAAACTCCGTATCGTATTATAAGGAAACGATGGTATAATCAAGATGATAATGTGTATTATTTCACAAATCAGATGCCCATTGGAATTCTGTTGAATGGAACTAACCAGTTTGCTTTTTCTCTGGAAGATGTGGCCTCTAGGGTTAATGGCCGGCAGTCATATTATGTCTCTATTGCTTTCTCTCCTACTGATGGGCATTGGAATATTCTTCAAGGTGATGAGGTCGGACCCAAAGAGAGGTTGGAGAACATTGTTGGTGGAGCTGGTCCATATTTGATTCAAATGAAATCGGGAGAGACTATTCTTGGATATACGCCTGTATCAGATTGGCGACTGCATCTGATGATTGGAGATGAGAGAGCCCATAGTTTTCATGATGACAAGATTGGGTGGTCGGCGCAAGGAGGATGGCCAGGGATGGAAGTGGAGACCGATCATACATTCTTGGCTGTCATGAAGCGTAATGGTGGAAATGGGAAACCTGCCGGTATATCGCTTGCTCGATTCGCTTTGAATCACGACATATCTGCGACAAGGCGGACAATTTCAGTTGATGCATCAGATGGTGATTGGGACCGTACAGATGAGGCATTGTATCTGGGCGCTGAGTCTCCGACAGAAGCCACTATTCGCTCATCGGCAGATGCGAAAAATGTCTATTTCCTAGTCGAAATCAAAGACAAGAGTCTGTCTACAAAAGATATGTTTTCTATTTTCTTGGCGCCTAATAGTGATGGAAAAAGTCTTAGCAGCGCAATCAGACTAGATATAAATGCAAGGGGGATTTTGCCATGTGGAATAAGGAAAAATATTTCTGGTTTGTGGAAAAAGATTCCTTCTCGAGTAGATGTCTCTGTTGCATATGATGGTACTATTGATCGTGGGAGTGATGATGATTATGGATATTTGCTTGAGATTTGTATTCCTCGCAATGAGTTGGATATTCGTGAAGGAGAAATAAAATTTAATGCTGCGTTGCATGAGGCCAACGTTGAAAATGATGATGTACTTTGTCCTATTGAGGACAGTTCAAATTGGAAATTAGTAAAAAATCTATAGGAAACATCATAATGAATAATAGGTATATCCTTTCGATTTTTTTCCTGCTGAGCCCTTTCTTTGTTCATTCTCAAGAACAAGTAAGAGCATGGGAGGAACCTTTGGAAATCCCGTCTTATAAGATTAATCCGCCTGAAAGTGCTCCAATCTTCGAAAGAGACTGGTCATACCAAAGGGCAAGACGTAGCGTTTATCCTTATGTCCTTAATGACAATATGACTCAAGATAAAGAGATGAAGACGTACAAAGCAGTTTATCTTGAGAATGAGTATGTAAAACTATGCGTTCTCCCTGAAATCGGCGGGAGATTGTTCTATGCTGTTGACAAGACAAATGGATATGATATATTTTATCATCAGCATGTTATTAAGCCAGCTAACGTGGGCATGCTCGGGGCCTGGATTTCTGGTGGGGTTGAGTGGAATGTCTTTCACCATCATCGAGCAACGACTTATATGCCAATAGATTATCTAATATCGGAAGAAATCGATGGGGGCAAAACAATATGGATAGGAGAAACAGAATATCGGCATAGGATGCATTGGGTAATCGGAATTACACTGCATCCGGGAAAATCATACATTGAAGTAAACGGCAGGTTAATAAACTCCACTAGTAATGATAATTCAATTCTTTATTGGTCAAATGTTTCAACTAAAGTTGATGATAATTATCAGATCATCTTTCCAGAGAGTACGGATCTCGTAACATTCCACTGTAAGAATTGGTTTGCTCATTGGCCAATAACTCATGAGACCTTCAATAACATGGATTTCTATAATTACGACATTGATGCTTCCTGGTGGAAAAATCATTTTTCATCGAACTCTATGTTTGTTTATGACCAGAAAGAGGACTTTATAGCAGGATATGACCACGGTAGGCATGCCGGAACTATGATTACTGGTAATCATAATATTAATAAAGGAGGAAAGTTCTGGCTTTGGGGGCCAAATTCTATGTGGGACACAAAGATTCTGACAGATGCAGATGGCCATTATATCGAACTTATGATGGGCGCATATTCAGATAATCAGCCGGATTATTCTTGGATTTCACCTTATGAAGTAAAGCATTTCACCCAATATTTTTATGGTATAAGGGATATTAGAGGAGTGAAAGCTGGTAGTAAGGATGCGGCTCTGAATCTTGAGCAAATAGGAAAAAGAAAATACAAGGTAGGTATCAATACAACTAGCAAATGTTCGGATATGACTCTTGCCATTTCAACATCAGGAAAGATAATATATTGCGAAAAACTAGACGTTTCTCCTAGCAAACCTTTTATTAAGAATATCAGTCTTTCAGAAGATATCAACCCACATGAAATGACAGTTACGCTTAGCAATTCTTACGGCAAGAATATCATTTTATACACGCCAAGAAAAGGTTCTAGTTATGATATGCCGCTTCCTAAGATAGTTGAAAAACCTCTACGTCCTAAAGAAATAGAGAACAATGAGGAATGTTATTACGTAGGTCTGCGTAACCTGCAGTTCCATAATCCGTTCATCGATCCTACTGATTATTTTAAAGAAGTGCTAAGACGCGATCCTTATGATGTGAGATGCAATACCAAAATGGGAGTCTGGTATCGTGAAAGAGGAGACGATTCCCTTGGCATGCATTATCTACGCCGAGCTATTTCTCGTCAGACGAAAGATTATACTCGGCCAGATGATTGTGAGGCGATGTATAATTTAGGATTGATTTTAAAGAATCAAGGAAAAATTGCAGAGGCTATAGATACATTATATAGAGCAGTATGGAATTATGAATATAATTCAGCCGCCAATCTTCAACTTGCTCAGATATACTTAGGAAAAGGAGATACAACTGCGGCGCTTGAGAGATTGGATGAGGCAATAGCGCGGAATGGTGAGAATCTGAATGCAAAAAATCTTAAAGTCTCCATACTAAGGACGCAGAGAAGAAAGAAAGAGGCAAAAAAATATATTGAAGATATCCTCGCTCTTGATCCTCTAAACTCATATTCTATATATGAGAAAGATCTCCTTGACGGAACTTCTGAGCATGTACTGATTATGCGGGACGAGCCCGAGGCTTATTTGGAGCTTGCATGGCAGTATTATCATAACAATTTTGTTTTAGAGTCGGAGAAAATTCTTGAACAGATAGACTCAGTTAAGGAATATCCTTCCGTAAAAATGATGCTTGGCTGGTTGGCTGATTCTCGAGGTGACAAGAATGCGGCAAAATACCATTATCGTTCTGCCATGTCTTTACCTGTCGAGTATTGTAATCCGTTCAGGTTGGAAATGATTCCGGTTCTTGCATTAGGTAAAATATATTGTTCGTATAGTGAGAAGCCATTCTATTACTTGGGTTGCCTACTGTATGACAAACAGCCAGAAAAGGCATGCTCGGAATGGGAAAAATGTTTGGCTATTAATCCCGAAATGGATTTGGCCTTGAGAAACCTTGGATGGTATAACTGGTTATCCTCCAAAGATTATGAAAAATCTGCTGATTATTACAGCAAGGCTGTAGCTCTTGCTCCTGAAAAGGCTTTATATTTAGAAGAACAAGATCAGGTCCTTGAGGCTTGCAAGGCAGATGTTGATAAGAGATATAAAATTTTAAAGAATAATCACGCAACTGCACTTAAGCGCTATTATCACTTGGCACAAGAAGTGGTATTAGGTACATATTTGGGCGATTATGATTATGTTATAGGTTTGTTGCACGATTGCTATTTCCCTACTAGAGAAGGCGTCGCGAATTTCCATGATATATATGTAGATGCAATGCTTATGGCAGGTTACCGAAAGTTCAAAGACGGGGACTATTCGGGAGCGATAACTGTTTATAAGAAAGCGTTTGATTATCCAGTGAATCATCAGGTTTTCCTTGTTGATGAACGTACACCGCGGGATGCACAGATATATTCATTTTGTGCTGAAGCATATGAGAAGCTAGGACAAAGCTCAAAGGCAAGAGAACAATGGAACAAAGCTGTTCGGGTAAATGTTGGCTCATCTGATTATAGTTACTGGAAAGGATTGGCATTAAGAAGATTAGGAAATAAGCAAGAAGCTGATAGCCTTTTCTTCAAATTGAAGGAATCTGGTAGAAATGCCATAGTAGATCATGTAGTTAATTTCTATGGAGCGGAAGGAACTACCGGAGTTACTCCCGATCAAGTAAATTCGAAGGCTTATTATACTATGGGACTAGGTTGTCTGGGTCTTGGAGAGAAAGAAGAAGCTCACAAATATTTTGAGAAATCCAAGGATTTGAAATATGATACTATCTGGGCTAAATTTATGTTGGATCAATGAGATACAAATCTTTTGCTTTAATTTTATTTAATCTTTTTTTGGCAAGTGTCTCTCATGCGGCCTGCAAGGTTGAGCCTATCCCTTTCGGGAAGCTTTCTAATGGCGAAGAAGTTACATTATATCAGATGACAAATAGCTCGGGGGCAAAGCTCGAAGTCATTGATTATGGTTGTCGCATTGTAAGGATTTATGTTCCAGACCGAAATGATGTGATGGACGATGTTGTGATAGGATATGGGGATATAGAATCATTCGAGCAAGGGCAGGAAAGGTTTTGCGGGGCAGTAGTAGGTCGATATGGAAATCGTATTAATCATGCCGGATTTGATCTTGATGGAAAACATTATAATCTCACACCGAATGAAACACTTGGAGGAGTTCCCGTTCATATTCATGGTGGGGAGAAGGGATTTGATCGAGTTATGTGGATAGGTGAAATGCTCAATGAAAAAGATAGATCAGGAGTACGATTCTATCGCAGAAGCACAGATGGAGAAGAGGGCTATCCGGGGAATCTTGATTGCTACGTAACGTATTGGTGGTCAGAAAATAATATTTGTAGAATAGAATATCTGGCGAAGACCGACAAGCCCACTATCGTGAATTTGTCAAATCATACGTATTTCAATCTGAAGGGGCAGCAAGGAGGTTATGTAATGGATCATCTGCTTAAAGTAGAGGCGGATGAATTTTTTACAAATAATGAACAATTCGTGCCAAAAGGGGAGGCAAAATCTGTTATTGGAACACCTTTCGATATGAGGGAACCACATAGAGTTGATTATGCTATCGATACTCCTAGCAAACAAATAGTCGTCATGCACGGATTTTCGGTTTGTTGGAGACTAAGAAAGCCTATTGGGAAATTCGGCCGCGCCGCAATTCTTTGGGAAAAGAGGAACGGTCGAGGAGTAGAAGTTTGGACAACTGAGCCTGGGTTTCTAACTTATACTGGGCGGGGTCTTAATGAAAAAATTATAGGCAAAGATGGCCGGCCAATGGAAAAATTTGGTGCAATGCTTTTAGAAACTCTTCATTTTCCTGATTCGCCAAACAGGGATGATTTCCCGTCAACTGTTCTAAGGCCCAACGAGACATATTATTCAGTCACGGAGTTTAGATTCTTCTGCAAGTAACAATATGCTTTGTTGATAATTTTGTTAATTATTATATACGCAAAGTTA
>Ga0256404_1009578_pt1 | contig 13801 bp, 11 predicted proteins | sample RumenRJG_01DNA_FD_185990 | JGI IMG/M metagenome (GOLD analysis project Ga0256404, IMG submission 185990) | Bovine rumen microbial communities from Lethbridge, Alberta, Canada - RJG_01 | ecosystem: Host-associated > Mammals > Digestive system > Stomach > Rumen | place: Canada: Alberta | collected...
AATGACTATGTTGCAGTCTATGATGAGAACAGAGGTGCCTTTATTCTTACATCAACAATTGAGGATAGTGGTAGTCTTGCTTTACAAGAAATTAGACTATTAGTTGAGAGTTCTGGGATTCCGTATTCAGCAGCACTAGCGCAGCAACTTATGCAAGCAGTGTCTTTATATGCTGTTCAACACTCATATCAGTGTGTGTCTAATGCAACTAATATTAATTTAAATAACTATGTCTTACAACCGTACGCCTCATTTTCACAAATTCCATATTATACAGATGGTATGGTACTTAGATTTAGACCCACGTTTAATAATACTTTGACAAACCCAACTGTACAAGTATACGGGATGACAAAGTGCCCGTTAGTTGCTTCAGATGGTGATACACTCCCAGTTGGTTCGATTACAACAAATTTTGATGTTTTAGTTCGCTACTCTAATGGGTCATTCTATTTAGTTTCAAACGGGTTATCTTCATTGAAGTTGCAAGAGGGTCCTGTTATCACAAGAATCTCAAATGATACATCACTGTCCAATTCTAATGTAAGTAGTGTTCCAACAGAGTTTGCGGTTAAATCTTATGTTGATGCAAAAATTAATTCTACAAAGAAATATGCCGTGGCTTCTGGAAAATCAGATAATAATGGTAGAGCCAATTTCTTTGAAAAAACGGATAATTCAGTATTAACTATTCTTGCTGGTGAAAACGGTCAACCAAATTATTCAACTCTTGTATCTTTGAGTAATGCTGTGGCATCTCCAAACCGAGACCCAGAAGAGGACCCAGAAGAAGAGGGAGAATATATTTATTACACACTAGCAAACTGTTTTGATGGTAATAATGAAACTTTCTATGAAACAAAGGACACGGGGTCAACTGTGTCAGGTATTCCAGACCCAATGCACGAGGGTCAGTATTTAACGTGGCCAAACTTTGTAGGTGCCACTGGTTTGGAAGAAAATGTACAGAAAGTTAGATTATTAGGTAATGATTCAACTACTTTACCTCGTTCAGTGTTTTTTAGATATTCGATTGATGGTCTTCCTGTATATATTGATGATGGTACAGGTACTCAAATTTTAAATCCGAATAAAGAGTGGTTGGATGTGGGAACAGAGACATATGAAGAGGCAACACCTGATGGACAAATTGTAGTGAAAATTAAACGGGCTGTTTATCCAGTTGAGTTTAATTCAGGGGAGTTTTCAAACATCAATGTTTCTATTACTCCATACATAGACCCAGTACACCAAGAATTGGGTGTCTCATACCCATATGATGTTGCTTGTTATGCGAATGAATATACAAATACCGAACGCGGGTGGCAATTAGTTAATTTTGAGTTTTGTAAAGCATCAGAGGAGATAGAACCTCTGGTCCTCACCTATGCTAATGGGACAACAGAAGTTGTTACCGATAAAGTACAACTGTCAACTTCCGATATTTCTGGAACGTCTGCTACGGTTATTAAGATATATGGTGGAGCATTTGATATTATAGATACATCAAATTATATTGAATCCTATGTTGAACCTATACCAGTAGATAGTTTACACTGGGTTAAATTAAATAGTGGGAATATTACCACATACACTTATGATGAAGTAGAAGATGAAGACACACAGGAAACTGAGATTTTACGCAGAGAAGAACAGTATGTAAAAATTGGTACAGTTGACTTAGATGGCAATGGAAACATTATTGGGCTACACCCAGCCGCTTTTAACGCAGAATATGTTGAATCAAATATTTCACTTACAAGTCCTGTTGTAATAAACCACAATATTGGTAGTTTAAATAATGCTAAGATGTATATTGTTTGTGATGGTGCAGATGGTGGGTACATCAAAGGGGATAGTATTGAACTAACTACACAGGCTATCTCTATTACACCAGATTTATTTAGTGTCAATACATCTGTTGGAACAACTGATATTACTATCGACCCAGTAAACATTGGTGGGGTAGATTATAGTATTACCTATTCACCAAACCCGCATTCTCACACAGCAACTAGTACAGTAACCACAAGTTCATCTGCATCCCCAGCATACCGTGTTGTGTCCAGTGGGTATAATGTGGCTATTTTACGATACAATACTATTGTTCTTCCAAACAAGAACAATGGAAATCTATTTACAATCAACCCTCTTATTTGGAAATTAAATGTTGTTTGTTCTAGGAGTTTTTAATGAAGCGAGTTAACTTCTTTTCAGGTATGGCTGTTCAACAAGAAGATTTAGCATACCTACAAAATACTTTAAATGATGAGATAAAAAGTAGAACAGCGAATCAATACTCAAAAGGTGTTGTTTCCCCAGTTGGTGCTTATGTAGGTGTTGATACAAACCAAACACTTAGAATCTATCCATTTACAGCATACACTGAATCTGGAGAACGCATTGTTGTTCCATCAAATATACGAAAACTCGCATTAGATTTAACAGATGATTCAAACAGACAACTTGGCACACAAGGGTTTTTATCTGATGAAGATTTTGGATGGCGTTCCGACACACCATACTTAATTGTTGCCAGATATAGTGAAGAGGGTGCAAGACCTAGACCACACTATAGAACTAGAAAACCATATGCTACTAGAATTTATAGTGGTTTTAAATTCTTTGCTATGAGAGAGGGAATAGACCCATTGGAAGAAAATGGGATTAATCCTTTTATTGTTTTGGCTCGTGCTGTTTATACTAATGGTGCTTTATTAGTTACAACAAACGGTATCACAGAATATGCTGGTATGGATGCTTCACGTGTTAATGTTACAGTTGGAACAAATGTCAATAATACCTATGATATTTCACAACCTGTTACAGTAGACCAGCACATTAGAAGTATAGGTAACTTAACGAAAGTAAGTGCACAAAATCCACACGGAATAACCGCAGAAATCCTAGGGCTTGATGCCAATGCTGTACCAGACCACGAAAATGTATTCCACGCTCCTGGGTTTATTGGTGACCCAAAAGGTGTTAATTCGTGTTTTTATACACAAGTTAATGCTCGTAGTTTGGGTGTAGATTATTTAAAGGTACAAAATTTAACGACAGGTGACAACTTACACTATAAGGGTGTTACGATAAAAACATTTCTATATAATACGTCAGCGATTTATATTGCACTATCAGATGACAGTGGTATTTGGCCAGATGGTACTTATACAATATTTGCTGATTTAAGAACAAAAGAGATTGGTGTAGCAGCAAATAATGCAGCGGTTGTTTCAGAAAGAACCTATAATATTATTTATAATTCTGCCGTTCAATATACATTACGCCCAATTAATATGACGGCCATTGATTCTGAACACCAGTATGTTCTTTATACATTTACGTTTAAACAAGAAAAAGACTATTCTGAAATTGACTTACAGGGACAAGGTGTTAATAAATCTAACTTTATTACACAAACAGACTACCGTGTGTTTGGTTCAATTTCTAGTGCTAATTTACAAAGAAATGCTGCTGGGGATTTTGTGGTTAATTTTCCAATTAAAGCCCCAACAATTAAGTTTTCTGATAATACAGAATTAACCTCCGCAAACTCATATCCACGTGGGTACATTGAAAAAGGTTTAAGATTACATTATAATGGTACAAACAATATTATTATTGGGTCTGGTAGTTGTAAGGACTCAACTAATAGTGTGGTTATGACACTACCCAACGATATGAATAAAAACATCTTCTCGGCGTGGGCTGCTGGAGACAATAATGGGAGTATAGCACCAGGACTTGGTGTGTCTGCTGGAACTTGGCACGTCTTTTTAATAGGAACTCCAAATGGTGTTACAGATATTGCATTAGATACTTCGATTGATGCCTCACATTGTGTGATTTCAGACGAATCAGTAGCATCACCAATTAGTGGATATAGATATTATCGTAGAATTGGAAGTATCTACATTATAAGAGATAGTGTTACAGATACACTACAATTAAGAGAGTTTATAACTATTCCAGATAGTGGTTATGGTGTAACAACTGTATTTACTTTTCAAGAAACAAATCCAAAAGAGTATATTACTTCCGAGGGGGGTGTGACAACCCTTCCTATTCCATCATCTTTTATTGCTGGAACAAGTCCAAAATACTCTTATATGAAAGTTAAATTAAATATATCATCAAATGGTGGTGCATATTTTAGAGAATATCTTCCAGCAACTGATACAGCCCCATATGGGTCTGATGCAGTTCAATTACAACACACACTTGGAATTGGTGATGTAGAAATTATGACTTATAATGGGAAAGTGTTTTTCTCATCAGACTCGTGGGCAGGTCGTGTAGTATCTTATTATGACCCAAGGATTATATAATGAAAAAGACCAATTATTTTTCAGGAATGGCAGTTAAGCCAGATGATTTATTAACAAGTCAATCGTTTTTAGAAAAACGTATTGATACAAATATGCACGTTGTGGGGACCAACGGTGTTGTTGTTGGTGCACAGACACAGTCTGGTGTTGTATTAAATCCACCTTATGTGTGGTATGATTCTGGGTCATTAGGGATTTATGGTCTTATAGCATATGATTCGTATGGTCGTTGTATTATTGTTGACCCTGTATTTGATGAGAGCACAGGACAATTATTACCAACAGAGTCCAACCTGACACCAGATTCAGACGGAAAACTCATTGATGGCGGGGCAGAATCTTTTAAGGTTAGTTCAACTTATAAGTTAGTAATAAGATATGCCGAAGAAAATGACCCTGAATCCTTGCGGCCTGTTGAGGGTGGAAAACAAAAAGGCACTTTATTACCAACTAGAAAGATAACGAAGTACGAACTTTATTTACGTGATGAAGATACAGATTTATTAATTGGAGATGTTCTTCTTGCATATATAACAACTGATAGTACTGGGGCAATTTCAGGTGTAGATGAAACTGTAAGACATACATTTGCTTTAACAACCAGTTTGTTACGGGCTAGTATGTCAAGTGATGTTGCAGCACAAGCATTGGGTAATAATATTACTTTTGAAGACCATATTAATATGACTGGGTCTGGTACTGTTTCACGTAACAATCCACACGGAACATCTGCCGAAGATTTAGGTATTGATATTGCCGCAACAGGAAAACACCAATTTTATTTACACAGTAATGGTATTAAAACTCCTAATATAAATTCAACAACCTCTGCTCTTTGCCCATCATATTTTTCTTCTACACTTTCTTCCGAAGAGAAAGTGTATGTGGAGGCATTGACTGAAGATGAAGTTGTTGTTGTAAATGGAAAAACTTTAACATCTTCTGTATTAGGCGACAGATATGTGTTAAGTATGCAGAATTATATTGCAGAAGATTATGAGGGTTTTTATATAATTACGGTAAATTCAGATACCTCAGCAATTACTTTACAAGGCCCATTTTCTAGTGATACTTCCGATGATTTTTTAAGTGTACTATCAGATAGAGTTTATTTACCTATATGTTCCTTTTACTGGGGAAGACCTTATTATGCTTATTACACATTAGTAGTTCAAGATGTTGTAAGTGGTGACCAATATACAATTCCAGATGTTCCATCAACTCGTGCCTATACAAATGCCGAGTCTTCTGCTGGTGAAAAGATAAGTGTTACCAATTTAAATGTGCTTGTTAAGGACCCTACAACTGGTACCTATACAGGTAGTATTATTACTAACCTAAATCCCAATACGGGAGAATATGATGGTAGTTTAACAGCACAGTATTGGATTATATCTAAAACTATTAAAACAGCAGACGCTGATAGATATGATATTGACCCAATTTCTTGGAAGGATAGACGTGTATTTAATAATATTGACTTCAACGATATAAGAAGAGAAGATTTAGCAGCCATTCGTGATGCTGCCCCATTTTCTAATAATGAGGCTGTGATATACTATGCCCGTGTTGAATCAAAGAATCAGTTATCATATTTTCCTGTTGGTGGACTAAACCTTAGGATGCGAATTGATGGTTATCCATTTCAATATACATTTATCGGTGTAAATGAATTATCTGTGGAACAATTACTTAGTCAGTTAAATGGTGAATTGCAATCACAGGTACAGTCAAAAATTAAACCAAAAGCATATATTAACCATAACAAACATTTAACTATTGTGGCCTCTCAGTCGCTAGAAGTTTTAGGTACTGGTACAGCCAACGATGTTTTGGGTTTTTCAGCGATGTCCGATACTGGTGAAGATGTAAAAACCTTAATTTATACTGGTGATATTCCTAGTACTCAAGAAATGTATTATGATGATGCAGGGAATTTAACTGAAGTCTACTATATCACAGAGGGAAATTATTTGCGGTCCCACATACTTGATTACTCAGGGGACTATATAAGTAAAGTAACTGAGATAGTGAGGGAGTTCTAATGGATAGTATTATTTTAGCACTTGCAATTAAACTATATAAAAAGTTATTATCTTTTATCACTGATTACCAAAGTGATACATTTGGTGTTGGTGGTAAGAGTGTTTATATTGGAACAAGTGATGATGATACACCAACTGGGTTTGAAAGATGGGCTCCACAGTCAGGCAATACTTTCTTATTAGGGAGTTCTACATTACCACAGTTTGATAATCTAACTATTGGTCGTGGGTGTTCTTTTACAACGCAGAGTGCCCCATATTTGTTTTTATATGTTCGGGATACCTTACGCATACAAGTAGGGGGTAGATTGCATATGGATAGTCGAGGGGACAATTCATATACATATTCTCCATTTTTACCACAGCCTGGTATTGGTGGGTCAACTAATGCATATACAGCTGCCTGTTTACGGTTGCTTTTGAGTGGAAGAGATATTAGAACAACATTAGACCTTTCTGTTATGGGTGGAAATGCAAATACAGTGAGATTATCTGGTGGTGGTACAGTAGGTGGCGGCGGTGGTCTTGTGTGCTTATACCATAAATCTGATTGTTTTAAGGCATATAATGTTGACACAGATACTTATATTAATTATTCAACAGATTTTGTAACCGCCAATGGTGGTGCTAATGGACCACAAGGTGGTGGTATGCTATTTGTATTTGCCAGAAATATTATTATAGAAACAGATAATGCTACAAATCACGGTTATATTTCTGCAAATGGTGGAGATGGACAAGGGATTGTAAGTTATATAGATAGTAACCCTGGTGATAGAACAGCAACTGGGCAGATGGGAACTAATTTTGGTGGTGGCGGAGTTGTACACCACACTGCATTGGATGTGATTTAATGAGAGACGCAACCGTTCATTATTTACAAAAATCATTTGATATAGTAAAGGATTTGTCCTCAAGTGGTAGGAAATCAGAAATATTTGGAAATAGTTCTGATGATATTGTTTTTACAAAATCTGGAATTTTTACTGATTTGGTGCCACAGACAAGGAATCAGGGTATTCTGGAATTTAGAAATGTAACGATTCCATCTGGGATAAGTATTCTTGGAAATGGTTATAGAGCAGGTTATACAAGTGGTATAGGAAACCCATTTTATCTTAAAGTAAACGGAACACTTACTGTTAATGGTGTTCTGAATATGAATGGTTGTGGTATGTGTGGGTATGGTAGTGGCGGTTTTCACCATAATCATAACACATATTATGGTATTTATTATTCACAGACAGGTTTATCATTTGGTGCACCATACATAACAATTTCAGAACAACAATGGGATGCATTAAAGTATATAGGTGGAATAAAACCATTTTTTAATGGACAAACCTATTTTGTTGGTGCTGGCATAAGTCGCACATACAAATGGAAACGTTTATCAAAGATGCGCTATCGTCGAGCAGAGTCTACATCAACACTTAATACAGGTGGACATCCCTCTGATGGTAGACACTCCTCAGGTGGTGGGGGTGGATTTCTAGCATTGTACTATGAAAATCTAGATTATCAAGGACCTACTTTTCAAGGAGCCCCACTACACATTAATGCGAATGGTGGCCGTAGAGATGCTGGAGATGGTGGACCACAGATTTGGGGTGGGGGTATGATGGTCATTGCTGCCAAAAATATTGTTGTTGGACCAAACGGATATATTTGTTGTAATCCAAGTGATGAACAGCATAGGTCCTATAATTCACCAAATTTAGGTGATTCTGATTTAAATGCTGGTGGTATGGCATTGATGAACAGAAAAACAATGGTTGATTTACGAGATTATAATTTTGGTAATCCAAGCGGTTATAATAATCAGCGGTCGGGTGGCCCAGGGTTTTGTGTAGGCTATCAAGTACTACCTGAATTTAGAGGTCAAAATAGATGAAAATTGTTTCTTACAATAAGATAGCACATAGTATTAGACGGATAAATGATTTAACAGGTTCTGGTATATCCTATCTGTATGGTAGGGGTACAGAGAGCGTTGTTATTACCGCATCATCACTTTTACCAGGGCAGACACTCGCTAATTATTTACGAACTACTTATGGGGCACCTCTATCATTTGAATTTAAAGATTTAACAATAGGTACTGGAGTTAATTTAAGAGTTACAGACGAGGCTCAAGTAGCATATATTCGTGTAAATGGGACACTCATAGTTAATGGGCATTTGCATATGGATGGGGCTGGTGGACAATTTTTTTCTCGTACAGATGCTGGAGATATTACAGTAGAAAATAATTATACAGTTCATAGTAGTACAAATACCAACGTAACCTTTTCAGAATATAACCCAGGTATAGTTGGTGATACCTCATCCTGTACTCCAACTCTGTGGAATAATCTTACCAATTATGGTTTACAAGAAACATTTTTTGATGGAAGTACTTCTTTGACTGGAGCGGGTGGTTGTGGCTTTACAAACTATAAATATACTTATGAAACTATAGGTGAGAACGGTCAGGCGTGTGAATCACCTTGGGATGATGCAACATATCCAAATATAAATCCATATTGTACTAGGTCTATGGGGGATGGTAGCAGGGATTGGGGTGAATGGTACCACGGTATTTGGAGATGGAAACCTGGGAAACAACAGGTGTATAAGCAGAAAGTGGCAGATAATACAGGTGAAATTTATCACGATTATTATGAAGTAAGAGGCTCACGGTCCAAATCAGTTTTGTCTGGCGGTGGCAATATGTTTGCATTAAATTTGGAATCTAATCCTGTTCCAGAAGACGGGTACATTTCTGCTGGTGCTGGTGGGGGAATGATAGCACTGTATAGTGGTGAGTATGTAAATAATGGAACAAAGTGGGTAGATGGTGAGTCGGTTTATGATTTAAATATTCACGCAAATGGTGGAAATGAAATAAGTGTTAATACTCCTCAAAATGGTGGTGGATGCTTAATTATATCTGCCAGAAGAATTGTAGTGGGGCCATATGGTTCTATTACGGCAGATGGTGGTAATGGTCAAGGACTTATGACACTTTTAAATCGTCCACCATACACAGGATTATATACTTATAATAATGGCTCTCCAGCGGTATACACCGACACATTAAGTGGGGGAGCAGGGTACGCTCAATTTTTTCAAAGATAATACTTGACAAAATACACAAAATTTGATATAATCAATAGGTAGGAATATGGAAACAACGAAAACGCTCGATGCAATAAATGATTCAAGGCAGACTGAACCTGGTGTTTATGTTTGGGGTAAATTTACTCCAGATACAGAGGGCACAGGGTTTCAAGATTTACCAGTATTAAGTGCTCCTAAAGCAACAGACACTATGGCGGTTGATAATGGTGGTGCTACTCTATGCCAATGTGAGTTAAGTACGATTGCTGCATTGAGAACTGGTGATATTGCAACTTCAACGGCTACAAACTTCAATTCATTAAATGGTGATGTTATGTACTACTTTATTAACTCTGTTGCAGACACGACACAAAATGCGCCTGAAAATGTTACTGCTGGTTGGTTTGTTCAAGTATTCAGAAGTGGAAACTATATTATGCAAATTGCTTACCGTGTAGATAATCCATCTAGACAGTACCTTCGTGGGTATAACGGAAGTGTGTGGTCTACTTGGGCGTTCCCATTCGGTTCTTGGTTCCCAGGTAATTAATGAGGATTTGTATGAACGAAATTGTTATTGATAAGACAGGACTTGAAGTAGAAAATTTAGATTTAGAAAGTGCTGTAAAAATTATTTATAAAGTAGATGATAAAGATTTTATGATTAAACATCTTACTGAATTAAATAATTTTGAGTTAAAGAAACAGGAAGAAAAGAATCCAATTGAAGTACATCTAAATTTTAAATATTTGTCTTTTGATACAAGATTGGAAATTTTAAGATGGGCACTGACAAAAGAAGACTTAATTGATGCTTCACTTGTATTAAATATTTTTAACTTAATTAAAGGTTACAGCACATTTGATAAGACATTCTTTGATTCAGAAGAAGTAATGTTCAATAAAGCAACAGAGTTTTTAGATTTTAAGCGCAAATTAGCAACAGAGCGTTCAAAGTTTTTAAGAGAATTGGCTCGTTACTATTTTTCTGCCATTAAGTCTTGTGGAATTGTGGAATATGCCGTAGACAACCCACCTTTGATTATACCCTTTGTATATCAAAGAATACTATTAATTTCTGATTTTATTACAATGTCAAATATGCTTTGCGATATTGTTGAAGTTAATAATTTGGTAAATGTAGCCAATGCAAGATTTTTTATTGATTCAATGTCTACAAAGAACTCAATAGCAAATATTTTTATTAAAAGTTTAGGAGTACAAGATGGGCTATCCTAATGTTACTGTTACATACGGGACTTTAATGACAAATACATTGAATACTATTTTGTCATTAGTTCAAAATGCTGATTCTACAACTGAAGACCATTATTCAGCAAATGTTCCAGCAGAATTTAAACCAGGATACAGAAACACAATTTCCTTTAAACGTCCTGGGTATTCTGGTCAAAACCCAGATTTATTAAAGTATATGTACTATTATATGGACAGGGTAGCAGATACACATTTAGCCACAACAACAGCATCAACAATTACAGCAGAGTTTAATGCTTTTATGGCAGCCCGTGGTGTCACAGCAAACTCATCAAAAGTAGTAAATACTCGTGGACTTATTAATTTTTATAATAATGTGGCCTCGTTCATTAGTAAAAAACTAATTCTCGTAACATCTCAATTAAACTCAACAGAAGTAATCTTTTATGACCCAGTAGTATATGACCCAAGTGAGTATCCAAGTGTAACAACGTATGATGGTTCATCAAATGATGCTATAAGTGGTCAAGATGTAAACGAGGTACTAACAACTTTAAGAGATACAATAAATAATGTGTCCCGTGTTGAAATTGTTAGATATGCTATAAGTTATACTTCTAGTTCTTGTAGTTCATCTAGTTCAAGTTCTAGTTCTAGTTGTTCTTGTTCTAGTTCTAGTAGTATTTTTATAGGATGGTGGAAGATATAGTATGCCAATAGTTAATCATAAACCAATTACATATGATGATTTAGTTACAACTACACTTAGTCATATTCTTTCAATTGTTCAAAATGCCGACCCAAATACTGTTGACCATTATGCGGCATCAGTTCCAGCAGAGTTTAAACCAGGATATGTCGTCTCAGACGCACTTCCTTGTACAGAAGCAGCAAGTCAAGAGATATTGCAGGGGTATCAGGCAGTCTATTCTCTTCCAGCAGATGTCAACTTGAGTGCCACGACACAATCGAAGATTAGTTCAGATTTTATTTCTTTTATGACTAGCCGTGGTATTTATAAATCTGGTACCACTGAAATCACAGCCAAAGGAATATTAAATTTTTATAATAATGTGGCCGCCTTTATTTCAGCAAAACTTATTATTGTTACGTCAAATAGAAATTCAACAGAGTGTGTATTTTATGATGCTAATGATAATATTGTTATTCCAACTGTACCACAATCACTTGATAACAATACAACGGCCATTACTAATGCGAACATAAACGATTTGTTATCAAATTTAATGAGTACCGTAAACAATGTATCAAAAATGTATATTGCAACATACAATATTGTGGTTGGGTGCTCTAGTTCAAGTTCCTGTAGTTCTAGTTCAAGTTCTAGTTCTAGTTGTTCTTGTTCTAGTTCTAGTAGTATTTTTATAGGATGGTGGAAGATATGATAGATGTTCTTTTTGAAAAACTTTATGAGTTACAAGAGAGTATTGAAAATGTAGCCATACAGATTATGGCCGCAATTAAGGCCGAGTTAGAGCCATTACCAAACCAAACATTGATGTTCGAAGAAGCATATGCAAAACCTGTAATTTATACACATAAAAATGACGATGACCAGTATGAAGTAAAAGTATGCTTTATTAATGGTGCAAAGGTTGTTGACAATACTCTATTTATTTTGTATAATAATGTTGAAGAGAATGGCGAAGATGGACAAATTGATGTAAACAATTTAAGTTTAGAAAACGCCATTATTTGTTTTGAAGCAATTAAAAACAATTTGAAATAGTAGACTTATCTACTTGATTTGATATGAATAGACCAAAACCCATATATGAGTTTTTGTTGTGGGCCAACTGCAACAATCACTGTAAATTTTGTTTTCAACAACATCAGGGGCAGAAAGATACTTTTCTGTCTGATGAACAGAAGATTGAGTCAATTCAGTCTGTAAGAAATTTTATAGCCAGCAAGGATTATATCTTCGGCAGCCACGTTTTAATTGTGGGCGGGGAAATCTTTGGTGGCTTTTCTTCTGCTAAATTATCGTTAGAATTTGAAAATTTTTTGGACTTCCTGATTAAACGTATGATTGTTGGGAAGATAGATTTATTGTATGTCAACACAAATCTACTCTATGATAACTTGGAAAGTCTTGTATATTTTTTGGATAAAATTGATAAAAACAATTTATTTGGACGATTAAAATTTACTACGTCCTATGATTATAGTGGTAGATTCAGTAGTGAAGAAGATAGGTCCACTATGTTAAGCCACCTAAAAGTACTCACCAATAACTATAAAGGTAAATTAAAGGTTGTTACCAATATGATTCTCACAAAACCTATGTGTAACGCAATCATACACGATATAGACTTGTGGTGCCCAGGACTTGTAAATATACACAAAGGCAGTATTGCTGGGTTTATGGAACAGTATAATTGTGAAGTTAACACAGTTCCATATATTATTTTAGATGAGTCATTGGCTGCAACAAAGGAAGAGATTATCGAAGCATTAAAAAGAACAGACCACTTTATTCCTGGGTACTTTAAGGCATACGTTGACAATTTTAATTTGGACCAAGACAAGTTCTTGTATGAATATCACGCTGGGAACTTGAATAAATTAGTGTTTTGCTCTACAGAAAATGCACCCTGTGGGCACAGTATAAATTTTAACAGGTATCAGACAGATAGGAAGACTTGTTTCGTGTGTGATATGTTAAAAGCATACAAGGAATATTCTAATGAAAATAAGTAGTAACGAAAAAGACGGGGACTGTTTTACTATTGGTGGTGTTACCTACATATATGTTGGGTGTGACATCAATGGTATGGACATTTATAAATTAGATAAGAAGGTGGCTCACGAAGTTGCTGTTGTTTCTACCTGCCGAGTTACAGAAGAGTACAGACAGGCTGGTATAAAGGCACTAAATGATTATATTGATTCCCACCCAAATTCAGAGATAATTATAACAGGGTGTGATGCCAAAGTCCACCCAGAGTTTTATTCAAAATATGGAAAGGTTATGAATAAGGAAGAGTTACTATCATATTTCAAATTATCTGATAGGGATGTTTCTTCCTTACCAGAAACTGCCCGCCTTCACAATATGGTTGAAGTACAGCGTGGGTGTTCTCA
>Ga0256404_1009579_pt1 | contig 13798 bp, 8 predicted proteins | sample RumenRJG_01DNA_FD_185990 | JGI IMG/M metagenome (GOLD analysis project Ga0256404, IMG submission 185990) | Bovine rumen microbial communities from Lethbridge, Alberta, Canada - RJG_01 | ecosystem: Host-associated > Mammals > Digestive system > Stomach > Rumen | place: Canada: Alberta | collected...
ACTTCCACTGTTGCACAGATTATGATTATTCATATGCTCATATCTTGAACAGACCCACGCTTTTCTCTTTGTTAAGCTGCGGATAATCTGATTTCAGCAGCTGCAGATAATTTGCCGCACAACAGCAGAATGCAATTTACACACTGGCTGACCAGCTGTTCGGCTTCAACACAAGCGATGACCCTGCGGCGATCGAGGTAGCGTTTGTGGATTTCTCCCATCGTGTCCGCAACGAGATGACGAAAGATACGATCTACAGCGGAGTTGTTAATGGCACAGGTTATACCCAGTTTAAAAACCTTGTTGGCGGCCTGAATACGAACGGCGGTACCAATTATGATACGGCGATCGAAGCAGCAAACAGCGTTCTCTGGAATGACGCGGATCCAGTATATGTGATATTTGTCACGGACGGAGACACTGTTTCGCGTGGATATCTGGCATATGATAGTACCGGAGCTACGGACCATGCTGCAGACTGGGATGGGGGCACATATTATAATGGTGATTCGACCCAAACCACCGCGCAATACTATGCCCGCGCAAGGAGCGCCGCACAAATACAGTTGAATAAGCTTCTCGCCAACAGCAACAACAAATTCTATTCCATCGGCGTGTTTGGCACTGTACAATATTTGCGGGATCTTGGCGGAACCTATCTGGGGCAGGCGAACGATCAGGATGCTATAGAACAGGCGTTCTCAACGATCATCTCCGAAATTGCTTTGGAGCTTGGCTATAAGAGTGTCACCGTCCACGACGGCATTACGGCCTTGACTTCCACTGCCCTTGTAAACGGAACGGTTGATCAGTTCCGCTATACTGTGACGACGAAAGCCGGAGTGACAACGGAATATGCAAATGGCGCTGAGCTTCAGGCCGCATATCTAGGGATTGGTCTGGCGTCGTATAACAGTTCTACCAAGACGGTTGAATGGAATATGGGCAGCGACTATATGCTGGAGGATGGCGTAACCTACACGGTCTCCTTCACCGTATGGCCCAGCCAGGATGCCTATGACTATCTTGCGGATTTCAACAACAAAGTAAAATATATAACCAAGCAGGATGCATCTGTTAAGAAACAGTTTGTCGTCGAAGTTGGCGGCAGCACCTACCAGTTCGTGGAAAACAAGGGCTGGACAACAGATATCCCGGCAAAAGAGACATCCACCTACATTACAGATGACGCTATACAGAGCTTGATTGCTGGAGCTTCCAATGTTACGCACTACTTGAAGACAAATACCAGCGCATCATTAGACTATACTTACATAAAAACTGATGGTACGACCACTCAGACCCAAACCGTTACCGGGGCGGAGATCAGGGATCCGAATGGCAAGATGATCCTTGATCCGAGCGAGATGAAAGTCGAGAAAGCGTTCGCTCATTATATCAACGCGGAGGATCCGTTTGCCCGGATTCAATTCTATCTCAAAGTGGATGGAAAGTACTACAATACGGATGGATCGCTGTCGGATACGATTGATACAGCTAAGGTATATACGATCGACCTGCCGACGGCGGACAGCAAGTGGTATGACAATGTCTACATCGCGCCGGGCCTGATCAAAACAGTCAACGGAACAGCGCAGCTTCCGCCGCTGGAAAACGGACATGACTACACGCTGGAAGAGGTTATCCTTGAAGGCGACGCCTATGAGTATGGCTTCACGCCGCAGACGGTGCGTCCGATGGTCATCGGCAATACTGGGACGACATTCCTTGTTCTGAAGGATAAGTATAATACGAATCCGAATGGCGCAACGGAATACACGATTGACGGTAAAACCTACTATGTGGACACATCATCCAATGGCCTCATCGGCACGAACCGGAAAACCGGCGAGCTGGATATCACGAAGATGATCGTGGACAAAACCGGTAACTTCACGGATGCGCAGCTGGACGCGGAAACATTCACCTACAGAGTGACACTTACTGTTCCTGCGGATGCGGACATCTCCGGTATCACGGCTTATGAATATGTGGCCAGGTACGACGATGCTGTAAACAACGACAATCGATACACGATCTTCGGCTATCAGAACTCCGAGATTGAGGCTGTGAGAGGTGTTGAGAGCGACGTCAAACGCTTCAGCGGCAAGACCTACGGCGGGTATACTGTAACGACCTCGACCGCAAACCGCCAGATGACGGATATGTTCACCGGCAGCGGCGATACAAAGACCGCGACGATCGATATCACCCTGAAGCGCAACGAGATCATCCGTTTCACGAACCTCCCGGAGGGAACGACTTACGAAATTACCGAGATGTACAACAACTACCGCCAGGCGGATCCGTCGAGAGATGCCGACGCGGCGGGCAGTACGATGGCGGCGAACATTGCGGATCAGGGATATACGACAACGATCGCTACGAAATCCAGGAACCCTGTTTCTGGCGTAGTGGGCACAGGATCCCTGAACGGAATGACCGTAACTGGAACGATTGATTACCTCGATGTCCGTTACTACAATCAGTTCACGAATACGTTGGATGAAGCAATCGACATCGAGCTGAAGGGCACCAAGCATCTGGCTGGCTACGAGTGGTCGAACGAGAGGTACTACTTCAATCTGAGTACGACGGAAGAAAACACTCCGCTGCCGGTAATCGGCCAGTATGGCAGAGTTCGGTTCTATCTGAACAGCGCCAGCGGAACGGACGACAAGACCTACAGCTTTGGTAAGATCCGCTTCACGGAAGCGGGAACCTATACCTACACTATTGCCGAGGACAATGCGGGGACGCTGCAGATGATAAACGGCACCGCGGTCCAGTTCGGCGGGACTGAAACGTTTGTTATCAAAGTCGTTGAGGATACCAATACCGGCAAGCTGGTTGTGGAGAGTGTCACTAACACAAGCGGCAATACGGAGTGGGACGAAGTCAATCGCATTGTGAACACGACGATCACCAACACGGCTAATACAGCCGACATCCACCTGAAGAAAATTACAAAGGGCACTACGACAATTCTGCCGGGCGCGGAGTTCAAGCTTTATCGCAAAAACAGCGCTGGAATTTACACCACGGACGAAACCATTGAGGCTACAAAAGAGGAAAAGACGCTCGTGCTGACGGATGGAACTCTGGATATCACAGGGCTGCCTTCCGGGGACTACATGCTGAGAGAGACCAAAGCGCCCAGCGGTCATATCATTCAGACGAGCGAAATCTACTTCACAGTGAATACCAGCGGAACAGGGGATGTCATCACAGTAACGGAAGGGAAGGCCCCCTTTAATTCGGATAGCATCGGCGCATATACGGAGGGGGCGAAGAAAGATACTCTTATCATCCCCAACACACCGGGCACACCCCTTCCCCAGACCGGCGGAACCGGGACCGCGCTCTTCACGGCTCTCGGCGGGCTTATGACGGCCACGGCAGGAGCGATCCTGATACTGACCGCATATCGCCGCAGAAAACAGCACCCGTAACAAAAGCACAGGAGCGGGATTGCTCCTTACCGAAACTGAGAAACACCGGCTAACCCATTCAGGGGAAGCCGGTGCTTCTCAGTTTTGAGGGAATATGTCCAGGACTCTGAGCGGTGGGGCCGCCTGCCATATTCTCAGTGAATCGGCTGGTTCTCTCCTGCCTTATCTCTTGATATCGTAGCTCATATTCATCAGGTTCCGGATGCTTTCGATGTCGTCGGTGATGTTGGCGTCGCCGTGAATCGTGTGCTTGATAACACTGCTGGCGACGGCGAAGTTCAGCATGTCCATCGGCTTATACTGATGCATCATGGCATAGATCAGGCCGCTGGCAAAGGCGTCGCCCCCGCCGACGCGGTCCAGAATATTGAAGGTGAAAAACTTGCTCTCAAAGGTATGCCCCTGATACCACATATAGGCCATCAGGCTGTTTTCGCTGCCGCTGTGGGCATAACGGACATGGCGCGCGATGCAGGAAAGATTCGGATAGCGTTCCACAAAATGCTGAAAGATCTCGTCCTGCTCTTCGTATCCCGGCTGCAGCGGGACGCCGTCCTTCCAGTCGCCCTTGCTGTGGTCGTTTTCATCCTTCCACAGGTGATACGGCTCGATGCCCAGCAGCACGTCCACATAAGGCAGGCACTGGGTGCAATAGTCCCGCGCTTCTTCCCAGCTCCAGAGCTTGCTGCGGAAGTTTCCGTCGAAGCTGACCGTCAGGCCCTTTTCCTTTGCCGTTTTCATCAGCCGGAGCGTAAACTCCGCACAGCTCGGACTCACCGCCGGGGTAATTCCGCTCAGATGAAGCCAGTCAAAGCCGTCCAGCAGTTCTTCGGCATTCACCTTGTTGAAGTCATACTCCGTGATGGCGCTGTGCTTTCGGTCATAAATGACTTTGCTGGCCCGGATGCCGTAGCCCGCTTCGAGGTAATAGGTTCCCAGCCGGTGGGTCGGGGTCTCCTCATGCGTGGAGAGAATGACCGGCGTGCAGTGTACGTCGTTGCTGCGCAGAAGACGGATCGCGCTTTTCCCCAGGGAGTTGTTCGGCACCACGCTGAAGAACGTGCTGTCCACCCCCAAGTTGGCCAGTGACAGCGCAATGTTGGCTTCACTTCCGCCGTAACTTGCTTCAAAACTGTTGGCCACGCGGATCTTTCCGTAATTGGGAGGGGTCAGCCGCAGCATGATCTCTCCGAAGGTGATAAACTTATGTCCTGTCTCGTGTGGGATTGGATTTTTATGAATCATGATTCTGCTCTCCTTTCTGCCGCCGTGTGGCAGCGGGTCCGCTCTTCAGACATTCAAACGGATCAGCAATGCCGTTTTTTGATGAAACCAGAATATCATCGTACCGGCTCATCGTCAAGTATCTTTGCTTCGTCTGTTCCTTATTGTTCGGGAAGCGGCCGGGCGCCGTCCTCCGCCCTCCTGCTCTTCGATAAATGCGTATTTTATCAGTTGAAGAAGCCGATTCATTATGGTAGAATAAATTTGTATAAAAATATTAATATGCAGATTTGCGGAACAGGATCTGCATGAAAGGCAAGGATGAGCAATCATGATTCAAGCCATTGACAATGTCGTTAACGCTATCAGCGGGGTTCTCTACCAGCCGTACATTGTTCCCCTGCTTCTCATCCTGGCCGGAATCTATTTCACGATTCAGACCCGGCTTCTGCAGTTTCGCCTCTTCGGGGAATCCCTCCGTGTCGTAAAGGAGAAGCCGGTCAATCTCGGCGCAACCTCATCCTTCGGCGCCCTGATGGTCTCTACCGCCTCCCGTGTCGGCACCGGCAATATCATGGGCGTCTCCACCGCGCTCTGCCTCGGCGGCCCTGGCGCCATTTTCTGGATGTGGATTACGGCCATTCTCGGCGGTGCCTCTGCCTTTGTGGAATCCACCCTGGCACAGATCTATAAAAAACGCGATCGCGACGGAGGCAGCTACGGCGGCCCCTCCTATTACATGCAGGATGCCCTCGGGCAGCGCTGGCTCGGTGTGGTTTTTGCCGTTGTTCTGATCCTCACCTACGTGGTCGGATATAACATGCTTGCGGCCTATAACACCCAGGACACCTTCAGCGTCTTTTCTTTCTACAGCTCGCGAACCCGCTATGTGATCGGCGCCGTGCTCGCCGTTCTGTTCGGGATCTGCGTTCTCGGCGGCGGCAAACGCCTCACCAGGGTGACCGAAGTGCTGGTCCCGTTAATGGGTCTTCTCTACGTTATTGTCTCCCTAATCGTCGTGATCATGAACATCTCCAGTCTTCCCCGCGTATTCGGCATGATCTTCCGCTCCGCCTTTGATTTCAAGGCCATTTTCGGCGGCTTCACCGGCTCCTGCATCATGTGGGGCATCAAGCGCGGCCTGTATTCCAATGAAGCCGGTATGGGTTCCGCGCCCAACGCGGCCGCCGCCGCCGATGTGGCACACCCCGCCAAGCAGGGCCTTGTCCAGATGTTATCCGTGTTTATCGACACGCTGCTGATCTGCTCGGCCACTGCTTTCATGTGCCTCTTTTCCGGTGTGCTTCCCACCGCGGACGCCGCCGGCGCCGCCTATGTACAGGCGTCCACCCGCGCTGTGCTGGGCGACTTCGGTCCTGTCTTCCTGACGGCAGCCGTTTGCCTCTTTGCCTTTACCACGCTTCTCGGCAACTATTACTACACCGAAGGCTGCCTCCGCTTCATCATGAAGCGTGAACCGAGCAAGATCTTCATGCTCATCTTCCGCCTCTGCGCTACCGCGCTGATTTTCCTGGGCGCGGTCATCTCGGCGGGGCTCGCGTGGGATACGGCCGATCTTCTTCAGGCTCTGATGGTGCTCATCAACGTTCCGGTCATCCTGATCCTGGCAAAGCCCGCGCTGGCCGCCCTGAAGGACTATGAAGCCCAGCGCAAAGCCGGGAAGGAACCCGTCTATCGCGCGGCGAAAAACGGCGTTTCGGGCACCGATTTCTGGAACTGAAGCGCTCCCGACGGCAACCGCAAGGTTTCCTGCGCCGCCCGAAGTGCGCGAAGCGCAGCATGCATCATGCAGGGAGTGAATCGTCAAATATAGGAGGAAAGCGCCCGGCGCGTTACTCCTGAGAGGAGGGATCCGGTATTCTTAGCTACTATACAGTATTGATCATGCTTTGCTGGATGGCATTGGGTGTACTCTGCATCCTGCTCTGGGAAAACAGCTGGATCCCGAAAGAGGACAAACGGCACTTCTATCTCACATATGGGATTATTGCGCTTGCCGCACTTGCCGAATGGACCGGAATCCAGTTAAACGGCAATCAAAGCTTTCCGAAATGGGTCCTGGCCGCGGTGAAATGCGCGGACTATGTTCTCACTCCGCTGGCCGGGGGCGTCCTCGCTTCGCAGATGAAGCTGCGCAATCGGTGGCAGACAGCCCTGATCGCCGTGCTTGCCGCCAATACCCTTTTCCAGCTTGTGGCCTGCTTCAATCGCTGGATGCTTGTGATTGACGACCAGAACCATTATTCTCACGGCCCGCTTTATACGGTTTATATCCTCGTCTATCTTCTGGTCATCATCCTGATGGCCGCTCAGTTTCTGTCTTTCGGAAGGTCCTATCGCAGGCAGAACCGCGTTTCGCTCTATTCCGTTCTGCTTCTCGTGATCGTCGGCATCGGCATCCAGGAGCTGCTGGGCAGTGAGTACCGGACCGCGTATATCTCCCTGACCCTGGGTGTTACGCTGATGTTTATCCACTACTCGGAATTCTATCAGATGCACGCGGATGAACATATCCGCCGGCAGTACACCCAGCTCATGACGGATGCTCTCACCGGTGTGCTCAGTCGCCATGCCTATATGACCGCCCTGCAGCGTTACGCGGATCCTGCCGGGATCCCGGGGGATCTGGCCGCGTTTTCCATTGACATCAACGGGCTGAAGATCGTCAACGATACCATTGGCCACGAGGCGGGAGATGAGCTGATCATCGGCGCCGCTCGCTGCATTGAGAAGGTTTTCACCGGCGGAAGCGAGTGCTTCAGAACCGGCGGTGACGAGTTTATCGTTCTGACACGAATGGAAAAGGAGCAGGCCGACGCAGCTTTGCTCCGCCTGGAACAGGAAACCGCTTCCTGGACCGGAAAACTGGTCAAAAGTCTGAATCTGGCCGCCGGCTATGCCCTCGTCGGCGAACATCCGGGGATCACGGCCGAAAAGCTCGTAATCGAGGCGGACCACGCCATGTATGCCAGGAAGGCGGCGTATTATCGGGAAAGCGGGCACGACCGGCGCTCCCACCGCACGGACATGAAACGGTCGGACAAAACGTAAAACCGGATTCCTGTCCGGCCTCGCCTCACGGCCGCCGACTAACGCAATGTCCGGCCGGTCTGCAGGTCATAGGTCCGGATGAAGCGGTCGATCTCGATTCCCTCATCCAGATAGCGGCGCAGAATCTCGCCGCAGGCATGGCTGTCGCTGCCGGCATGGTGGTGGTCCAGCTCGATGCCCAGGCACTCGCACATGGTGTTGAGGCGGTGATTCTCCGTCTCGGGGTGAACCTCACGGCTCATGCGCACGGTGCAGGCGTACTTCACCCGCGTCTGCCACGGGATGTCATAGGCCCGGAGGCACTTGGCCAGTACGCCCAGGTCGAAGGTGGCGTTGTGCGCCACAAGGACGCCGCCGGAAAACATCGGCTCCAGCTTTGCCCAGACTTCCGGGAAGGTCGGTTCCGTCTCGACCGCCGCCGGCGTGATCCCGGTGAGCTCGATGTTGAAGGGGTCGAAGCGCGTCTCGGGGTTCACGAGGGAATAGAATTCTTCCGCGATCTCACCGTCTTCGATGACCGTGACGCCGATGGCGCTCATGCGGTCGTTCCGGCTGTTGGGCGTCTCCACGTCGAAGGCCACATAGCGTCCCTTCGGGCTGACGCGGGTAAAGCGCCGGAAGACGGTTCCGTCCCGTTCCACCTTCTCCAGCCACATTTCCGCCGGGCGTACCCAGAGCCCGTGTCCGCCGTAGAGCGCCCGGTACACCACCATCGGCTCCTCGGTCTCGGAGTGCCGCGCGATGTCCAGCACCTCATACTCGTTGCCCTTGAAATGCCGGTACCGTCCCGGCGGGATCTGCCTTCTGGCTTCTTCCAGCGTCATTGTTTCTGCATGCCCGGCCTTGCGGCCGGGCTTTCCTTTCTCCTTTGTTCAGGCGTCCCGGTCGTCCGTGACCAGGTCCGCCGTCGTGAGCTCCGCCGCCCGGATCAGATTCTGTGGGCTCAGCTCCACCTGGGCCCCGACCTTTCCGGCGCTGACGCAGACGGTGTCGAAGAGTTCCGCCGTCTCGTCCAGGAAGGACGGAAACGGTTTCTTCATCCCGATGGGCGAGCAGCCTCCGTGGATGTATCCGGTCAGGGGCAGAAGCTCCTTCTGTTTGATCATGACGATGGCTTTTTCGCCGGAGACCTTCGCCGCCTTCTTGAGGTCGAGCTCTTCCCGCACCGGGATGACGAACACATAGTGCTGTCCGCTCTTCCCCTCCGTCACCAGCGTCTTGAATACCCGGTCGATGTCCTCGCCAAGGAGCCGGGCCACCTCGACGCCGCTGAGGCTCGCGTTCTCTTCATAAAAGTGGCTCACATATGGGATCTTCAGGCTGTCCAGGACCCGCATGACATTTGTTTTTCCGCTACTCTTCATCGGGGATTATTCACCGGCCAGTCTCTTGTACTTGGCATAGCGGCGGGCGGTGAACTCTTCCGCCTCGGCGAAGAGCTGCTCCGCGCGGTCCGGGAAGGTGCGCGTCAGCGAGGCGAAGCGGTTTTCACCCATCATGTACTCCCGCAGCTTGCCGTTGGGCTCGCCGGAATCCAGCGAGAAGGGGTTCTTCCCTTCCTTCTCGTTGTCCGGGTTATAGCGGAACAGGGGCCAGAAGCCGCATTCCACCGCCGCCTTACCCTCGTCGATGGATTTGGCCATGCCCTTGGAGAGGCCGTGGTTGATGCAGGGGGCGTAGGCGATGACGATGGAGGGTCCGTCGTAGGCCGCGGCTTCCTTCAGGCACTTGATGAGGTGCTCGGGGTTGCCGCCGATCGAGACCTGGGCGACATAGACATAGCCGTAGGTGGAGAGGATGAGGCCGAGGTCCTTCTTCGGCGTTCCCTTGCCGGCCGCGGCAAACTGCACCGAGGCGCCGGTCGGGGTGGCCTTGGAGGCCTGGCCGCCGGTGTTGGCGTAGAGCTCGTTATCCATGACCAGGACGTTGAGGTTCCGGCCGCTGGCCATGACGTGATCCAGACCGCCGTAGCCGATGTCATAGGCCCAGCCGTCGCCGCCCACCATCCAGACCGCCTTCTTCGTCAGGGCGTCCTGGCGGTCACGGAGGAAGGCGATGTCTTCGCTCTGTTCCGTGCTTGCCGCGAGCGCGCCGCGGACCGCGTCCGAAAGCTCCGCCGTCCGGTCCATGTCGTCCCCGTCCGCGAGCCAGGCTTCCAGCGCGGCTTTCAGGGCTCCGTCTTCCGTCTTCTCGACGATGTTCCCGGCATGCATCTTGACCTGATCGCGCATTTGCTCGGCCGAGATGCTGATGCCGAGGGCGAATTCGGCGTTGTTCTCAAACAGCGAGTTGGAGAAGGCCGGGCCGAAGCCGCGCCGGTTCACCGTCTGCGGATAGCTGGGCGTATAGAAGCCGTAGGCCTGGGAGCACCCGGTGGCGTTGGCCACGTACAGCCGGTCGCCGAAAAGCTGGGTGAGAAGCTTGATGTACGGGGTCTCGCCGCAGCCCGGGCAGGCGCCGGAGAACTCGTACAGCGGCTGCTCGTACTGGCTGCCCTTGGCGGAGAAGCGGCTCATGGGGTTGGGCTTCTCGCTGAGGGTGAGGCAGTGATCCCAGTTGGCCTGCTCGTCCAGCACGTCGTCCAGCGGGACCATCTTCAGGGCCTTTTCCTTGGAGGGGCAGACATTGGCGCAGCTACCGCAGCCCTGGCAGTCCAGCACGTCGACCTGGATGCGGTAGCGCAGGCCATCAAAGCCCTTGCCCACGGCCTTTTTTGTGACGCAGGTCCCAGGCGCCGCGGCGGCTTCCTCTTCGGTGAACAGGAATGGGCGGATCGCCGCGTGCGGGCAGACCAGGCTGCAGCGGTTGCAGCCGATGCACTTGTCCGCGTCCCAGACAGGGACGTTGTCCGCCACGCCGCGCTTTTCAAAGCGGGCCGTATCCGTCGGCATGATGCCGTCGGTGTACTTCTGGAACACGCTCACCGGGAGCAGATCGCCCTCGGCGCGGTTCATCGGGATCAGGATCTCACGCACGAATTCCGGCAGGCTCTCATCCGGCGTCTTCACCTCGTCCGTGAGTTCCGCCCACTCGGCCGGAATGTCGATCTTCACGGCGTCGGTGAGGCCGCGCTCGATGGCGGCGAGGTTCATGTTCACGATCTTCTCGCCCTTGCGGGAGAAGGTCTTGACCGCCGCGTCCTTCATGTACTTCTCGGCTTCTTCGATGGGCAGCACGCCGGAGAGCTTGAAGAAGGCCGCCTGCAAAACGGTGCTGGTGCGGTTGCCGAGGCCGATCTCGGCGGCGATGTCCGTGGCGTCGATGGTATAGAAGTTGATCTTCCGCTCGGCCAGCAGGCGTTTCGCGCGGTTCGGAAGGTTGTGCACCAGCTGCTCGCCCTTCCAGCGGGTGTTCAGCAGGAAGATGCCGCCGGGCTTGACCTCATTCACGATGTCATAGGTGTGCATGTAGCTCTGCTTGTGACAGGCCACAAAGTCCGCCATCGTGACATAGTAGGTGGAGAGGATCGGCTCATGGCCGAAGCGCAGGTGGCTTCTTGTGAGGCCGCCGGACTTCTTGCTGTCATACTGGAAGTAGGCCTGGACATACTGGTCCGTGTTGTCGCCGATGATCTTGCAGGAGTTCTTATTGGCGCCGACCGTGCCGTCCGAGCCGAGGCCCCAGAACTTGCAGGAGATGATGGAGGCGCCGGAGGTGACGATGTTCTCACCCACCGGGAGGGAGTGGAAGCCCACGTCGTCGTTGATGCCGACGGTGAAGTGGTTTTTCTGTACGGTCTTCATGTTGTCGAAGACGGCCTTGATCTGGGCCGGGGTGGTGTCCTTGGAGCTGAGGCCGCAGCGTCCGCCGAGGACCGGCAGGTGCAGGCCCGCCTCCAGGACCGCCGTGCTGACATCCTCAAAGAGCGGTTCGCCCAGCGAACCGGGCTCCTTGGTGCGGTCGAGGGTGGTGAGGATGCGGCAGCTTGCGGGGATCGCTTCGGCAAAATGCTTCAGGGAGAAGGGCCGGTACAGATGCACCTGAATGAAGCCGACCTTTTCGCCGCGGGCCGTCAGGTAATCCACCACCTCGCGGACCGTGTCGCTGACCGAGCCCATGGCCACGATGACGCGCTCGGCGTCCGGGGCGCCGAAGTAGTTGAAGAGCTTATACTCTCTTCCCGTGAGCGCCGAGATCTTTTCCATGTACTCTTCCACAATGGCCGGGAAGGCCTCGTACGCCGGGTTTACGGTCTCACGGTGCTGGAAGAAGGTGTCGTCGTTCTCGCCCGTATGGCGGATGGTGGGGTGCTCGGGGTTCAGGGCGCGGTCCCGGAACTTCTTCAGTTCCGCCCGGTCGACCAGCTTCGCCATGTCGTCAAAGTCCAGAACCTCAATCTTCTGGATCTCATGGCTGGTGCGGAAGCCGTCGAAGAAATGCTGCACCGGGAGGTGCCCCTTGATGGCCGAGAGATGGGCCACCGCGCCCATGTCCATGCATTCCTGCACGCTGGAGGAGGCCAGCTGCGCCCAGCCGGTCTGGCGACATGCCATCACGTCGGAGTGATCGCCGAAGATGGAGATCGAATGCGTGCCGACGGAGCGCGCCGCCACGTGCATCACGGCGGGCAGCTGCAGGCCCGCGATGCGGTACATCGGCGGGATCATCAGCATCAGGCCCTGGGACGAGGTATACGTCGAGGCAAGCGAGCCCGCCTCCAGCATGCCCTGCAGCGCGCCGCAGGCGCCGGCTTCGGCCTGCATTTCGACAATCCGGACCTGGGTGCCGAAGATGTTCTTCATGCCGTTGGCCGCCCACTCGTCCACATGGGTGGCCATGGGGCTGGACGGGGTGATGGGGTAGATCGCCGCCGTCTCCGTAAAGGCATAGGAGATGTACGAGGCGGCCTCGTTGCCGTCCATGGATTTGAACACTTTTTTGTCTGACATTTCTTTTCTCTCCTTCGTTGTTTGTTGATCCGTGTGAGAATGCTTTTATTTTAATCTGAAACAGCGGAAATGTCTATGAGAAATTCAAAAGAATCCGGGCGTACACCGCTATCCCGCCTGTAAGGCCGCCTGCTTCTTTACGTACCGCACCACATAGTCCGCGAAGCGCCGGGTGGCCGGTCCGGCCCGGTCTCCTGCCGCGATGGCGATGCCGATGGTGCGCTTTGCCTCCGGGATCAGCGGCAGGGTCAGCAGGCGGTCGCGCCGCCCCTTCAGAAGCAGCTCCGGCATGATGCTCATCCCGAGGCCCTGCTCCACCATGGCGATGATGGCGTAGTCGTCTTTCGTATAGAAGCGGACATTCGGCTTCACCCCCGCGGCCTCCAGGGCGCGGCGCGCGTCGTGGTCCGAGCTTTTCAGCAGGCTGATGAAAGGCTCCGTCTCGCACTCCACCAGAGGGAACTTGGGATAGCTGGCAAAACGGCTGTCCAGCGGCAGGATCGCCAGCAGCCGGTCTTCCATCAGGGGGATGCACTCACAGTCCAGCGCGCAGGGGACATTGACGAAGCCGATGTCGATGCTTCCGTCCGAGAGCCATTCCTCCACGTCGTGATAGTCGCCGTTCAGCAGGCGGAAGTCCACGTTCGGGTAGTCGGTCTGAAACTCCTTCAGCACCCCCGGCAGCCAGTGCACCGCCACCGAGGTAAAAGCCCCGATGCGCACGGTGCCTGTGTCGAGGCCGCGGATCGCGGACGCCGTCTGTTCCAGCTGCTCGGCGCTGCTGAGGAGGCTCCGCACCGCCGGCATCAGGCGCTCCCCTTCTCCCGTCAGCGCGACCCCCGCCCGGCTTCGCTTCAGCACCGCAAAGCCCAGGTCCTTCTCCAGGCTGTCCAGGGTGTGGCTGACCGCCGACTGGGTCACGTTCATCTGTCTGGCGGCCTGCGTCAGGCTTCCCTGTTCCACCACGGTCGCCAGTGTCTTATACTTTGTGAGGTTCATGCCGTGCCTCGCCCCCTGTCATTTTCTGTCTCAAGATGAATTATATTTATGCTTTTATGAACAAAATTATTTTTGTTTCTATTATAATTAAAAAAATGAAAATTTCAAGGGGAAAGGGCCTCAAGTCCTCTTGCCGCTTTTTCGATTTGGACTATAATTTCG
>Ga0256404_1009581_pt1 | contig 13795 bp, 12 predicted proteins | sample RumenRJG_01DNA_FD_185990 | JGI IMG/M metagenome (GOLD analysis project Ga0256404, IMG submission 185990) | Bovine rumen microbial communities from Lethbridge, Alberta, Canada - RJG_01 | ecosystem: Host-associated > Mammals > Digestive system > Stomach > Rumen | place: Canada: Alberta | collected...
AGCGGCGAACGCCATTATGCACCTCCCGCCGTTGCCGCACATCATGCCGTGAGATCCGTCAGGGTTGTAGAAAGCCATCTCGAAGGCGGCATCCCCGGCGGAGGCTTTCTTCAGTAACATGACACCATCGGCGCCGATGCCTGCATGGCGGTCGCATAGGGCGACTATCTTCTTGGTTGTCAATCTGTAGGACCCGTCTCGGTCATCAGCAATGAGAAAATCGTTCCCAGCTCCGTGATACTTGTAGAAAATCATAGTGATAGATGTCGGTAAAATATTTCGAAAATGCGTTCAAACGCCAGCATGGGATCTCGCAACCTATAGGTGTTCGTTTTACCTGAGGGCTTGTTCCAACTCCACGGAGGCATCGGTTTTGCCGTCGCGATATTTGATCACGACAGGAGTGTAGATATGAATGCCTTCGCTAGCTCCAGGGCCTGTGGAAAGCGGGCGAGAGCCTGCAACGACAACTGCTCCTGCTGGTATCTCGGTGCGACCACCAGAAGCTTTAGGCAGATAGCGACCATTGACGGCATCGTAAACTTTTGTCCCAGAAGTGATTATGACCCCAGAGCCGAGAACGGCGCTTTCGCGGACGATCGTGCCTTCGTAAATCCCGCAATTCCCCCCGATGAAGGCATTGTCCTCCACGATTACCGGAAGCGCTCCGGCTGGCTCCAGAACGCCACCGATCTGAGTGCCGGCCGACAGGTGCACATGCTTCCCGATTTGTGCGCAGGAACCAACCAGGACATGCGAATCCACCATCGTCCCCTCGTCAACGTAAGCTCCTATGTTCACGTAAGATGGAGGCATTATGATCACAGACGGGGCTATGAAAGCACCGCAGCGAACAGAAGACCCGCCGGGCACTATCCGAACCTTGTCCGAAATGGAAAATTCGTGCACAGGAAGCGTGTCCTTATCGAAAAAAGGCATTCCGGCAACGCTCATGTCGGTAAGCTGTCCGGCTTTGAAGCCATCCAGAATCAGCTCCTTCACGTGAGCATTCACTCTCCACTCTCCATCGGCCTTTTCCGCTATGCGGACTTTCCCTGCTTCCAGATCCCGTATCAGTTCTTCAAATTTGCTCATGACTTTACGTTTAAGACATCCAGAGTAGCTTTCATTATTTCCTTGGTCTGCCCACTGGCTTCGGTGAGTGGCAGACGCATCTGTGCCGAGCAAAGGCTCAAGGCGGCCAGGCCGGCCTTGACAGGAATCGGGTTGCTCTCCACGAAACAATTATCGAAGAGGTCCAGAAGCCTGTAATTCCATTCGCGTGCCTTCTTCCAGTCACCAGAAAGCGCAGCGTCTACGAAAGAGACCATCTGCGATGGAGCCACGTTAGAAGCAACCGAGATTACTCCGTCTCCGCCACATGCCATGATAGGGAAGGTCTGGTCGTCATTTCCGCTTAGCACGCTGAAATCCGAAGGCGCTCCAGCGATTATCCTCTCAATCTGTTTCAGGTCGCCCGAAGCCTCTTTGACTGCTATGATGTTCTTCACCTCGTGAGCGAGCTTCAATGCAGTAGCGACCTTCATGTTCGTTCCGGTCCTGCCGGGCACGTTGTACATGACGATAGGCTTGGAAGTGGATGCCGCCACCGCAGAGAAATATTCATAAAGCCCTTCCTGAGTCGGCTTGTTGTAGAAAGGCACGACGATCAGGAATGCGTCTGGGTTCAGCGGCTCCAGAAGCTTGATAGTCTTCACTGTCGCATCCAATGAGTTGGAGCCGGCCCCTGCCACGACAGGTTTTGAAGGAAATTCCTCGCGAGTGATGCGCAGGAGCTCGACTTTCTCCTCATCACTGAGGCAAGGAGTCTCGGCCGTGGATCCCAGAGGAACAAGAAAGTGAATTCCGGCCTCTGCCTGTCGCCTGACCAGTTTCTTGTATGAGTCAAAATCAACTGCGCCATTCTTAAACGGTGTTGCCAGAGCCGTTCCGCAGCCTTTCAATAATTTTTCCATATTATTTCAACTTATTAAAGAACAGTTCCTTGAATTCATGCGCTCCGTTGAGGCCAGCCGTCATCTGCGCCGCCATTACGGCACCTTCTGCGAAACCCTTGCGGGAAAAAGCCTCGTGTTCCACGGTGATGCGGTCGCTCGCTCCTTCGAAGCCAACGGTGTGAGTGCCAGCCAGCTCCCCGACGCGGATGGAAGCAACGCTAGGAGTCATATTCATTTCTTTCTCAACCACCGCCGCCAGGGATTTGGCAGTGCCGCTTGGAGCGTCCAATTTATGAATATGGTGCTTCTCGACTATGTATGGAGCGTACCCTCCGGCGGCCCCTAAGTACTTGGAAATGAGTTCTACGGCTGCAGAAAAGACATTCACCCCCACCGAATAGTTCGATGAATATATCATCGGAGTGCCACAGGATGCGAAATAATCCTTTACCTCTTCCTGAATATCATTCCATCCCGTGGTGCCAATGACGGCAGCCTTGAAATGCTCGGCGATGAAGCGATAGTTTGAGCGGAATGCGTCTGGCGTAGTGAAATCGATGCAGACGCACTCTTTAGCGAGTGCAGGGGCTGTCTCCTGAATATTGTCGCTTTTGGCTGCGCACTCAATTCCTTTGGAATGAAGAACTTCCTCTATCATGTGCCCCATCCTGCCATAACCACTTAAAACGACCTTTATCATAATGAATATAACAGATTAAGCAAAAACATATTCATGAAGGGCCTTCAGCGTGTCCTGTAATTTCTCGTGGTCTATTACATAGTTGGTGCTGAGCATGTTGGCGCTGACATTCGCCAGGTAGACTCTGCCTGCCGCCATCAGCACCTTGTCTGCCAGGCCTTTAACCGTTACGACGCCTCGTCCGATTACGGAGATTAGTGCTTTGTCTCGGAAAACTGTCACCTTAGCCCATTTAGAAATTGATTCAAGAGCCTCTCTGAGGCCGTAGAATTCTTCTTGTATGATCAGGCCGACTTCCGATTCGGTTGCCTCAGCGATGATGACAGGAATTTTCCTGGAATAGAGTGCTTCCATCACGCCGCCTAGGATGTTCGTTACCCCAAGCAGCTGCTGAGTCTCTATCTTTATGAACAGGATGTTGTTCCTCGAAGACACAGCCTTCGGCCCCTCTGGGGCCTCGTCGCTTCGCTCCACCACGGTGCCCTCGCAGCTTGGATTCTTCGAATTCAGCACCAGTATCGGAATATTCTTCTGCCTTGCTGGCTCGATAGTAAGCGGGTGCAGAACCCTCGCTCCCATCGCTGCCATCTCGGCAGCCTCTTCGTAGGAAATCGCATCGATTTTCTTCGTGCCATCGAGAAGCCTAGGGTCAGTGGTCCTGATTCCATCCACGTCTGTCCAAATCTCGACTCTTTCAGCCTCCAATGCCATTCCGAAGATTGCCGCAGAGTAGTCTGAACCTTCAAAACCCAGGACGGAAGTGGCTCCGGCAGCGGTCGAGGCAACGAAACCCTGCGTCAAGATTATGTCTGTGCCGTTGGATTCCAGGCCGATGATTCGCTTGACGTTCGCTTCGGTCACGCTCATGTCCGGGCGGGCGTTCAGGTAATTGTCGTCCGTTGTGACCATTCGCCGGGCATCTATCCACTTGCAGGATATCCCCTCGGCGTTGAATGCGTATGATATGATGGTTGAGGAAAGGATTTCGCCCATTGAAATCACTCTGGCATGGCTCCTTGGGGAGAGTTCTCCGATTTGACATACTCCGCCGACGAATGTCTCTAATCCCTGAATATGTTTCCTTACGTCTCCCAGGCACTCGTCCAGCAGGCCAGGACTGCTGCTAAGCAAGGCTTTCGCCAGGCCGAAATGCCTTTCGGACAGCTGCAGGAGCAGTTCCTTAACTTTTTCTTCGTGTTGCGATTCTGCTTCAGAGGCTATCTCGCCAAGCAGTCTCGTGACCTTGGCAAGAGCAGAAACTACAACCAGAGGGTGCTGGCTCAGCCGCCCTCTGACAATTGAGATTACTCTGCGGATGGCCTCCTCGTCTTGTACGGAGGTGCCGCCAAACTTCATTACAATCATGATTCTTCTAAATTTTGTTATCTATTGCAAATTCCATTATCCTCTTCTCGGTCTGCGCAGCAGAGAGGATGTCCGAGAGGAGGACGTATTCGTTGTCGGTGTGTGCCGTGAGAATTGATCCAGGGCCATAAATAGCTTTCTTCTGGAATTTCGTGAGCCTGGGAGCATCGCTGCCGAAACAGCTGATCTGGGAACCGACCCCTGGCACTTCGTGGAAATATTCCTTAGGATCGTCTCCGCCGTATTGGTCAATTGTGGCCGAAGGAGGGCAGATGCTCAGCAAGGCGTTGTCTATCAGTGAATCCGTGGCGAAAGTAGTGCGGAAATATATTCGGAAGCTAATTTCCGGGCTCAGCACGTTATGGGGATTGTCGCTGCTAAGCTCGCCGATGTTCCAGGTCGTCCTGCCAAGAATCGGATCATCTGGAAACTCCACCTCTCTGAGCCTGTCCACGAAATCCACGAATATGTCGATTGCGCTTTCCCCATGCTCTGGATAGCCAGAATGGCAGGACTTGCCGAAGAAAGTGAGTCCGTACTGCTTCGTGCCTTTCGAGGCTGATATCATTTTATTGTCGGTAGGCTCGCCCACTAGCACGAATTTTCCTCCTGGCATTTCTTTGTCCCATGCTTTCGCGCCGTAAGATCCGGTCTCCTCCCCGGAAACCAGCAGGACCCCTATATTGCTGAACCCGTCTTCAGCAAGCCTTATTGCGGCGTTCAGCATGGTGAATATCTGCCCTTTTGCGTCGCAGCTGCCCCTGCCGGTAATCAATGTGTCGTCTTGCTCGGCGATTTTGCCGTCTGGAAGCCTGTCTCCTTTCCCTACCAAGCCGAGGCTTGGCTTTATGTAAGGCGGGACGGTGTCCATGTGCGTGCAGAAGACATATTCAGGGCTCCCGGTTCCAGACCAGTCCAGCAGCAGATTCATTGAATTTTCATCCACTTTCTGTTCGAAAACTCTGAAATCAGGGAATTTCTTCTCCGGGATATAAAATGGCAGTCTCTCTTTCAGGAATTCTGACAGCCGAAGCTCATTTCCCGAAGTCGAGTTCATTCCAAGTATTTCCAAGAAAAATCCAACGTCCATACACTATGTTCTAAACCAAGTGTTTAAAGTTATAAAAAATTCACTGTATTTTTTCCATATCCGTTAAAAAAAATTTTAATCGCAGTGGCAGCATCTCTGTTCAGGTGCTTGCCAAGATTGGTCGTGGCAACCGCTTGATAAAGGCGTTCGGGACGAGTTCCGATGAAAGGGAGATTATGAGTGACAACAATCTCACCTATGCGGATGTGGACCTGAAGGCCATGTACATGATTACCGGCGTCGTCGCAAAACATGTCGGGCAATTTAAAAAGCATTGAGGTTTGTCAAGTTTTTTGCGTAAATAACTTGGCTTTTGTATCCTTGCATCAAAAAAGAACTGAAATGATTGTGGGCGAACAGATAAAACGGAAGATTGCTTCTTTCCCGGAAGGAACGGTTTTCACCATTTCTGACTTCGGCTTGGATCCAAGCAATGATCTTGCATTGGCAAAGGCTCTGAGCAGAATATCGGCTTCAGGCGAGTTGCGCAAAGTGTCGAAGGGAAAGTACTATAAGCCGAAAGAGACATTGCTAGGAATAATCAAGCCTGCTGATTCCGAAATTGTGAAGGATTTCCTTGAGAAGGATGGCAAAATTGTAGGATACATTACCGGTCCCCAGGCTTTTGCGACTATGGGGCTAACCTCCCAGATATCCTCATATGTCGTGATTGTCACAGGCAAATATCACAGACCATTACGGCGAGGTGATTGCTACATTCGTTTTCTCCGCCAGGAGAACCCCATCACGAAGGGCAACATCGAGCTTCTGAGGATTCTTGATGCCATCAGGATGTTCCGCGAAATACCGGCTGTCACTCCTGACTCGGCATGAAAGGCAATTATGTCAATCATACGGGCGTTTTCTCCGGAAAAACGGAGAGAACTTGAAAGCCTGTCATTGGCATATGCAAATTACGTCCACGCGCTGCTTGGAGCAATGTACGGATGCATCGGCGAAAGCGCTCCGTCTGTAAGGAGGGTCTTGAGCGGCGTGAGATCATACAAGCTGCCTATCTCGGAGTCCGCCCTGCCAAGCAATTCAAACTGGAACATCGATGAACCTTCACGAAAATAAAGACGCATTTGCGGCCGCCATCCAATTGGATTCAGCGCCAGAAGCGGAAGGCGGACTCGGGATAAAACAAAATGTATCTGGAAAAAGATTATTGGATATGCAGATCTTTGAAAATGCTTTCTGAAAGCAAGGAAAAAGAAGTGGCCGTATTCAAAGGCGGCACTTCTCTCTCTAAAGCATACCGTCTAGGAAACCGCTTCTCCGAAGACATCGACATTGTCATAACGAGCGACCAGGCAAGATTCAAGGAACCTGATGGATGAACATTTTCTCCCGTCATCGTGAGATGTGGGGCTGCCGGCGAGGCTGTGGCCGATGTGGTTGCAAAGTATAATTCATGTCTTCGCCCAGAAGGACGAGAATTTATGGGCGACGGTATAGCGCCACCGGCTGGCTTGTAATGGAGGACTGTGCCGCCCACCCGGTTTCTATGAACGGGGGTCGGCAATGGGAATATGTGTCCTCGGCACTTAAAATGAATGTCACCGTTGCCTACGATTGTGAATAATCATAACCTTTCTTCAAGGTTTCACAAAACCTTGTCGATGATGCGAATAAAGAATCGCATACGTATATTCAAACTGTTCGGAAGAAGTGTCTCGCAAAACGCTGTCGAGGCAGGCTGCACAGAAGTGCATGGGGAAGGGCATGTCTCGATATCGAGACTTCCCAAGAGCCACGTTGTGTAAGCGTCTCCGGGATGCCGTAGCCGGGGCATACAGAAAGCAGGGTCATACGCCCTGCTCTAGTTTTGTCCAGCGGTCGACCGACACCAATTTGCAGAGCCTCCGGAAGGACATACTCAGACAGCACTTTGGGGAATTCCACCACTCTCATCCAGAGCCGATCCTGTTCCTATCTTTGCAATTAGCGGGCACGCATGTATGCATCAGAAGTCACTACACAACATAACGGCATGCCCAGCCCCGCTTCCAAAAGCACCCCTGGGCAGGCATAGCCTCATTACGAGCCACTGCAATGAATAACATCCAGCCCGCTATTTGCACGGACAAATTCTTCCTCTTCTAAATATTATCAATAAATATTTAATAGCGGCTCAAAAAAAACTGGCTCTTGGAATGCTCCTGAGCCAGTCAATTTAATAGGTATGTATATTCAGAATTAGTCCAGAGTCTGTTTCACCTCGGTGATAGTGTATGCCTCTATCTGGTCGCCGACTTTTATATCGTTGAACTTGTCGATTCCGATTCCGCATTCCATGCCGGCAGAAACTTCCTTCGCATCATCTTTGCCTCGCTTAAGGGAAGCAAGTTCGCCAGAATAAACCACGATGCCGTCGCGAATGAGCCTGCAATGAGAAGTCTTTGCGATCTTGCCATCGGTGACAAGGCATCCTGCGATGGTCCCGACCTTGGAGATTTTGAATGTCTGCTTAACGTCGGCGGTGCCAGTGATTTCCTCTTTCTTTATTGGCTCCAGCATACCCTCGATGCCGTCCTTGACATCGTTGATGGCATCGTAGATTACTGAGTACAAACGGATCTCGATTCCTTGATCATCTGCAGCCTTGCGAGCATCAGATGAAGGACGCACCTGGAATCCGATGATGACGGCATCAGAAGCCTCTGCCAGAATCACGTCGGATTCGGAGATTGCGCCAACTGCTTTGTGAATCACATTAACCCTTACCTGCTCTGTGGAGAGCTTGATGAGGGAGTCAGACAGAGCCTCAACGGAACCGTCAACGTCACCCTTCACTATCACATTGAGTTCCTTGAAGTTTCCGATGGCGATCCTGCGCCCTATCTCTTCCAGAGTCATGTGCTTCTGAGTCTTGATGCCCTGGATCCTAAGCAGCTGCTCGCGTTTGTTCGCGATGGATTTAGCTTCCTTCTCGTCATCCATCACGTTGAACTTGTCGCCTGCGCTAGGCGCTCCGTTAAGTCCCAATATAGAGACTGGAGTTGAAGGGCCTGCTTCCTGGACTTTCTGCCCACGCTCATTGAACATGGCCTTGACGCGTCCGTAATAACTGCCGCTGAGGACCATGTCGCCCTGTCTTAATGTGCCATCTTGTACGAGCACGGTAGCCAGGTACCCGCGGCCCTTATCGAGTGACGACTCGATGACTGTGCCTATGCCGTTCTTTTTAGGATTTGCTTTGAGATCCAGCAAATCGGTTTCAAGAAGCACCTTCTCCAGCAGTTTGTCTACGTTGATTCCTTTCTTGGCCGAGATTTCCTGACACTGGTATTTGCCACCCCAGTTCTCAGTCAGGATGTTCATTTGGGCTAGCTGCTGGTAGATTTTCTCCGGCTGTGCCCCTGGCTTGTCGATTTTGTTTATTGCGAACACCATTGGCACGCCGGCTGCCTGAGCATGGTTGATGGCTTCGATTGTCTGAGGCATGACTGCATCATCGGCTGCTATGATGATTATGGCAAGGTCGGTGAGCTGAGCTCCTCTGGCTCGCATGGCGGTGAAAGCTTCATGGCCAGGGGTGTCGAGGAATGTGATCCTGCGACCGTTCGGAAGCACGACGTTGTAGGCACCGATGTGCTGCGTGATTCCTCCTGCTTCGCCAGCTATGACATTCGATTTACGAATGTAGTCCAGCAGAGAAGTCTTGCCATGGTCAACGTGGCCCATCACAGTGATGATTGGCGGCCGGGGAACAAGATCTTCCTCGTTATCATTCTTTTTGCTATCATCAAGTTCTTCTGTGAGGTCGGCAGTCACGAATTCGACTTTGTAGCCGAACTGTTCGGCTACGAGCACCAGAGCTTCTGCATCGAGCCTTTGGTTGATGGAAACCATGAGGCCCAGATCCATGCACGCCTTGATGACTTCGTTCACAGGAGTGTTGTTCATGAGGGTCGCGAGGTCATTCACAGTCACGAATTCGGTAACCTTCAGAACTTTCTTATCGGCCATTTCCTGAGCCAGCTCTTCTTGAGTTCTGGCAGCAGCCTGCTCCCTCTTCTCCTTTCTGTATTTCGCTCCGAAACTGTTGCCCTTCTTGCTCTCGTTCATCTTGGCGTAGGTCTCCTTCACCTGCTTCTGAATCTCTCTCTGCAATGCCTCCTGCTCTTCTTCTGTCATCGCAGGCTTGAAACGGTCCTGGTTGCGATTGCGCTTTCTTCCGCCCTTACCCTGATCTTGAGCGCGTGCATCCTTTTTCTTATTCTTGCGAGAACTGTTATCGGCATTCTTGCCTTCTTTATCCACATCCACTTTCTGGCTTCCCTTAGCAATTCTCTCACGTTTCTTTCCGTTCTTTTTCTCGAATTGCGACATATCGATCTTTCCAAGCACCTTGAATCCGGGCAATTTTTCTTCTACCTCTGCCGAAGACTCGGCCTCTTCTGATTTATCGACTTTTACCTTTTCCTTGTGCTTGAATGCTTGTTGTTCCTCTTTCTGCTTGTTTGCGGCAGCCAGCTTCTTCTCATGCTTGGTCAATGCTTTATGAACTTCGTGAGCGGCTTCCGCAGGGGTTTGTACGGGAGCGGCTTCAATTGGTTCTTCAGCTGCTGGTGCTGGTTCCTCTTTCACAGGTTCTGGAACAATTTCTGGCTCCGTCTCAGGAACAGGTGCAGGCTCCGGCACAGGAACAGGTGCAGGTTCCGGCTCCGGAACAGACACAGGTTCTGGCTCTGGCTCAGGTTCCGGCTCCGGCACAGGTTCTGGTTCCGGTTCTGGTTTTTTCTCAATTTCAGGTTCTTCCTTTATTGGAATAGAAGAAAAAACATTGCTCTTGATCACAGTCTCCTGTACAGGCTCTTCTTCCTCTTCCTGAGCCTCTTCCTGCTTGCGGCGAGATTTCTCTATGATCTCCGTAAGCTTAATGTCCACCTTCTCCGAAGCTTCCTTGTCCGCAAGATCCTTCCCGAACTGCTTCTCAATGTCAGGAAGATATTCATCGGAAATCTTTGCGTTCGGGTTTTCTTCCACCTCCACGCCTTTAGTCTTCAGAAACTCTATCAGATTCTGAATTCCGATGTTATACTTCCTGATGATTTTGTTTAGTCTTATTTCACCCATTATTACTAACCCCTGGTTTATTCATTAATATATTTTCGAAACTTTATTCTTCGAATTCTGCCCTCAGAATCTTGAATACCTCTGCTACGGTCTCGTCTTCAAGATCGGCTCTCTTTGCAATGTCTTCAGGCGAAAAAGCCAGCACGCTCTTTGCCGTGTCGCATCCGATGGCCTCCAAGCGATCGATGACCCACTGGTCAATTTCGTTGCTGAACTCGCTGAGAAGAACATCCTCCTCGTCCTCGGCTTCATCTTTTGGAAGCTCTCTCCAGACCTCTATCTCGCGGCCAACGAGCATCCCTGCCAGTTTGATGTTGCACCCGCCGCGGCCGATGCCCTTCTTCACTTCGTCTGGCAGCATGTAAACCTTTATCTTGTCTTCATCCGACTTGCCAAGATCGATTGAAGAAACTCTAGCAGGGCTGAGCGCCCTCTGGATGAGGAGCTGAGTGTTGTTCGTCCACTGCAGCACGTCGATGTTCTCGTTACGAAGTTCGCGAACTATTCCTATGATCCTGGATCCTTTCACGCCAATGCAGGCTCCGATAGGATCGATCCTCTCGTCGTAAGACTCCACGGCGACCTTAGCTCTTTCGCCAGGGATGCGCACGACCTTCTTGATCGTGATCAGGCCATCGAGGATTTCAGGAACTTCCTGCTCGAACAGTTTCTCGAGGAATTCGTTAGAGGTCCTAGAGAGAGTGATGTAAGGCGTGGTGTTGTTCTTCATCTCGACGTTTTTGATGATGGCTCTGATGGTGTCGCCTTTCTTGAACCTCTCGCCAGGAATCTGCTCGGTCTTAGGTAGATGCAGCTCGTTGCTGTCGTCATCGAGAAGGATAGACTCTTTTGACCATGTCTGGTAAATCTCGCCGGAGAAAATATCTCCCACCTTATCGGAATATTTCTTGAAAACATTGGCCTTGTCGATATCCATTATCCTTCCCTGAAGGTTCTGCCTTATATTCAGGATGCCCCTCCTGCCAAAAGAAGAAAGCGGTATTTTCTTCGTGTAGACATCGCCTATCTCATAGTCGTCATCGCCAGTCTCGGCTTTGATTTGATCGACGGTAATCTGCGTATTGGGGTTCTCAACATCTTCCACCACTTCGAAATTCTGGTAAATCTCGCAGTCCCCCTTATCCACGTTGATGATTACATCGAAATTGTCCGCAGACCCATAAGTCTTTGCAATCTGGGTGAGGAACACATCCTTCAGGACGCCCATCATCACAGGGCGGTCGATATTCTTTTCATCCTTGAAGTCTTTGAACGCATCAATAAGCGTTACTTCATCTTTCTTTTCCATATTTATTTATTCTTTGTCTTTTTCTCGAATACGATATGGGGAATCACAGAATTAATATCTTCCATTCTGAATATCTCCTCGTGTTCCACCATTACCTTTCTCTTCTTTCCCTCAACGACCTCTTTCAATGAATATCTCAACGTAATGCCATCTTTCGCGGCATCGGAAAGCAGTCCGATGATTTTCTTGCCGTTCCGCAGCCTCACTTCTACTTGTGAGCCGATCGCTTTCTGGAATTGTTTCAGCACTTTGAAAGGCTGATCCAGGCCAGCGGAAGTGACAGTTAGCGAATAGTCCTCGCTGTCTTTGTCAAAGACGGCCAGGAAAGCGTCGTTAATGGCCTCGCAATCCTCCAGGCTCACTGAGCCATTCTCTTTGTCGAGGGTGAGAGTTATGTCGTCGTCTTTGCCTATTTCGGCATCAACGATGAAGCAGCCACGCTCGGCCACTTTTCCCTGAATTCTGTCAAGTATTACTTCTCGTTTCATTTTGTCTTCAAAAAAAGAGATAGGAGACGCTCGCCGTCCCCTATCTCACGCAACGGATGCAAAGATAATGATATTTTGCAAAATATGAAAACTTAAGAATTATTATATTTGTATTCCATAAGAAGTTATAAGGAATGTTCAAGAGATTCTCTGAAAGGTTCAGGAACCGGAAGCTGTCCATGAGGATGAAACTCACGCTCAGCCTGATGGCCATCGCTGTCTGCCTGCTGGTTTCAAGCGTCATCTCTATTTTGGAATATGACAGGATGAGCAATTACGTCTCGGAACTTATCGCTGAGAACGTGAAGAGCATAAACATGGCCCAGCAACTCTCCGAAGTGAGCAATTCCTACAACCTGGCGATTCTTTCTGCCATCGGGGATTCCTCCCTGACAAGGCTTCCTGAAATGCATCAGAAGGCATTCATGAGCCATTGCGACTCGCTTAGGAAATCCCTTACCAGCATCGATATGCAGCCTCTGGCAGATTCGGTAGTGTATTCGTACTCAGCATACATGCTTACCTCACTTGAATTGAACGACGTGATGCTCTCCGATTTCATTGACACAAGGTCTTGGTACTTCGAGCGCCTGCAACCTCGTTTCCAAAGGCTTTCCAGAGACATTGATAACCTTGCTGGCGTGATGTACGGTGAACTGAAAAAAAACTCCCTGACATTCCAGCGTGGTTTTTACAGGAGCATCATCCCAGGCACGGTAGCTGTCGGCGTAGGGCTGCTCTTGATCATGATGCTGCTTTTCTTCGTGTTGGCATATTACGTGAACCCAATTTACAAGATGCTTTCTGGCTTGGATGCATACAGGTCGTCCAACAAGAAATACACGTATGATTTTGATGGCGATGACCAGCTTTCCGAGCTGAACGATGGAATATCTGAAATAATTGTTGAAAATCAGCAGCTTAGGAAAAGACTGGCAGATTTACGCTCGAGAATGAATAACGAGGAAAAGTAATGGATGTAAAGGTAATATCCAGGAACGTCGGCTACGCGTTGCTTGTAAACGCGCTATTCATGTTTTTCTCCATACTTGTGTCGATGGCGAACGGCAACGACAGCGCTCTGGCGGCATTGATCATCAGCTTTACCATAACGTTCACGTCTGGGATATTCCCTTTCATATTCGTCAGGAAAGCCTCTGTCATTTCAATTAAGGATGGCTACGTGATTATTGTCCTGTCCTGGCTGCTCTCATTCATATTCGGAATGCTCCCTTATGCCCTTTGGGGCGGTCCGTTCTCCATCATAAACGCTTGGTTCGAGAGCGTTTCTGGTTTCACTACCACCGGAGCCACTATTCTTTCCAATGTAGAGTCTCTCCCCAACAGCCTGCTTTTCTGGCGCTCTTCAACGCATTTCATAGGAGGCCTGGGAGTTGTCGTCTTCCTCTTGCTCATCATTCCGAACACATCCCAGATGAGGCTGAGACTCACGAATATGGAACTTTCCTCGCTGTCGAAGCAGGAATACAAGTCTCGCACGAACAAGACAGTGTTCATATTCACATATGTCTATCTGGGCCTTCTGGTCGCAGCGTTTGTCTGCTACATGCTTGCAGGGATGAGTCCGTTCGACGCAATAAATCATGCCATGAGCGTCGTTGCCACTGGCGGCTTCAGCACGAAGAACTATTCCATAGGCTCCTATGACTCTCTGTCTGTCACCATTGTTTCCATGGTGTTCATGCTGCTGGCTTCGGTGCATTTCGGCCTTATTTACATAGCCGTCGTCACAAAATCCTTCAAGCCTTTCAAGAACGAAGTGTTCAGATTCTATCTCTCCGG
>Ga0256404_1009582_pt1 | contig 13793 bp, 12 predicted proteins | sample RumenRJG_01DNA_FD_185990 | JGI IMG/M metagenome (GOLD analysis project Ga0256404, IMG submission 185990) | Bovine rumen microbial communities from Lethbridge, Alberta, Canada - RJG_01 | ecosystem: Host-associated > Mammals > Digestive system > Stomach > Rumen | place: Canada: Alberta | collected...
CTGTTATAGAGGATCAACCTTAAGCCAAATTAAAAGCGGAGCAGCCTTTGCTGCCCCGCTGATGTTTCAATTGTCTTCCCACTTTTATCAGCCCGGCAGGCGAACAAACACCCACCTGTGGAGGTGGGTGATGAATCGCCGATTCAGCCGCGCTGTTCAATACGCTCTTCTTCCACAGCTCATCCGCGGAACGAACTGTACCGGAATTATATCCGTTACAGAATAGCTTCTGTCTGTTTTCATCCGATCCAGATACTCCACTGCTTTTCCTGCGCGCAAAAACACATCCTGCCGGACGGATGATAACTGCGGCATGACATTTCTGCATAACTCCATGTCGTCAAATCCCACAACCCAGATCTCTTCCGGGACGCGTACCCCCGCGTGAATCAGAAAGTACATGATCTCAACCGCATAATAATCCGAGGCAGCAAACACCGAATCATAATTCTGAAATACCGGTAAGAGATCCCAATAGTGTGCCTGTCTTTCTTTTTTACTCATAGGTACTTCCAGAAAATCCACTTTTTTTCCATAACCGGAGCAAAGTCCCTCATATCTGTCATAATCCGGTTTCAGCCGGTTATCCGCTATAAATAATATCTTCTCTCTGCCGTTTTCCCTGAAGAACGCGCCGACCTGCCTTCCTCCGTCATAATTATCCAGCAGCAGATTGCAGATGTTTCTGTCATTCTGAAAAAAACCGTCATACACAACAAACGGTATCCTGATGCGGTCACGAAGTTTCTGATACTCATCTTCGCAAAAACCCATGATTATCATTCCATCCATATTCCACATGGATGCGAAGGGAATAATATCCATGATATTGCCTGTCTTCTTCAGCATTAAAAAATATCCATGGCTTTCCAGTGTGTCCGATAACGCATTGACCGCGCTGCTGACGAACGGGTCTTCCAGAACATGTCCTTCATATTTCGGATGATTATTTACAACCACTCCGACAATTCTCGAATTGTTCTGCGAAAGGAGCGTCGCGGCCATATTCGGAATATATCCTCTTTCAACGAGTTTTTCCTGCACCCGTCTGACCGTTGCGTCGGATATCTTTTTTGTTTTGCCGTGGATGACATTGGAAACAGTCGCTGTACTGACGCCTAATTCATCTGCAATATCAATAATCCGGATCTTCTTTTCATCCCACATACTCATCTCCAATTATTGTAGTGTGTGCATCCATTTTCTGCTTCTGAACATAAAAACAGATACGATCAGACGGATCAGTTCTTCCTGCGATAAAATAAAGTAAACCCAGATAACCGGAAGCTTTAAATACAGTCCTGTAAGCAGTGCCAGAGGTACGCCGATCAGCCAGGTTCCCATCATATCAATCATCATGACATACTTTGTTTTTCCGCCGCTCCGGATGATTCCGCCTCCCAGTATCATATTCTGCACCTTCACAGGCATCAGGATCGCAAATGCTGCCAGAATATCCGCGCCGATTCCGCGAACATCTCCTGATACGTTGAACATCTGAACGTACGGATTTCTTATCAGAATCAATAACAACGTGAAGACCAGTGATCCGGCCACTCCCAGCCCGCATAACTTTTTGGAATCCTCATAGGCAGCGTCATATTCCTTGCAGCCAAGTCTTTTGCCGATCAGAATCCCGGCTGCCTGAGACAGGCCGCTTAATGCTCCCATGGTCAGGCCCTGAACAGCGCCCGTCAATGACATCCCTGCCAGTTCATTGGTCCCCATGTGCCCATAAACATATGTGTATACACTTTGTCCCACAGACCAGAAAAACTCATTCAAAACAATCGGCAGCAGCATCATAAAGTACTGCGAATACCCTGCCTTTCCAAGGCTTAACGAAATACGAATCCGTCCATATAATCTGTAAAAGCACAGGATGGATATCAGTGCTCCGGCCGCCTGGGATATGACACTCGCATATGCGGCACCTGCTATTCCAAGACGTGGCGCGCCAAAATTTCCAAATATCAGGCAGTAATTTAACCCTGTATTGAGCAGAGCAGAAAAAATACCAATATAAAGCGGCCAGGTTGATTTATCCCGACATCGAAGAGCCGTCCCCAAGATGCTGCAGATTCCCAGCGGAATGAATGTCCATGAGATAATCCCCAGATAAGTGCTGCCCTCTGCGATTACCTGCTCTTCTTCCGTAAACATTTCCACGAACGGATTCCGGAAAAGGCCGAAAACAGACAGGAAGGTAAGCCCTGTTAATATCATCACCAGAAAATTCACACAGATGCTCTTTTCCTCTGCTTCTCTGTTTTTGTTGCCAATGTACTGTGAGATCATAATCCCCGTGATCGTGCTGATGGCTCCAATGACGAACGCATAAATAAAACTGGGTTTCCCGGCGATTTCAACCGCAGCAACACTTTTATCTCCAAGCTGACCGACCATGATCTGATCGACCATGGAAAAGGAAGACTGCAGCATGGATTGTAATGCCACCGGTATGGAAATGCGCAGTACATCCTGCAAAAAACTTTTCTCTGACATGAAACTTCTCCTTCACGCTTTTGTTTCATGTTATTTCAAAGATGCCCGATTCACAATAGGTTAATCGCGTAACCTGCGCCGTTATGCAGGCAGTCTCCGTACACGATGATAAGTGGCCATCTTTATAAAAAAAACCGACTCATACATCGTATGAGCCGGCAATCATTGCATTTATATCTTATGTTACATTCTTGATTTATGAAGCAGCGAAGTAGTAGCCTAGGACAAATAATTTGTTCATTCTCTTCCCACATTAAACTGAATTAAGCTGCTGTTTTCTCCGTAAAATGGTCGGTTCGTTGTCCTTTCCCATTCCGAATTACTCCGTTTCAAGCCGCCTTCTTTCTCCTTCTGAGACTCTCACTTTTCGGTGAGAAAGTTTTGAGAAAGTTGCTTCACACAATGAGAAAGCCGAGAGTGAAATTGAGAAAGTCTTTCTCAGGCGAAATCGACAATGCATCCATCCTTCTGTCCTTGTAATTGTATACTACACTGTGCAGGGGATTTACTGCAAGGATATTTTTTTCAATCATATTCGTTCACTTTCCTGCTCTACCTTAACGTCCTCCTTCAGCATATATTCCGCTGTTTTCGAAAAACAGCCCTTATGGCGGAAACTCTCCAGATGCTCTCTGTCCCAATCCGAAAGAGGCTGTTTTGCAATTGCATTCTGAATTGTCTCAATATCCATATGGTATGGAATGGCACGTCCCTCTGTGCTCTCACTGATTAATCGGAAAATTCTGAATCCTCCCACATCGATATCAGACCAGTGAGAAATCGTCAGGTCCGGGTTATCTTCCGCAATTCGCTTAAGCAGTCTCTGAAGAAAAGGAGAAGGCATTCCCCCGGTATAGACTTTTAGAGTGGACGGTTCTGAAAAATCATTATATGTTGTAAGGTTTTCAATCGTGATCAGTTTGCTGTCCCGGATCCTGATATGAAGATAGCTAGCCTCTTCATCGGAAAAGAAAGCATAGGAACAGCCACATGTATGGATTGTGCCATTCGGAGTCGTAATTTCGGCATTTCCTTTCATCGTCTCTGAAAACGGATTTTTTGATACCCCGAATAGCTCATATACTTTTTTCCCGGACTGCTCGGCCTCATCTAATAACAGGTCCCAGTCTTTCTCTTCATCACTCATCAGAATTCTGCGGATCGCGGTGCAGATCCTGCTTTCATAATGCTCAAATGTTTTGGAGCCCCCATAAACAGATGCGGACAGATTGCGGACGAGGATATTTTGCTGCAGCTCGCCATTGCTGATCACCGCATCTGCTCCCTTAATGATCTGCAATCCATTCTCGATATCAGAAGATCCAAAGCTTTTTGTTTTCATCCACACAGAGTCTTTCCCAAATGGCCGCAGAAGTATGTTGTGCAGATATGCTTTAGTCTGGGGCATAAGACTGCTGCTTTCCAGGAGTTTCCTGATTTCAGACTGGAGAAGAAGTTCCGACTCTTCCCGATCCGTATAGCCGTATCTGCCGTAGAGTCGGCAGCCCTGTTCTCTGCTGATATCCGCACGATAGACGACTGCATGCGGATTTCTTACCCGCTTCAGCTTCAGCAGCCCCGCTGATTCCAGTTCTTTCAGGGCATCATTTATTGCGGTTCTCCTTTCCATAGAGAGGAGATTGCTTCGTTTTCCAGAATAATCAGGTTCTCCCACCGCATCAGCAATATTGGCAGCGGACAGATACACATTTTCCCCGCGGCCTTGATATACTTTGCGAACCGCTGCCGCTTCAATTCGCTTTCTGTAGTCTGTCATCCTCCACACCCTCTTTTCCCGACTTTCGAACCCCCGGCACAATCTTCATCTGATGTCTATATGGACCGGATTTCGGTGTGGAAACAACATACAGCCTGTCCACATATGGGTTCAAAGCCTGACTGTAATTGAACATAATGGTCTGCACGTCTGCATCGCGCAGCATGCCGACAAAGCTTCGGGCATTTTCATCATCCATTCCTTTTGTTGCTTCATCGCAGAGGATAATACGAAGCGAATCGTCAGAATAAACCTGGCATGCCATTGTCCCAATATACAGGAAATACCTCAGCGTCAGTTGCTGTCCGTTTGATCCCATCGAACTGTTGTTGTCCAGATTTCTTGCACGTGCGGCAGGATCATTCCCCCTGTACATCAGCGGGCAGGTAATATAGGATGTATAATCAAAAATACGGTCAAAATCCGCTCCCTGTACTGTTTCAGCTTTCTTCTTCAGCTTCTCGATCACAGCCTGAACCAGATCACTCATCTCCCCGTTGAAAATATCTCTTGCAGCGCGGATAATATCGGCGTCTTCACTCATAATATCGTTCATGTCGCCGATCCAGTACGTGATCCCGCCAATTGGATATTTCTGAATAAACCGATTATATTGATTCCGCATGCGTCTGGCATTCGCTTCGTCCTCTCCCATTGTGTCCAGCAGCCCTGTAAACTGTTTTTCAAGGCTTTCAATCAGCGCCTGCATCTTCTCACGCTTCTGCTGGTCCATCCTGACATCCATCTTCTTCAGCTGTTCATCGATATACCGGTAATTATCCTGGCTCTCCGGCTTGTCCATTACCAGAAACAGGGAGGTCCTCTCCTTTACGTGAACCGGCATTGTCTCCCATACGTCCCGGACGACTTCACAGCTCTCACCAGCAATTTTCTTCAGCGATTCCATTTCACTTTCAAGCAGGCTGTCTATATTAGGATTGAACCGTCCCGCCCATAACAGGACCTCGGAGATATCACTCTCCGGAAGAATATTCAATTCAGGAAGTCCCTCCATCGTCTTTTTATTTTCTGCTTTCCTGCTCTTCGCAAAATTCAGATTATTGATATCCCCCTGCTTGCGCGTCTCCGTTTCAGTTCTGTCATTCTGCTGTTTCCGGAGTTTTTCCGATAGTTCTTCGCTCCTCTGCTCTATTTCCTTCTTCCGCTCCTCAAATATGCGGTGGGCTTCTCCTTTCAGGATCTGTTCGTACTCCTGCAGTGTTCTCTGATAGTCTTCTTCTACCAGAGCGAGATCCGCAAAGGCATCTGTCTCCCGAATGCGGCATCCGGTCATCTGCATGTATATGCTGTCCGCGTGTTTGCAGAGCCTTTCCGCAGAAGCCATCTTGTCTTTGACTGTTTGAATGGCGGCCTCAGTCTCCGCAATCTCTACTCTGAGCTTTTCTCGTTCGCGTTCCCGCACCTCCTCCCCGATGAACAGCCGCATCTGAGAAAGGTCCTGTTCACGATAATACGATCCATTGCCATTCTGGTGCTGTCCATTGATCCGAAGAGCGTTCTTCGTGGAGACATATTCCTCATTCGTCTCTGCCATCAGACAGTCACCGCAAGTGCTGTAGAGATAATCATCTGCATGACTGTCTGTGATCTCGAGTGCACTATAGACGCTTCTCTGTACAGGTTTGACGCTCCTCCGCCGTGTCTTCAGGATTAGTGTACTGGAATCACGTCTTTCGGTACGGAAGTCATGTTGAATCGCGCATGCAAGCCTGTAGTTTTCCGGCGACACGACAATTCCAAACAGATTACGTCCCAAAAGGACTTCTATCGCCGGCTGCCACTTTTCATCCTTCACTCCGGCTATGCACTCGTACAGAATATGTACTTCCTCACCAACTCCCTCTTTTTGAAACTTTTCATTAATCAGATCACGTATTCTGATTGCGGAGGCCACATCTCCCCTGGCTGGTCTTCCACCCTGAAGTTCATGAAGACGGTCCGTTTTTTCATTCAGATCCTCTTCCAGCTCCTGCTTCCTCTGCCGCGCTTCTGAAGTTTCTTCTGCTTTCCGGTTCTGAAAAACCCTGTATAGATTACTGACTGTATCGATCGCTCCATCTGGATCAATTCTCTGTTCGCCTATAAGCTCAAGCAGAGAATCGGCCATACTTGCATATCTTTCATATTCTTCCTGGCACTTTTCCAGACGCAGCTTTTCTTTTTCGATGCTGTCCAGTTTCTCTTTCAGCTGCTGCTCCTCCTGGTTCGATGCAATCAACTTGTCGCGCTTCGCCCTGAGCTCTCTTATCTCCGCCTGAATTCTGATAATCTCATTACCAATCAATTCAAGTTTCTTTTCAGCGGCAGCTATGTTGGTCTGGCTTGTTGAAATGAGGGTATCTGCTCCTTCATCGATGATATAGGGAGTCAGGCGTTCCAGAATATCTGCCTTTTCTTTTTTCTTCGCATAGTCGGTGTAATATTTACAGTATCTTTCGTAAAAAGAACGTTCCTCTTCATAGTCATCAAAATCACGCTTCGCTTCCTTGTACTGATCAATAAGCTCCCTACGCTCGCCTGCGATCGTTACAGCAGTAGGCTTCGGCAAAATAGAAGTTTTAATAAAGCTCTGGAATTTATTTCCCCTGGCTCCCTGCAGGCTTTGATTGGTCAGCAAGTTGATCATGTACTGTTTGTACATCTTCATCGCATATTCATCATTGATGAACTCGACATTATATTTTCTCTGTGCAAAAAAATCCCGGAACGCTGCAGTATGCGTAGTATATTTCGTGATATCCGGATCCGAATAGCAGATGTCTTCATCCTGGGCCATCTGATTATTGCCACGTGCCCCGATCATCTCAAGCGGTTTTCCTATGACCGAAAAGAATGTCCTTGCCGGTGTATCATTTCCTGAGGAAATGATCCGGACACCCTGAAGAATGTACAGACCGTCATCGTCGAGAAGCTCGATAATGATGTAACTGATAATTCGGCCGGTCCTCTGCGGAACTCCTTCCACTTCCCATCTCACTCCGGTCCGAATCTCTCTCTTATTGTCGCTTGTCAGACCCAGTACATCCTGATTAAAAAGGATGATGCCGAGCAGGTCAGCGATCGTTGATTTGCCGGAGCCGTTTTCTCCACAGAAAAGCGTAATGCTCTGAAAATCGGGGATAATCATGGACCGAATGGACATATAGTTTTTTACAAACATGCGATTCAGTTTCATCTTCATTCTCCCTTCCCCGGAGGATTATCATCAAACAATGAAAGCTGCATTGCTGAAGCCCCATCTTCGTCTGATTTTGGAGGTTTTTTCTCCTGACGGTTCTCTTCTTCACTTCTCTTCTCAAGCCAGGGATCAATGATATCCCTGCACCGTTCTTCAAGTGTCTCCCGGTCCATGCAGAACATGATTCCAGGATAAATCTCGATTCTCCGATCCTTCTGGTTCAGACGAATCATCGAGTATCCCGCAAATGGAATGAGTCTCTTTTCAATTGCCTTGATTGATCCGTACAGACCATTTCGTCCGATTAGGCTCGGATCGTCTGAGATGTCCCTTATCTTCAGCTGAAAGTCATTGTAGGAACAATCTACAACATGCGTTGATCCGGCTGCGACATCTTTATCAAGATAGAGCTGAAGAAGAGCAATATAAGTTCTCATCTCTTCCGCATCAAACTTTTTCCGAAGCATGTTTGGCTCAGAGGACAAGCCGACAATTCCGGCGACACCATATGTCTGGTTTATCATAAGTCCGCAGTCATCACACAACAGAGCTGATTCAATCAGTTCTCTGTTCTGCAGAATCGCATTAAAAGCCTCGTGCTCGGTCTTGTTTTTTGAATCATATAGAAAAGTCCTTTTTTTCAGCCTCTGAAGCGCCTCGAACGCTTCTCTGTTCGACTCTCTCCAGCTTTCGTTTTTTTCATCCATCTTCACGATCCTCCACAGCTGCAATCATCACATCCGGATACAGATAACTCCCATCTTCCGTCTCCCTTACAACCGTACCTACACCATTCTGCACCAGATAGTAGCAGACACCAGCATCAGGATTCTCTGCCTGCAGATCCTGTCTGCCAAAATGACCATAATAAAGAATTCTGTTCAGTGTCTCAACGACTCCCCACTTGTAATCGCCCCTGTCCGGATCTAATGATAGAATATCCCTGATATGACATTGACTTGTTGATTGAAACACCTTCCTCATAATCATATTGACTGCAGTAATATCGCTTTCGTCATCGTAAGGGACTTCCTCATCGTCATATGTTCGTATTTCTATCTTATCCGATTGGCCACCGGAAGATGTTTCCAGTACCTTTAGAGAGCATTCATCATGAAAGCCGGGATATCCAATTAGATTTACAATTCCGTCTACCTCATTTCCTGCATTGAGATACTGAAACATTCTGTTCAAGTATCCTGATATGGAAAGGCGCATGCCATGCATGGAAAGATTATTCACACACTCCCTGACATTCCCGATCAGAACACCTACTTCATTGCGTATTCGTTCAGAACGCCGGTTATACTGTTTAACCGCCTGGTATCCCAGAAAACTGAGTTTTTCGCGTATCCCAACGTTCAGCCGGATATACAGGTCGTGATCACTCTCCTCAACAACTTCCGGATTAAAGACAGACATCGCTCTGTCTTGATCTATTTTTTTCCTGACAATCTCATCCAGAATCTGTCTGTTCTCTTCTTTCAGAAGTTTCCTTGAGACAGATTGAACCTTCCGCAGATTGACCAGGTAGCCGAAACGTGTATCAGAGCTTTGCGAGATCATGATATACTGCTTAAAGTATTCCGAGTTAAATACCCGATTGACCCAATCCGCATTGCCAATATGTTCTCCCCTTTTTGCACGATTCTGATACTCCTGAACAAAGTCGGCAAACTCATCCGCGAAATTGTCAAGATGGTTTAGTTCTTCCTTGAATCTGACATATACACTGTCGATCTTATCGTAATTCTGTGCGTCCTCCGGTCTCCCATATACACCCTTCATTGTTCCGCTCATACTCAGAAAATTTCTGGCATTAAACGATGGCTTGTCCAGTTCAGCTGTATTTTTTAGGAATGTAAGCAGTTCCCGGCCTATACTACGGATGTGAACATAGGACACCAGATTTCTTCCGGTATCATCATAATCCATAACAGTTTTTATAAGACCGCGATTCTCGAGAAGATTCAGGATCCGATAGGATGTAGCGAAACGCTTTTTCTCCGGAGAGGAAATATCCTCATCTGCCAGAACAGGTCCGTTGTCCTCTGAAAGATCTCTCAGGATCTCTGATATATTGAACTGGCGAAGCAGATCCGAGACCCCATTCCTCAATGCATCAAATGGAACCGTCCTCGACGGCTCTGATTCGACTTGTCCCGCAATATACAGAAAGCAGGACATATAGATTCGGGAGTTTTTGCTCCGCCCGAACAATGAAAGAGCATCGAAAACAGACTGAGAAACGGTAAAAGCATATTCGTTCGCTGATTGATCCATACTCATGATATATCTACCCTTCCGGTATATTTGTAATTCAATTCCGATAGTTGAATTATCGCAAATACACTGTCCGTTTATTCGTACATACGATGTGTTTCTTATATATTACGATATTTATCCATATATTCAAAATTATTTTTGTAAGACTTGCTCGTTTACATAATAATGCACAATCTTCTGATAATATTGTCCCCAATTTATGTTCTCTCACTTCAGTGTTTTACATCTGATATAATGTGTGGGACAAAAAAGAAAAGGGCTATAGACTGTCAGAACTTTGTGACGTTTGTCGGTACTATGCTAGTTACCTGACTGCCGTCCAAATTCATGTATAGAAATGTTTACTGTGAGCAGAAAGGACATAAAATATGAATTACGATGAAGCATCAGAATACTGGACCCGCAAAGAACTTGATTCAAAACATCACCCGAAGGCAAAAGAACATCTCCTGAATTTTATTGCAAGCCACCATATCTGTGTACTCGCGACCGGATCAGGTGATTTTGTTCGCTGTACTCCCATCGAGTACAATTGGGTGGACCATGTTTTCTGGCTTTTCTCCGAAGGCGGACTGAAGTTTCGCGCGCTCAAAGGAAATAAGAATGTCTGCCTGGCAATTTATGATGAAGTCAATGGCTCCGGATTCGGACACCTCCACAGCGCACAGATCAGCGGGACAGCCGAGATCATCGAGCCTTTTTCCGACGATTACAGAAAGCTCCTTGAATATAAACACATTCCGGAAGTAGCAATTCAAAAGCTTCCGGAGCCAATCCACCTGATTCGGATCGTCCCATCGGAAGCAGACTATCTGAATTCCGATCTCAAGAAAGAAGGATATGATTCAAGACAGCATATCCTGTTCTGAATCATTCTGGAAGAGCAACATCGTGAAGCTGCATCTGGATTCTTCTCATGCTCTGCGAGAATTCCATGGACGCGCAGATGAAGGAGCTTCGGCTGCGCGTCCTGGCAAAATTCCGCCTTGGTGGAATTGATTCTATCAAGAATCGAGTGTTCAGATGTCAACGTACGGGACAGGCCATCGTTTTCTCAGCTGGCTGCTCAACTTGATGAGCCGGCATTTTCGCATTCGCCATGATATACTGCTGTTTTTCCAGATTGAATGCTCCATAATACCAGTTAAAGAACTGTTTTGTAGGTATACGTATTGTCTGTGAAGTAAGCCGCATGACCGGAAATGGACAATCATCGGAGGAAAGGAGTTTATAGAGACTGTTTTCCCCAATTCTTAAAAGATGGCCTACTTCCCGGGGCAGTAGAAAAGCTGTCTGCTGCATATCTTCAATGGATCTGAATTCCTTAAGGTTCATATTATTTGTTTTCTTTGGCATGATTTATATCCTCCGTTCCGATTCTTTAATTTCACAGATTAGAGTTTTTTTGGAAATCTCCTCAACGCTTGGTGCAGAAATTTCGTATTTTCTGGTGTAGTTTGCGATCAGCCACTCGGAAATCTTTTCCGCATCAGCACAGGCACGGAAAAATTCGTTGTAATCGTTCTGGATAACACCGATCCAGGAACGTAGATAGTCTGAATGATCTTCGTAGTGTTCTCCCGACAGCGGAATCCCAAGATCTGTCTCCGTGAAAAGTGCCCCTATCTCCGCCCTGAGTTCTTCCTTCGCATAGCCTTCGGAGCCAAATGGTCCTCCAAATTTACGGTTCAGTCTCGACGGTGCCCCGGTCATATGCGATAGTTCGTGCAGAAGTGTCTTTGCGAAACTGGTCTGGTCCTTGAACTGGCTACGGAGCGGCAGATAAATCTCATCTGAAGCTGGGCTGTAGAAGGATCTGTCCTGTGCAATCTCATGGATCGGGCACTCGCTTGTATCGATGATCCGGTTGATAATCGTATCAATCTCCGGCTCCGGACACTCATTTCGGCTGAAACTTGGGAAATCCTGCACCTGCTCGGCGTTGAATACCCGAAAAAAAGAGACCTGCGGCCTCTCCAGCTGCACGGTCTCGAATGATACATTTCCGTTCTGATCCTTCACTTTCTTCTGTTTCTCGAAGATCCATTTCTCACAAAGAACGCCATGTTCTCCCTTCTTGATGAAATAACCCTTCTCCGAATACTGCCTTGCGGTTGCCCATCGCGGGTCCGTATAACCATGTTCGACGACCATGGCCATCAGCCGCAAACGGTTGCCTCCTTTGTACTGTACCTTTGACAAAGGATTCTGCGGCCGGAGCGACGCCCGGTCCCACTCCTCTTTGTTGAAGAAATATCCCTGTTTCATCATTCCGATGATTTTGTCAACCAGAGCCTTCCGCTCATCCATTACGATTTCAAATGCTCCCGGCATTGTCTTCCCCCTTTCTGGGCATGAAAAAGCCTCCGGACATTTCCTCCGGAGGCATGCTGCCAATCTGCTTTCGTATCTTCATTCTTCCATATCTGTTCAGTCATCAGTCTTCCGTTTCTGTTTCGGTCTCACATACTGCATCCTCAGCATCGATCGTTACGGTCTGCATATCCGTGATCTCTGCGTTACCATCGAGATCCTGATAAACCGTCACCAGATCATATTCCGGCACTACTGCCGTTACACGCATCAGTGCCATGTAATTGATGCCAGTTACAGTCTGACTGCCAAGATAGGCGACCGGCTCATAATCTGCCCCCTCCAGAGACTCGAGTGCCTTATCGAAGGTAATCGCCTTATCGAAGGCAGTCTTCACATCCTCATTTTTTTCAAAGCTCACATCGCCTTCATTAACGATATATCCACCCTGGGCATCACTGTCCCCGCTGAAGATTTCCTTGTCGCCGGTGATCTCCGCGTTGCCATCGAGATCTTCATATACCGTAATGATCTCGAAGACCGGTTCGGCGTCCGGAACGATAACTGTTCCTCTGCATAGGATGCTGTAGTTTGTTCCAGCAACAACCTGGCTTCCGAGAACTGCGATCGGTTCATACTCGTATCCTTCCAGCCCGTCTGTTGCCTTTTCAAAGGCTTCCTTTGCATCTTTGTTTTCTTCATCATCGAAGGAAAGTGCTCCGCTGTTGATCTCCCATCCGCCAACAAGCAGGATAGACGTAGGAGCATCCGCGCCTCCAATGATCTGAACATCTTCCGATGCAGCTTCCGTCTCTGCAAATGATGCCGGAGCCATTACCAGAGATGCCGCGCATGCCATAACCATCATCTTCCTTACGAAATCCTTCATGATATTTCCTCCACTGATTGTTCTATGATTTTTGCCAGGCCCGTCTGCAGCTCCCTTTCTCTTGTCTTCACTATGTATACAGTCAGGAAGGCGGAAATGTTGCACCGGATATAGCGTGATAGATTCCCAGATATTCCTTCTCCACTTCCTGAAATGGTCTCCATCCATAGGAAATTTCGATATGTATCTCCGGCTTCGGTCCGATGTCCTCATTCAAGAGTTCATGCATATCGTACCAGAGCATGGCATTATCAATCCTCTTCATCTGCAGGTATTCTTCCTCTGTCAGATTTGATCCAAGGAATTTCGTATACAGGACGGTAAGCAGATGATCTTCCGCTTCTCGGTATCCCGGAAGGTTTCTCTTGAAAGGTCTCGGAACATCAGACATATAACATTCGGAAGCGTCGTGAAGCAGGCAGGCCAGGATCATCCGGTCCGGAAGAGACAAAGCTTCCGCTTCCCGCGCACAGTTGATACAATGCTGCCCCACGGAGAAAAAAGTCTTCACATGACCATTTCCACGGCAGATCAGAGGCAGAGCATGCGCAATGTCCTCGATCCGGAAATCTTCCGGTTTCGGATCCAGCGGGTTCATATGGATTCCGGAATGTGTTGTGATGCAGTCAGCCTGATTCCCCATCTTTATTCACTACCTCATGGTATTTTCTTGAACGGATTGTTCAGTTCCACTGCTTGAAGTACCCGAAGATGATTCTCCGCCGCAATCTGCTCAGCTATTTTTACCCCTTCAGGATTCCACACAAAATCTGCTCTATGGGCATCTGCTCCAAATATCGCGGTGCAGCCTTCCTCTCCTGCGA
>Ga0256404_1009584_pt1 | contig 13792 bp, 13 predicted proteins | sample RumenRJG_01DNA_FD_185990 | JGI IMG/M metagenome (GOLD analysis project Ga0256404, IMG submission 185990) | Bovine rumen microbial communities from Lethbridge, Alberta, Canada - RJG_01 | ecosystem: Host-associated > Mammals > Digestive system > Stomach > Rumen | place: Canada: Alberta | collected...
CCTCTCTGCCCGAGGTCGAGGAGATTGCACTCGGTGGCAAGGGCATGTTCCAGGCTAAGTTCTATGGTCTGGGTGCTGACGGTACCGTAGGTGCTAACAAGAACTCAGTGAAGATCATTGGTGACAATACCGACAAGTACTGCCAGGCTTACTTCTCATACGACTCCAAGAAGTCGGGAGGTTTCACCTGCTCACACCTGCGTTTCGGTGATACACCTATCCGCTCTACCTATCTGGTGACTACACCTAACTTCGTAGCTTGCCACGTTCAGGCTTACCTCCACATGTATGATGTGACCCGTGGTCTGCAGAAGAACGGTACGTTCCTGCTGAACACCATCTTCGACGATGCCGAGCTGGAGAAGTTCATGCCTAACAAGGTGAAGCGCTACTTCGCACAGAACAACATCACCGTATATACCATCAACGCTACCAAGATTGCACAGGAGATCGGTCTGGGCAACCGCACCAACACCATCCTGCAGTCAGCATTCTTCCGCATCACTGAGGTGATCCCCGTAGAGCTGGCTGTCGAGAAGATGAAGGCTGCTGCCCTGAAGTCTTACGGTGCCAAGGGTCAGGACGTGGTTGACAAGAACTACGCTGCTATCGACCGCGGTGGCGAGTACAAGAAGTTTGAGGTGAAGCCCGAGTGGGCTAACCTGCCCGACGATGAGCCAAAGGTCGACAACGCTCCCGCATTCGTTAAGGAGCTCGTTCGTCCGATGAACGCTCAGGCTGGTGACCTGCTGAAGGTTTCCGACTTCGTGAAGCACAACACCGTCGATGGTTCTTGGATGGTTGGTACAGCCGCTTACGAGAAGCGCGGTGTAGAGGCCTTCGTTCCCGCTTGGAACAAGGACAACTGTATCCAGTGTAACCAGTGTGCATACATCTGTCCTCACGCAGCTATCCGTCCGTTCGTTCTGACCGACGAGGAGCTCGCAGGCTTCGATGGTCTTGAGACCCTCGAGATGAAGGCTCCTGCCGCTATGAAGGGCATGCACTTCGTCATCGAGCCTTCAGTACTCGACTGTCTGGGTTGCGGCAACTGTGCCGACATCTGCCCGGGCAACCCGAAGACTGGCAAGGCCCTCACGATGGTTCCGTTCAACCCCGATGCAGCCGACATGAAGAAGATGGCTGCCGACTGGGACAAGCTTGTTAAGGTTCCTTCTAAGCAGGCCCTCGTCGATATCAAGAGCAATGTGAAGAACTCTCAGTTCGCACAGCCTCTGTTCGAGTTCTCTGGCGCTTGCTCAGGTTGCGGTGAAACTCCTTACGTGAAGCTGATCTCTCAGCTCTTCGGTGATCGTCAGATGATTGCCAACGCTACAGGTTGTTCTTCTATCTACTCTGCTTCTGTTCCTTCTACACCTTACACGAAGAACGAGAAGGGTCAGGGCCCAGTCTTCAACAACTCTCTGTTCGAGGACTTCTGCGAGTTCGGTCTCGGTATGGCTCTAGGTAACAAGAAGATGAAGGAGCGCGTAGCTAAGCTGCTCGCCGAGGCTTGCGAGAAGTGCGATGTTACTCCTGAGTACAAGGCTCTCGCCGAGGAGTGGATCGCCAACAAGGACGATGCCGAGAAGACCAAGGAGATTGCTCCGAAGCTGCGTGCAGAGATTGCTGCTTGCGCTGCCAAGGGTTGCGAGATCTGCAAGGAGCTCCAGACCCTCGACCACTACCTCGTGAAGCGTTCACAGTGGATCATCGGTGGTGACGGTGCTTCTTACGATATCGGTTACGGCGGTCTCGACCACGTGATTGCTTCTGGTGAGGACGTCAACATCCTCGTGCTCGATACTGAGGTTTACTCTAACACCGGTGGTCAGGCCTCTAAGGCTACTCCTCTCGGCGCTATCGCTCAGTTCGCTGCTCAGGGTAAGCGCATCCGCAAGAAGGATCTCGGTATGATCGCTACCACCTACGGCTACGTCTATGTCGCTCAGATCGCTATGGGTGCTGACCACGCTCAGACCCTCAAGGCTATCCGCGAGGCCGAGGCTTGGCACGGACCTTCTATCGTCATCGCTTACGCTCCGTGTATCAACCACGGTCTGAAGGCCAAGGGCGGTATGGGTAAGTCTCAGGCTGAGGAGAAGAAGGCCGTTGAGTGCGGTTACTGGCACCTGTGGCGCTACAACCCAGCCCTTGCTGAGGAAGGCAAGAATCCGTTCTCACTCGACTCTAAGGAGCCTAACTGGGCTAACTTCCACGACTTCCTCATGGGCGAGGTTCGCTACCTGTCAGTCAAGAAGGCTTATCCCAACGAGGCCGAGGAGCTCTTCGCCGAGGCCCAGAAGATGGCCCAGCTGCGCTACAAGACCTACGTCCGCAAGACGCAGGAGAACTGGGAGGACTAATCCAGAACGAGAGTGCTGGTCGGCGGTTCGCCGCTGACTGGCACCTTCCATAAAAAAAGAGCATCCGAGATTTTCCTCGGGTGCTCCTTTTTATGATGGATGATTCAAGCCGTCAGCATTATCTGACAGCACGTATACAGCGGCCGCTGAAGCGGTTGCCCGAAAGCTTGCCGAAGTGCACGTTGACGTCAGAGAAGTCAAACTCCAGACACCAAGCCTTGTTCGGACTCGTCGGATAGAGTGTCGATGTCCAGTAGTAGCCATAGACAGGACGGAACTGAATGCCCGCATAGAAGCGGAAGCCCGTGATAGGCAGGAAGATCGATTTGCCCGTCTTCTTTCCAGTCACCTTATAGCCGTTCACGCCGTCCTTCGTGATCCATTCCCACGTGCAGTTATCAGGATTCACCAGCTCCTCAAACTCCTTCGCCGTAGGCATGCGCCAGTCGTCGCCCCAGTTAGCGCGCGCAGCATCGTCCGATGCCTCCAACTGAGTCTTACCGTCACTGGGCGAATACTTGATCAGATACTGAGCGTTACCCTTGCTCCAGGCATACGTGTCCCACGAGTAATACTTCTTCGGCTTGGTCTCGCCCCACGCGTAGTACGTGCCATAGTCCGATGACTTACTAGCCCCCAGATTCATGTTGGCCCACTTCACGCTGAGCCCCAGATCCACAGCCTCCACGCCGGCAGGAGCCGTATTCTCAGATTCCGCTACATTCACCTTGGCATAGCCAGCCGTCCACAGCGATACGGCCAGCGCCATTAAAACGATCTTTTTCATATCCTATTTTTTATTTTAACTATTTCTTGTTCGCATACCATTCGACGATCTTGTCGCCAACGCTCTTGTCGTAGAAGGCCGAGAAGTCCGAGTACTCGATATCGTCACCGTCAGCATCCTTGACCTTAACCTTTTTCACCTCCAGGGCGATGTGAGGCTCTACACCCTTGTCGATGTTCTCGCCAGCTTTGTTGATAAGTCGCGTACGCGATGAGGACAGCTGGTAGCAGAGACCCTCGGGCGTACACATCTTCTGGATCGAGCAGGAGCCTCCACCCGACTTCTCGCCGATAATCAGATAGCCATAGTCCTTCATCAGCGACGGCAGAAGGTTGCCGCATGAGTAAGCCAAGTGGCTGGTCAGGATGGCGATGTTGAGCTCAGGATGGCGCGGAGCCTTGTCCTTTTTGTCGAAGACACGGTCGAAATTACTATCCACCTCATATTCATCCACACCACGCTGTTTGGTCAGTACGTTTTCGAAGGCGTAGGAACTCTTTCCTGCCAACAGGGTGGTAATAGCCGCCAGCACACCGGCCTCGCCTCCGCTATTACACGTCAGGTCGAGCACGAAGTTCTTCACCTCAGGGTCAGCAGCCGCCTTGTCGAGCGCCTCCACGATGCCGCAGATGTCGCCTTTGAAGTTCGGGTTATAGGTAGGCCTCGGCCCTTTGCCTTTATAGAATGCCGCCCAGCCTTCGGTGTCGATAGGACCAAAATCGTCATAGATACAATACATCGTGTTGCCCACCTTGGCGTAGGTATCCGATTTCAACACCGATTTACGTTTCGCGGCACTCTCGTCGCTGCCGTCTCTCTTTGCTAAAGCATTGACGACGCCAAAAGCCTCGAAGGGATAAAGTTGACCGAAGGGGGTGATATACTTATCAACCAGGGATTCAACAGATTTCTGTTCAAACAGTCCGCCCAACGTACCGTTCAGGATGGGTGATATCAGGGTATGCGAACCGTCGGCAAGCTTCGTGGCCAGGATCTCCATTCCGAAGATATACTCTTCCATGTCAGTAGATTTCAACAATTTGCGTACCTTCTCGCCGAGCGCCTTGTCGATTCCATCTGCCTCGATGGTCTTATCGATGCTGTTACGCCCAGGTCGGCCGTAGAAATGGTCGATGGCAAAGCAGAGCTCGCCATAGCTGTAGGCCGCCAGATCTTGGGGGCGCTCCTCCGTCTGGTAAGGCTTCTTGAAGAACGCAGCATCTATCTCGGCAGGAGTCTTTTCAAAGTTGGTCACGATGATCTTCTCACCATTGAACATCACATGATTGCCATAGAGATTACTGTACATATCCGACAACGTGCTCAGCGGTACATACACCATCCGGCCGTCGCCGCGCAGGTCGATGCCGTATTTCTTCATGTTGAGAGACAGCGTAGCCGTAGTGGGCGTAAGGGGCGCTGGTTCCCCGCGGTAGAAAGACGGTTCATCGTCATCATCATCATTGCCACCAGACTCGCCAGTCGTCGTGACGCCCAACGCCACGAAATTCACGAAGTCATCAAATGTCATCGACTCTTCTGCCGTATTCACAGTGGCCGTCTTGCCATGACTCGTCGTCAGCGAGTACTGCGAAGCAGCCGTCTTGCTCACCCGGATGGAAGTGCCTGCCAGAAGCATGTCCTGGAAGTCAGCCACAGCGATATAAGCCACGTGGGGCATATCCTCATAGTAGCGCAGGGCGACCGTCGTAGTCGATTTCCCGTTGTTGTTCACGATGGTCTGCGTCACCTTAAACGGCATCTTGTCCGACGCGTCATCACCCGTAGCCGTCTCCTGTCCAGGATCAACAGGGTTGTCAGTACTGTCCACACAACCCGTCAGGATCGAACCCAGAAACACGAAGGCCACCAATGGGCGCCACACATTAACCTTGAAGTTAATACATTGTTTTAGATAATCTTTCATACGTTTTTTTGTGTTATTATTCTCCTTATGCTTGCAAAGGTAATAATAAATCACGAAGTTTGCAAATCTTTTATGTAGATTTTGGGATATTTCTCGAAATAAGAGAACATAACCTTGCGGCTATGTCCTCTCATAAAACTTACGCTCGTAAAAAGCCAATCTTCCTCCTGTTCTGCTGCGAGGGCGGGCGCACCGCGAAATGCAGCCAGCAGATGTTTCCATGCTGCTCCAGCAGGAGCTCGTCATAATCCTTTCCTGTGCCGTCAGCAATGTCGAGTAGGATGCCCGCATAGCGGATCATCTGCTCTTTACCCACGCAGCGGATATCCACCGCACAGCCCGTCACATGGTTGCTTGTAGGCACACCTCCAGCGAGTTTATTCACCGCAGGCGAGCGATAGCCAGAGTTAATCACGATCCCCTCCACATTCTCCGAGGTCTCATAATCCTCCCCAGACTGCAGACAGTAGAGCGTGTTATAGCTATACCGCAACTCCTCCAACCACCAGCAGAGCCGCTTCAGATTCTCAATCACTTCCCGCGACGGGATATTCCCATCCGCCGTCACATGCTTGGTCTTGGTAAGCTCTCCAAGACAAAAGTGCTCTGAGAGCTTGGCTTGTTTGTTAATTTCTACGTTATTCATTTCTAAATTTAGTTTTGAAACATGAAACATGAAACTTATGAAAGGATTTTGCTTAGCTTTTGATATTTCCCCTTATTATCACCATCCTGTATTTTTTCTACCTGATGGTTATTCACAAGACGAGCAAGCTTCGTTCTGACAGAATTGTCATTCTCATAGCCAAAGCACCTCACGACATCTTCTTTGGTGAACACATCTGGCAGACGGTTATAGCCATCTACAGATTTCTGATAGTGACGCTTGCCCGTAAACTGCACATCATTGTTCATATCGTCGAGCAGCCCATCTTCGAGCGAAGCTCAGAGGTACAAAAAAACATTCTGGAGAGACCCATCCCCCAGAATGTTTATGTAAGTGCTATTGATCTGCCTCACATATAGATTTCAAATCTTCTGTGAGTGCCTTTCATTATAAGTATCAAACTATTTTGTTTGACTTTCTCTTTTGTCAGTCCAGAAGAAAAAGCCCAATGTAATTGCAGCGATAGCAATCATAAATAGTATTGTTCCCATATCATTAGTTATTTAATTGCACGTTTATAATATTTGTACCCCACTAAAAGGAATGTTGTAAACAAAGCTGTTCCTCCGACATACAAGAGAACTGGATAGGATACTGGTTGGAAGATTCCTCCTATAAGCACACCAGCAAACACCAATTTTGTTAAATCCATCAAGAACTTACTCTTCCATAAGTAGAGACTTCTCTCAATAGAGTTCTGCTTCCTAATAAACTCTAAGTCTGCGAGCTGTTTATTCTGCTTCGCTGTGAGCTCTTTAGCCCGTTCTCGTCTCGTACTCATCGGCAAAAGTACTTAAAAGATTCGACACTTGCAAACATTTTGCACGATTTTACACAATTTCTTGCTTTTTGCTCTTTCATACGCATTACAATTTAAGTGAATAAATCATTGTTAACGCTGCAAAATTAAGCAATTTCTGTGAACCTACCAAATTAAAAAAAAGAAAAGTTTAGAACGAAGTAAAAATTTGCTCAACAACCTGTTGAGTAATTTGCTCCCCAGTTTGGGGAGTATTTTCCAGATACGGCTGATATAGCAGATAAAAGTTCTTCCATATTGGTTTGTTTTGGTTAAGAAGCCCTATGTGCATTAAGTCACTTAATCCCATGCTTCTTCATCATTAGCTTCCATGTATCTCCTCATGCCATTATCATGCATATCATCCTCTGATGCAGGATCAAAGCCGTGCATATTATCATGATGGTTGGGAGATGTCGTAATGGAAGTAGATGATGGTGTATCTTTGACTTCAGACTGTTTATCTGAGGTCTTCTCTGGTGCAGCGTATTCTATACGCGGTGAATCTGCTATGTAAAAATGATACCTATTTTTATAAAAGTAAAGTCCCAGTGCAATTATCAAAGCCACTACGATAAGCGAGAAACCTATCCATATCTGTTTCTTGGCCTTTTCTATCGCATTTCTATACGATGTTACCTCATCGACATTATTGGAAAGTTTGAATCTCTTGTGCAGGGCATATAGTTTAAATTCGAAAGTGCGAACTTCTCCGTCACCATCTTTAATATCGAATGTCACCTGATACAACACCTCATTACTTTTCATCTCCTGAGTATTGAACAGTTCTTTAAACTTTCCTCCCCAATAGAGTTTGTGAGATTGCAATAATTTTGTTGAAGTCTCATGAGGTGCTAAAGGCTTGTCATCGGGATATTTCACATAGACAACGCCATCAATATGGACTCTGCTTAAATTGATGACGAAAGACCGCCAATCCACAAACAAGTCTTTATCACTATTGTTTGTAATCGAGACTACAAGCCCACTATAATCTTTTGCTATGCCAAATTCGATTCTGAAGAACTTGTTTTCAAAGACATCTTTTCCCTGTTCTCCCTTTCCGATACGTAGATAATAGAGATCATAGATTCTTTTTGTATCCCTAAATACCACGTCGCCCACTGCCTGAGGATAGTCTTTCAGGAGCTTATGATAGGACTCAATCTTCTTTTGATCCTGATGGGCAGCTATCTTTTGTCTATTCTCTGCACTCTTTAAGAGTTTTTTGTTTTTCCTGATGTCATCGTAGCCATATTGCAAAATGAAGGCAGCGATGATGGCCAGGATGATGGGAATCAACCACCACCCCGTGATAGTAATAATCATGAGGGCAATTATTATACCAAGAATAATCCTACCGATTTTGGTATAAAACAAAAACCACAGATATGGGAATCCTTTCATTCTTCATACCATTGATATCCACAGCCATTGCAATCACCGTCTACACCAATCCTATATATAAATTTGATTTAGCGTATAGATCAATTGACCTATACGCCAAAATTTGGTTTATCTACTTTTGGAACCTAGCACATCACCATAGTAATCATACCATACCCCTTTTACTTTAATCTTGTTCTCCTCACGTTCATCCCCCTCTACAAAATCCTCTATATCATCGATAAAGTTTGAACCGGAAAGTTTAGAATATAACTCAGAATTCGAATAAGCAACAAGCATTTTACCACCTTTCACCCACTCGCCATCTACTCGTTTAATATCTTTTACCGTCATACATGCGGGTTTCATGTTGAAGCGGTATATTTTGTCATTGAGCACCTTAAGTCGGGCTTCATCTGTATATATCACATGACCTGACTTGTTGACAACCATTCCCCCCTGTTCGGTGTTCTTAACCGTTACATTAAGAGGCATTTTTATCTTGCCCAACAGAGAAAGTTGATATTGTACAGCATAGAGAGATTTACCAAGCCTAGTTGCTATTGAAGAGATTTCCATGCCATGTTCAAAGAACAATGACAGTCTTTCTATGTCATCTTCATTCCATGGCTTTTCTGCTTCTGCACGCAGAGTTTCTTCATCATCTTCTTCATTTTCTGAATCGTTATCTTCAAAAGACTCTATCTCTTCATCAAATTTTTCGATTTCATCTTCATTTTTGTTGTTTTCACTAATGAAAGATGTGAATATTTTAAGAAAAGCAGAGTCCTTGAAAAGGCTATTAGGGTCATACTCCAACATTTCTTCTAGATAATGAAATCCATAATTTGCATACTCTTCCATTTTATGCTTTAGGGAATTAGCGGCATCGTTAACACTTATTTCACCCTTCTCTAACGATATGAAGTCTATGTCAGTTTTTGCAACAAGTGCAGTAAACATGTACTCCTGTATTTTTTTGTACGATGTTCGCCCGAGTTTGAGTTTACCCTCTTGGCTACCCCAGAACATTATCGGATGCCCAAAATCCTTACGTTTCGATTTATCATCAGGCAACTTCCTTGTCTTATCAAAATACAATCCGATGAAAAAGCTAATAATAAACAATTCATATCCTGCGCCAAAGATTTTACCTCTTGACACTGTATACTGACTGGTTCCTCTGCGATAGTCCGTAAAAGGTTCAATTAATATATCTTCATATTTTTTCTCCCATTCAGGGTTTTTCTTACTCCATGCATCAAATAGAGATTCCATATTTAGTCCTCCGTTTTAATTTCTTTTACTAATGTTCTTACAGTTGACAAATCTGAATTGTTAAATCCTTCTGCCTTCTGTATTCTATACACACGGCATGTGAGTTTCTCAACATCGTTCATTCTGACTTTTCCTCCAGTGATGAAGTCTTTCGTTATAACTATACATTGCTTTTTCACATCATTAATAATGTTATAGAAATCTTCTTCTTTAGCATCACCAAATGAAGAAGTAGCAGCATCGAATATGAGAGGGTACTCTTCATCTGTCTTTTGTGTGGCAAAATCAGAAACAGCAAATAATATAGAGATATACATTACTGTTTTCTGAGAATCCGAAGGTTTTTTGATATACGTTCCATTGGAACTTTTCAATCTAATTCCAGCCTCTTCTTTATCTTTCTTGTAGAAAAGACTCACTTCACCATGAAAATCTTTGGTACTAAGACGATCCATGTATAGGTTAGCACCATCTTTAAGGGAGTCAAGGAAATTGGAAAGATTCTTTTCTTTTGCTCTCATCGAAGCCTGTGCGATTTGGTCAAATGCAAAATGTACTTTCTGATACAACCTTGATAAAGAATTCCCTGGTTTGAGGTTATCCATTTTCTCTTTAACCTCTGCTTCACGATCCAATTTGCCTTTAAGTTCAAACTCAAGATCTTTGATTTCTAATTCGGCTTCATTCTTCCTTCTGAACATATTATTAACGTCAGAATTGTTTTTCTTCATCATTTCTTCAGATATATTACCCGCCTGTATTAGTAGACGAGATATATCCTCCTCTATTTCCTCAATTTCCTTTTTGACTTGTAACAATTCTTCCGACTTTCGACTTACGACCTCAAGTCTATCATTGATATCATTTGCAATACCAGAAATAAAAGCCTCTTCCGGTCCTGACAGTCTGTTTGCCAAAACGTTGATTTCATCAATGTATTCTTCAGTGAAGAGTTGTTTCTTGCTTAACTTAACTTGTTCTTCCTTAATTCTTGCTCGTTCATTAATGTGCTTCTTATATTCTTCAAGTTTATTGACCATGAAACGATATGCCTCTGAACCTTCTGGAGCAGGAGTATTACATACTTTGCATCTATGCACCTTTATCATCTCCTTCATATATTTATCATCAGGGATATACCAAGGCAATTTAGCATTGTCGTTTAGAAGTGCGTCATTCTCTTTTTTCAGTGCGTCTAGTTCACCTTGTTCTTTACCTCTTTCTAATATAAATTCATCGTGTAGCCTTTCTTTCTCTCGTCTCAACTGGGCACATTTTTCTTTGAAGGCAGAAAGGATATTAGGAAAAGCACACATTATCCAATACTGGTCAAGAAGACTTGTGTTTAGGTTGACCTTGTCTATGCTTGATTTCAAATTTGTTGCATTAGCTTTTTTCCCAGCTAAAGCTTGCGACAATTCATTATACCTGTCTCGTGTGTCTTGATTCTGTTCCAAATCTTTTAACATCGTTTCGTAAGAGCTTACTGTAGTAGACAATTCCTTGATTTGCTTACGAATATCCTGTATTTCTCCACTCAGTTTTGTCAACTCATTATCGAATCTTATAGCTTCACTTCTTGTATTCTCATCATTCTTACTTTCCTTACGGAAAGCCTTATCTGAAGATATTTCAAAGTTTGAAGTAAGATTCACAAGTTCGTCAAAATACTTGATATCAGAATATTTGTCAACAAGCATCTTTAATGCTTTAGGACCATCAAGAATATCTAGCCTGGATTCTCCTTTGAACATTGAGAAATGTTGCATCTCGGCATCAAAACAGCGGGCTATCAATCTTCTTCCATCAGGAGACAATCTACCCTCTTCGGTGTCTTCCATACCTTTGAATCTCATGTCACTTACATCAAAGTATTCATCACCTTTTCTTGTGATGACAAACATCTTCTCTACAGACTTTCGCCCATCATGTTCAAAGTCCATCTTTACTCTGAGTTTGGCAGATTCGCCAATTTCTAGTTTAGACTTTTTCATTTCAGAAAAATTGTCTAATGCATGACTTTTCTGAACATCGTCCGTGTTAGAGATATCAAGTAGCCATTGAAGAGCCTCGAAGAATGTTGATTTACCATCGCCATTGTCACCGATGACCAAGGTAAGCCCATCACCGAATTCAAAAACGTTTTCGTTACCATAATAGCTACGAAAATTTTCTATTTCAATTCTACGTATTATCATAGTTTCTTTTTTAGTAAGTCATTTACCGTATTATATATCTCTTTTTCTGACATCTCTTCACTTAGTCCTTCAACGATAGTCGCAACAGCGCTTACAATAGCGTTTTTAGAACCAAGAGCATATTCCAGAGACGAAATCTCAGAAGGTTCATATTGGCCGTACTCCATTAATTTCTCGTCAAGGAGAACTGCCTCAAGAATCTTGTTATAATTCTCGTTATATCTTTTATTTCTTGCCATAGTATATTAGTTATGTATTAATCTAAAAGTGGAATATTATAGAAGTTTAAGACCTCTTCTAATTCTGTGTAAGAATAGTCAAGGTTTCTTGACAAAGAGGCGAAATCTCTTACCCTCTTAAGTTCAGAAAGAATGAGTTTTCGTTCCATCTCATAATCTACGCAATCAGCTCCAATGTCAGGAACAACCACTAGATCATGGATATAAGCGTATTTTTTCTCTTTGTGTGTCCGAAGAATACGTCCTCTTCGTTGTATAAATTGGCGCGGATTTCCCGTACTAGCACAGAATATAGCCAATTCACTTCTTGGCACATCCACGCCTTCGTCGAGACATTTCATAGATGTCAAAACCTCAAGGTCGCCAGTTTCAAAATCTTTAAGTATTGCTTCTCGATTCTTCTGCCCAGAAACAAATTTTCTCACAGTTGTTGTATTGCTGACATCCATTACAATCTGTGTATATTCATTAATTAGTTTGTCTGATTCCATATCATCTTCAGCAACATCTGAACTATCGTACACATCAGCAATAGAATCAGGCTTTAGACCTTCTGGAACATACACCAAGGTATATTTGAGATTTCCTTTTTCCTTGTAACGTTCCTCAATGATGTTCTTGAACGCATCTTGTTTGTTTCGTGCCTTATGAATAATTCTCCTTCTTTTTAACAGAAGAGCTCTTACTATCTCATCATCTAAGTCAAGATATCCACCGTTATATCTGTAAATTTTTCCGAGCTTTTGTGAGATTTCCATGTAGTCATACATCTCATCATCGCAAAGACGTACAACATGGGGAAAATAGTAATACTCACACAGAAACTTATTCTTAATTGCTTCCTCCATGGAAAAAACAAAAGTATACTCGTTTTCTGAATTGAAGAAACGGCGAAGCTCTTTATTTCCTTTTTCATCAAATTGACGTTCTGGAGTTGCGGACAAACCTATGCGCCGTTTGAATCTCTCACCGACGCTGTCAATTCTATCAAGAATTCGTTTTGATCCCATGTTATGTGCCTCGTCTGCAATTAGCAAACATTTCTTAGAAAGAGACATCAAATCATGAAATACATTATCTCTGGCAAATGACGCGTATGTTGAAATGACAACATAGTTGATAGGCGAATTAGTTGGGTTAAAATTCTCTTTCATGGTAAGCCTATCTATCTCGCCTTTCCAATTCTTGTTTTTTGAGCAAACCTTTACAATATGTTGGAAATCGAACTTTCTACATTCTTTCTCCCATTGTTCAACCAATGTTACAGTCGGAACAAGAATTATTGCCTTATAATAGCCAAATTGCTTGTAAATTTGCAACAGACAGTTGAGAGATGTCAGCGTCTTACCTGTACCAGTAGCCATGTTGAATAGACCACATTGACTTTTTTTCCAACTATCGAATGCTTTCTGCTGATAGTCGCGAGGACCTGTCGGATAAGGGAAGTGTGGCTCAATTTCTGTACTTTCTTCTGCAGCCACCCATGGGGTTTGTAAGTTGTCCAATTTTTTTCTGCTTTTGCATTCTTTCAGCTTTTCTTCCACGTCAAGCAGCTCTTCGATATCAGAATCTCCATAATTAGTGCTAATTGCTTCCACCAAATCCTTGGGCGAAAGATATTCAATTCCTTTTTTCTCACCAGACATAATGGCATCGAAATCTTTCCTTTGCTTGGCAATTCTTTTCTGCACCATTACGTCTACAGAATCACTCCTGTCAATCGATATATTCTCAATATTATTAAACAGACCACTGATAGTAAAATTAGCAGAGCCTGTAAATGCTGTTATACTATCTCCATCCCTAAATTGTCCTGTTTTAGTATGAGCAATACCTTTCTGTCCCCTTGGTTTAATAATTCTGATATCTATACGCTTTTGTGATATCATATAAGCCAGACAACGGAAAAATTGCTCCTGATACTCATCAAATGTCGATTTGAGATATTGGAAATTAGAAAGATCTGAACAGTCTATGACATTACCCATTACACCATCATTAATTGCTTCTTTATCTTTTTTACCTAAAATCCGCAGATATTTTTTCGAGTGTCTGATTTAGCCCTTGCTTGTGACGATTCTGTCTGACTCTGGGCTTAGAAACGCTTGACATTACTTGTATGCAGACACCTTCCCCTTACCCCGT
>Ga0256404_1009586_pt1 | contig 13791 bp, 7 predicted proteins | sample RumenRJG_01DNA_FD_185990 | JGI IMG/M metagenome (GOLD analysis project Ga0256404, IMG submission 185990) | Bovine rumen microbial communities from Lethbridge, Alberta, Canada - RJG_01 | ecosystem: Host-associated > Mammals > Digestive system > Stomach > Rumen | place: Canada: Alberta | collected...
CTATCCCAAAATATCTAATCAGTTCAAGAAACCATGACTACTCATCACCTCTAGCTCTTATTTGTGAGGTAGATCAATTAAAAAAAGTCCTAAAAATCAACGATTAGGGCTTGACAATATAGGAAGGTACTCATCAGTCTTCTTCTCCCTTCTTTTCGACGAAAAACTTGCACAACCGGAGCATCGCTGCCATGGTTCCGGAAACGGATGCTCCGCTGTTTTCCTCTTTAATCCGCAGATTTCCATCTTTCTGATCTTTATCTGCTGCATCACCCAAAGCCAGGACATCCATGATCCAGTCATTTACAACCGTCTGATGTACGTTATCGAAGAAATTTCCAAATACGTCCGCTCGATTGGCATCCGTAATCTGTGTCTGAGACACATCCCACAGCTGATCAATAAAAGGTGAGAAACGCTCGATTGTGAAAATAGTTCCGTGCGCTTTCTTATTTTCATTCTCTGCCTGTTTATTAGAGTTCAGGAATCTGCTTTCCAGCAGCTTTGCCAGCTCAGCTTCCAGCGCGCCGCCCTGTTTCAGAACAAATTCCTCGGATTGACCGCTTGCTTTGCGCAATCTGACAGCCAGGCTGTTATAAATCCGCTTTTCTTCTCCACATTTGGCTTCAGCAAATAGCAGTCTTCTGGCATCATCAACTGCTTCATATAGAGGGAACTTGTAATGGTTAATACTAATCCCGTAAGAGAGTGATGGCCCATTTTCCTTAAGTTCATCCCGTTCCTCACTGAAAATTTTATTAAATTCAGCTGAGATTTCGTCGCAAAGCTGAAATACGGATTTCCCTTCCTTTCCGACCAGAGGTGCCATGAAAAGCAGGTCGTCGCCTCCTGCATACACAGGGACGCCACCATACTGAACGATCAGTTCTGCACTTCCGGCTGTATAATCAAGGCACTTTTTAGAAAATGTCTTCTGTGCCGCGATTGACTGTTTCAGATCGTCTCTTGCCAGCTTTTTAACAACAGTACCCATATGGTCGCCGTCTGCATATACGATGGCGAAATAATTTCTGAATTTCAGAGCACTATCATGGTCCTGATATTCTGCAATTCCCTGTACATCTTTCACCTTTTCATTGTGTCCGGTCAGGAATCTCTTAGCCCCAGAAAACTCTCCATAATCCTTTATTTTTTCATTATCTACCAGAATCTCCTGCAGATATTGATGATCAAACTGGGCAGGCGTAGGCTGCATCAGCTCCAGGGCGTCCAGTTTCGAAGAAACCGACGCCAATACGTTATTGTTCTCAATACCGCTTTCCGGGATGCAAATGTACTGAACGTAGACATATTTCTTTATGTATTCAACAATTTCATCCTGCGAAGCCTTGTCATGACAAGCTGCGATTGCTTTTCCCTTTTCTTCCTTTACAGCTTCAATAATACTCTGCAGTTTTTCTTCAAAGGAAAAGTCTCCATCTTCTTCAACCTGAAGGATGATGCGGTCATTGTACCGGCCGATGCCATCACGTTTGCCACCATCTTCCTTTGAAAAGTACGGGGACACGATTGTAACGCCAGGCTCCTCGGAAAAACGGGCACACAGGTCCCGGGTTACAGTCGAGAAGAAGTAACTAGCCATCCAAAGGCCCGCCGGTTTTGAAGTGGCGGAGATTGTTTCCACGATCGGGCCGACTGTCATTCCGTAATAGTTCATCAAACCTCTCCTCCCTTGTATTTGATCTTTTCTATCGTGCAGTTCTTTATCTTTGCAATATCTTTGCTCTTTGCATCTTTTATACCTATGGAGCCACATTTAGGAGATTTTTTATCGTTAAAATCTTCCATAAAGGAATCCAAAAAATCTATTAAGTCAAAATCAGCCGGAGTAGAGATCTTCTTTGCCGGTCCATTTTTTGAAAATTCAAAAGTGGCTCCTCTGACTCTCTTGTCAATCTGTCCAGGAATGATATATATACGGTCAGGCAATACCTTAAAAAGTATGGGTGACGGAACTCTCTCTACGGATTTGTCTACCGCAGCAATATTCACCTTTCCTTTTCTCTTGGAATCCCGGAATTCCATATAATCAGGAACACCAAGCATAGCCCGTATATAGAGATAAGTTGCATTGTCATAGCCGGCTTTATCTCTATCTTCAGATTCGTCATTATCGTCTAAAGCTTTTCCGTCTCGAAAAAGTTCCCGCTTCATAAAAGCCTTATCATTTCTAGGAATACGGGATTCTGATTTCTTTTTATAATATCCTCCATTCTTAAAGAAATATCTGTAGATAAAACCTTTAAAGTAATCGTCCGGGCTATCCGGTTTTGTTGTGTAGTTGATCCCGCCCTTCATAAAAGCATAAATCAATCGGATAACTTCCAGTGCATTTGAGCCGGAGTTGATCACATATACCGGAGATTTTGCCGCATCCGTAATCTTATCTTCAATCCGTGATTCATCAACAGGATCTCCATCAATTGCTTTCACATAGAAACTACCCAGGCCCTTATCCGACCTGGTTCCGAAATTATTAATTAGGAAGAAACCCTCAATATTATCTTTCAAGCAATTCAAAAGATCCGTATGCGCCGAAAACAAAGTTATTGATATCGGCGTTGTAAATTGTATGCCCTCACGATACTCTGATGAGATTGCATCAACCTTCTCTGTCCCATAACCGCCAACCATGTTCCCAAAGAACGATTTGGGATTGCTTTGCGTCTTTTTATCTATATATGCTGGATATTCATTCTCAATTTTGGAAAGAACCGTATCAATATATCGAGTGGTTTCGTTGTCACTCTTGCGCTTCATCCTTTCAAGCTCGGACTGTCTATAGGTCGTGATTGACGCCTTTGGAGCATTTCCAATGGAAATCGTCATCCGATAATCAAGAGCATTATTCTTACTCTTATCGATATACCATGATTTCTTAATATCGGCACGCTTCAGTAAAAATGCGTCCAGCCGTGGTTTCACATCTGTGGCCCGCAGGCAGGCGCCGTAGTCTTCCGCCTGGAAGTGAATCATCGGCGTAACCTGCTGCAGAGTAACCTCACATTTGAACTTACTCATCTATTCATCCTCCTCTGTTATTACCAAATACTTACCAAAGCCAAAGCTTGTATTCTTGCCCACATGCAGTACCTCACCGGCAAGGAGAAGCTTTATCCATTCTTCTGATACGTTTGAAAGGGTCATTGACCCTTTTATTCCCTTTAAGTACATTTTCTGACTTTTTCTGTCGGAATATCGGGGCACAGCCATGGGTCTAGCTTTCTGTGATACCATCTTAGGTAATGGTTCCGGCATATGCCACAGCTCTATACCTTCTGAAGATTCATAATCATACTGTCGCATAATGTTAATTCTGAGTATCAAAGCTCGTAAGAAAGGTTCCACCTCAAATTCAGTTAACATGCGCTTTCTATCTGATAAGGTAGTTTCATTTTGGAATACCATCTTTAGGTCAGTGATACAACCATTTCTCGTCAGTTCTTTATACCTTCTCCTAACATACCTATCTACACCATCCGGTTCACATGCCATTGCGTTAAGATTTCCATCTGCGCCTCGTATGTCATAGCCATGTCTGCCTACTATACTCATTATATCGAACTTACTCGCCTGCTTTGTTAGCCCCACTCCAGCCAAATCGTATAAGGCAACAACAATAGAGTCTATATAACTTATTGCTTTACCAAACAAAGTTATGAAAAAGATAAACTCATCACCGGAATCAAATTTGTCCCTATAGTCGCCGCATTCGACTATATACCCAAGCGAAGCGTTTTTCCCCATAAATGAAGGCAACTTGTCAAACGTTGAATACATAATGTTCTGTACCGGGCATTCTTTACAAAGCTTGCAGTCTTCACAATCGCCGTCAAAGTTACAATACTTCTTCAGCAACATATCTCCTATACCGCCTCGTATCATTGATGCTTTCGCTTTTGGAAGGGTACAGTCTTCTATCATTCTTACCGTTGCCTTTAACCTCAGATAGCGGATATCAAACGTATCCATTTGCTTCCTCTCTGATAGCCCACCTCAATGACCTATCTCTTCATCAAGATATATCGACATTTATTTCCGTGTCAAGCAAGGCTTCTTCAACCGCCTTAACGCACTTATTATATGAAATTCTAACACTGTCAAAATTTGTTGTCAACAATAAGATTTAAATTTATGTCGCGGTAAAGTAGTCTCAGTACGCCGGCAAAACATATTTTTTTACTTCGTTCACGTTAAATTCCTCCAAAAGAGTATTCATCACTTTATATCCTTTTTTTCTCTCACTATCAGCAGCAATCTCATGGCATTCCGGTAGTTCTTCATCTTACCTCGTCAAATCTTCTATTATCATCCGCCACCCGGTGACAGTCCTCTCGGCTGTGTGCATTACTCCACGGGTCAGAGTAAATATTGGCACATTGACATAATACATAAATGTATCTATTACGTTCATAGGGTCGCCTACCGCAAATTCGAATTCACCGGTTTCACCATTGTCAGTTACTGTTATCCTGTAAACACCCGTTTTGGGTGCGTAGAAGCAATCATAGTCAAGAGGACCATTCATGCCGCCGGTTTTATAAACTCTCCCTGTGCTGTCGCTTATCCAGTAATTTACAAATTCCTTATTTAATCTTCCGGCGAGAACAGGAACGTAATCACCCGCAGACAACCACACTGTATATATACACTGTTCACCAAGGAATTGTATTTTACTTATAACGTATGTGCCGGTCTTCACAAATTCCTTTTCCGGATTCTCTTCCTTCTTCACTTCTTCTGTACTTAACAGCTTCTGTTTATACGCCGTGGCATACGGTCCCATCAGCCTTCCATTTCTGAAAGTTTGCAGATAAATAATATCTATTATAGCAAAAATTATTATCCTTTTAATTAATTTACCATGAGAACGCTTCTTTTGCGCAGAGCTTTCTTCCTTTACCGGCTCAACTGATTTTTCCGGTTGTGGAACAGGTACAGGCTCAGGCTCAGGTTCCGGCTGCGGAGCAGGTACAGGCTCAGGTTCAGTTTCCGGTTCCGGCGCAAGCTCCGGTTCAGGTTCCGGTTCCGGTTCAGGAATCGGCTTCATTTCCGGGTAAAGCTCATAAAGAAAATCATACCATTGTTCATTTAGCTTTGCGTCATCAACTAATTCAGCTATATCCTTAATGTCATTTGCGTTTCCCTGCACAGCCAAAAGCAATTTGTCTTTATAATCGCGATATGCCCCCGATACCAAAAGAGTATATATAGTATCAATTACAAAAGAAAAATCTCTCAGATAAACGTTGCTTTCCGGGATCAGTTTTTCAAGTTCAGCCAGAGATGTATATTGCAGTTCGGCCCTGGATCTCTTCGTCGAGTCATAGGAGTTAACGAGCATGTTGACATTCTGCTCAGCTTCGCCTATCTGAGACAATAATTCTTGCCTGTCAGCGCCGTAATCCAGCTTGAAGTCATAATGATATGTCATCTGCCGTTATCTTTCTCCTTTCATCATCATTCATGGTTCCGGATTTTCCTGTGACACGCACTATCATATTCCTGTCTGCTTTCTCGAACAGATTTCTTATGTCTCCGGCGTTACCGAAGTTTGCGTCTCGGGACGCATACATTTTCTTTATTGTCTCCTTTACTTTCCTCTTAGCGTCCTCCGCTAATATCCTGTTTCTGTCCTTAGCAAAATAGCAAAAGATATCGTACAGTTCGTTCTCGTTATAATCAGGGAACTCCACGAACTCAGAAATTCTCCTTTTAAGGCCGGAATTAACATTCATGAATTCTTCCATCTCTCGCTTGTATCCGGCCAATATTACCGTCATTCTGTCCTTATTATTCTCCATTTGCTGGATAAGCTCAGCAAGGGCTTCCTTCCCAAACGAATCATGGTCGCCATCCACCAATGAATATGACTCATCCACAAAGAGGACTCCGTTATACGCCTTTTCACATACCGCTCTTGTCTTCATAGCTGTATGACCCTGGTAGGCTCCAACGAGATCAGCTCTTGAAACTATCTGAACATTTTCACTGCCTATAGCTCCTATTGAAGTGAGGAGTTTAGCATATAACTTCGCCACAGTGGTTTTCCCTGTCCCGGGATTTCCCACAAAGCAAAGATTTCTCATGACAGACAGCTGATTCGCATTAAGACCGTGGCGTTCCTCATCCTCCTTCTGGTATTTTATCATGGCAAGAATCGATCTTATTTCATATTTCACGTCATTTAAACCAATCATCCTGTCGAGTTCAGCTAAGACTTCCGAAGCGCTATCTTCTACGCTTATACTTATGTCCACTCCAAAGTCTTCTGGCGTAAGCAGAGACAGGTATGACTTTGAAAGTCCATGTTTTTGCAGGTTCAGCGCTTTGTTCATCTTCGCGTCCTGTAAAATGTTCCTTACTTCTCTTCCATTTCCAAAGTGCCTTTCAGCCTTGGCGTGTCTTATAAGATTCAGAAACGCTATTTCTCCTTCACCCGTAAATGAATAGTACTGATCACCGGCCTTCAGTTTCGCAATCTCAAGCAGTTCCTCATCAGAATAATCCGGGAAAATGATTCTATGCCTTTTGGGAAAACGCGATGCTAACCCCGGGTTTGTGTCAAGGAAATTTTCCATCTCGTCAGTGTAACCAGCTAAAACAACCATCACATTATCTTTTGTTGCTTCAGTCCACTGTACCAGAGCATCTACAGCTTCTTTTCCAAATGGGTCGTTATCACTTGAGATAAGGCTGTATGCTTCATCAATAAAAAGCAGGCCGCCGTTCGCTTTCTTGAAAAGTTTTTCTACATTACGAGCGGTTTCGCCAAGATACTGACCAACTATCTCAGATCTACCTACGGATACAAATTGCCCATTTTCAGAAAGAACGCCTCTCTCCTTCAATATTTTATACAGTATATTCGCTACTGTAGTCTTGCCGGTTCCGGGATTGCCCTCAAATACCAAATGGAGTGAACCCTCAGACCTATAATCTATATTCAGTTCTTTTTTTCTTGCCTTATCATATTCCTGTACCGCAATTATTCCTTTCACTTCCTCTTTTACTGATTCAAGGCCTATCATTCTGTCAAGCTGCTCTTCCGGTGGAAGTTCTGAGTCGTCTATATTTTCTTCAGTTGGTATTCCTCGTCCGTTAGACTCACTAATCTCTTTATCACTTTCTGATTCATCATCTTCCCTATGATCTCTTTGCTGTCTTCCGGGGTTTATTTCTCGCTTTATTTCTATTATCCGGTCAGCGGATAAATTACTTTTCCTGTCAATCGCGAACTCACCCATGCTCTCCTTAGTAACATCGTCAGTTAAATAGACATGAATAATTCCGTCCACATCATAATAAAAAGTTACGATTACGCCGTCAGTTCTCTTTCGAGGGGCAAAATCTATATGAGCCTTGCCAATAATTTCAACATATTTGGGATCTTCAGACTCACCTTCAAACACATCTATAATAAATTCATTCTGATTATCATAAAGGGGAAAAACAGTCCCTTTGCCGGAAGCAGGCAAATGACTTCCCTTTAAAATATGCTTAAATGCTTTCTCATCATTCCCATTATCTAATGCAATTATTCCAAGCGAATGGTTGCAGATGTCTCTTACAACTACGTTTTTCCCTGATTCAGGCAAAGTATCATTATTCTTGGATTTAATTATATCCGCATAGTAAGCCGCGCCTATTGCAACAGCCTCGTCCGGATTCAGAGCATGGCTGGGTTCTATGCCCGAAATTTCCTTTATATACGCCTGCACTAACGGAATTCTGGTTGACCCGCCGGTAATGAATATTTCTTTTATATCACCCCATGAAAGGTTGGCGTCTGACATGGCCTGCTTCATAAGCCTTCCTGTCTTCTCGACAAATGGCTTTATCATATCTTCGAATTCTTCCCTTGTTATTTCAAATCTGAGATTATTTCTCTGCTTGAGAAATGATGTCACGGAAAAACTTGTCTTATCACGTGTTGATAATGAGATCTTAGCTTCCTCCGCTTTTTCTTTTAGATCTCCGGATGCCTCTTTATCCTCTTCTATAGAAAAGCCAAATTTATTCCGGAATTCATCATCAAACTTCCCTATAATAAAATTGTCGAAATCAAATCCACCAAGATTTCTGTCACCGGCTGAAGATAGAATCTCAGCTTTTCTCATGTTATCTGATAATTTTAACACAGTAACATCAAATGTACCACCGCCTAGATCATATACCATTACATTTCCATCAATAATATTTGAACCGTAAGCATAGCCAATGGCGGCGGCAGTAGGTTCATTCACAAGGCCAATCACGTTTAATCCCGCGATTTCACCTGCCTGCTTTGTCGCAAGTCTTCTGGCGTCATCAAAATACGCCGGCACGGTGATAACGACGTCGTCAATCTTCATATCGCAGGCTGCCTCTGCGTCTTCTGTTACCTTTTTGAGAATCCTTGCTGAGATTTCCTCGCTTGTCATCTGCCTTCCGTTCTTCGGACGGAACATCCATCCAATATCTCCTATCTTTCTCTTTACAAACTGGCAGACATTAAGCGGGGCTGACGTTATATTGTTCTTGGCTTCTTCTCCTACTATTACATCATCTCCATCTATCATGACAACAGACGGAGTAGTCCTGTCCCCGTCTGCGTTAGGAATAATCTCGGCTTTTCCATCACGAATAACGGCAATTGCCGAATTTGTAGTACCCAAGTCAATTCCTGCTACCATAGTTCTCCTCCTATGAAGATGTGAATGTGTATAGCACACATTGTTTAGAAATATTTTACATTTTCCTCAATAAAAAGTCAATACAAAAAGGCAGATAATCCTTCAACTCGTGGTTGAAAGTTAACCGCCTTTGTTTTAGCAAAATATAGCTTTCGATTTTATTATAAATTTACCTTCAGTGAGCACGCTTCTTTGACATCTTCCGCCATGATATTCTCATGCTCCCTGACATCGGCTATGGTTCTGGCAAGGCGTAACGTTCTCTTAACCATTCTCGGGCTGTAGCTGTTCATCAGTGCGGCCCTTTCAAGTTTCCTTGCCCCTTCAGAGTCAAGAGGGCAGAAATCGTCAAGCATGGCGTCAGTCATCTGGGCATTACAGGTGACACCGGGAATTCCCTTAAATCTTTCCTCCTGCAGCCTTCTCGCGTTAACGACTCTTTCTCTTAATTCAGCTGAAGACCTTGTCTTTGACGACTTATTTTCTTTTCTTCCGGGCGTGATATTCAAACCTATCGGATGCATATTTACATTTATATCGATTCGCTCCATAATAGGACCCGACATCTGCTTCCTGTAATTAAATACTTCCTTAGGCGTGCAACGGCACCTGCTCCCCGGATAATAACCACATGGACAGGGATTTGTCGCCGCCACAAGCATAAAATTCGCGGGAAAAATATTCGTGCGGTTAACTCTCGAAACGGTTACGATTTTGTCCTCGAGGGGCTGTCTCAACGCTTCCAGGGTATGCTTTGAAAATTCAAATAATTCATCGAGAAATAAAACACCATTATGAGCAAGCGTAATTTCTCCCGGCATAGCGTCGTGGCCGCCTCCGATAAGGGCGTTCATGGAAATATTATTATGAGGGGCTCTGAAGGGCCGCCTTCTCATCAGGTTCCTCATGGCGTTATATGTTCCGGCGATGCTGTGTATTCTGGTGGTCTCCATTGATTCTTCATCAGTCATAGGAGGCAGTATCCCCGCTATACGCTTAGCAATCATGCTCTTGCCGCAGCCGGGCTCACCTATCATAAGCATGTTATGACCTCCCGCGGCTGCGTAAAGCGCCCCGAAAACGGCCTTCTCCTGACCTACCACATCAGAAAAATCATCATCATATTTATTTGCCCGGATTTCCTCTTCATTTATATCAGAATCATTTTCCTTATGAAAAATAGCTGCTTCAATTGGTACAATTCCCTCAAGAATATCTGTCAAATCGCGGAGTCTGTGTACACCAATCACCCTTATATTATCTATAATCGCCGCTTCCCGTGCGTTTTCGTCCGGAACAACTATATATTTATACGTTCCTCCCGCTGCCGCCGCCATGGAAATAACCCCGTTCACATGACGTAATACTCCGTTTAGGGAGAGCTCGCCAATAAATATAAAATCACGTAAATTAAGGCTTGGGGAAATCTGGCCTGTCTCAGAGAGAAGTGAAACCGCCATTCCCAGATCATAATGAGAACCTCGCTTTTTAAGGTCGCCGGGGCCAAGATTAAGAATAACCTTGTCGGCAGGCATAAAATATCCGCTGTGTATAAGCGCCGCGGCAAGTCTGTCTCCCGCCTCGCGCACAGCCTGGTCGCCAAGGCCGATAATAGAAACTGATGAAACATTTCCTCCTATATCTAAGGTCGTAGCCTCGATATCTACAGGAATAGCATCTATCCCATCAATCGTAAAGCTTTTTACTACTGTTGCCATATAAAAAGGCTTGAAAAATAACCAAAAAATATACTCAAACAGAATAACACAGAAAATAGAAAAAATCAAGATAAAAATTGAGGCAGCCTAATCAGCTGTCTCAATACGGGAAACCCCCGCCATGAGAATCGCACTTCGTGCGAGGCGGGGGCTACGAGACAGCTTAATCAGCTGTCTCAATTTTAATAGCGTCTGTCTTGATTATAAACTTAACAGTTCCGCTCTGGCCTGAGGCGAGTCCTGTGAATATATCATAATCCTTACCTGCGTCCATTACCGCGTCGATTCTGTCAAGTATATCAGTGCTGTCCTTGTCTGAAAGCTTGTCTACAAGCTTATCTACGCCATTCTTAAGGTCTCCGGCGCCATCATCAAGCTTGCCGATTCCGTCTATAAGCTTGTCAGTACCGTCAGAGAGGTCATTTGTGCCACTCTTAAGGTCCTTGGTCCCCTTGTAGAGCTTGTCACTGCCATCGTAGAGGCTCTTTGTGCCATCAGCGAGGGTCTTGGTTCCATTTGCGAGATCCTTGGTACCTGTGTAGAGTGTATTCGCTCCTGTGCTGAGTTTGCCTGCGCCTGTGCTAAGCTCGCCTGCGCCGGCTGAAAGCTTACCTGCGCCTTCTGCTGCGCTGTCAGCGCCACTCTTAAGGCTGAGACTTCCCTGATAGAGCTTGTCAAGGGCGTCAGCAAGGCTCTGTGTGCTTGTAGGAAGTGCCTGAACTGCTGTAGCGAACTTGCTTGCGCCTGCTGAGAGGTCATCCGCTCCCTTTACGAGAGCCTGAAGGCTCTGGGCACTCTCAGGACTTGCGAGAGAAGCAGCCTGGCTCTTAAGGCCTTCCTCAACCTGCTGGAGCGCTGCAACGGCGCCTGCCATCTGGTTATACTTAGCGAAATTGGAAGGATCCTTAGCCGCCATTACCTCAGCGCTGCCATAGGCCTGAAGGAGCTGGCTCATTTTACCCTGATAGTCAGCTATCTGACTGTCAAGAGTTGAAACCTGGGTTCCGATTGATGTGCCAATTGTATTGATAGTTCCGGCGAGGGTCTGAACCCCCTTGTCTACCTGGGCCGCTCCGTCAGCGAGACTCTGAGCGCTTGTTCCAATTGAAGAAGTGCTCTTAGCGAGAACCGCGGCTCCGCTTGAAGCCTGTGAGAGACCGTCTGAAAGACTTGCCGCCCCGGTAGAGATCTTGCCTAAGCCTGTGTTAAGACTGTCAGCGCCGGTCTTAAGGCTGTCAGCGCCGGTCTTAAGGCTGTCAGCGCCATCCTTTACGCTCTTCGTGCCATCCTTAACCTTCTTAGCGCCGTCATTTAAATCATTCGCGCCATCATTTACCTTCTTGACGCCGTCCTTGAGGTCCTTAGCGCCATCCTTGAGATCTGAAGCACCATCATCAAGCTTGTCTACGCCATCCTTAAGGTCTGCTGACTTGTCCTTTAACTCGCTCGTGCCGTCCTTCAGGTCATTAACACCGTCTGAAAGCTCATCCTTGCCATCTGTAAGGTCATGGAGCATGTCCTTGAGGTCGTTAAATTTGCCGCTCTTGGTGTCAACCGCGTCTGAAACGACATCAGGAAGAGCGCATGTGAGAGTCATCTCAAGCTCGAAATCAGTCGCGTCTGCGGTAACCTCGAAATAATCAGGCACATCAGTGTCATCGTCAAGCTCAAGACTGTCCTTGAGTCCCGGGAAGGTAACGCCGATAGCAGTAGCGTTTTTACCTTCGGAGATGACCTTGCCGTTTGTAACCTCTACGTTCGTGAACTTATCTTCAGGTAAAATCATGCCGGTTATTACTGTAAATGGTACGCTTACCTCGCTATCCTTGTCTCCGATTTTAACCTTCTGCTTAGCGTTATTTGTATAGTCGAAGCGGATTGTAACCTTGCCGCTCTTTCCTGCAAGCTCTGAAGGCTCTATGTCCTTTCCGTCAAGCTTGTAGGAAACCTTAACACCTATAGGTGACTCTTCTGTCGTGGTTCCCTGGTAATAAATGTCAGAGCCCTTGGCGGCCCAGGTAACAGTGTCGCCATCCTGAGTAAAAGTCTCGTCACCCTTTACATTTTTAATATCAGAAAGGTTAGATGAATCCGTAAGGGTGTCGGCTCCGTCAGGATTCTTAAGCCAGTCGCTTACGATAATCTTGTTCTGGGTGCCTGCCGCGTCTGAGAATACGTAAACGGTCTCATCCTTGTCTACCTTGTCAGAATCCGTTGTGTCAGCTGAAGCAAGAAGGGTCTTCGTAAGCTTGTCCTGTCTTCTGCCAAGCTCCGTGTCGGAAATGACATTTACGTCATCCGCCTTCACTGTCGTTTCATTTTCACCTGCGTAAGCAGGAACATAAGCCGCTGTAGCGCTTATAATGAGTGACGCCATAGCGAGTGTGCTTACGCTTTTTGCGAATATTCCGTTCTTCATAGTTTTTATTCTCCATTAATTAGCTGTTGTTGTCTTGGTATCTGAAGCCGCTACCCCATTTTCAGGCTTAAATCCCTTGCTGGTCCTGATAATAAGAGGATCGAAGAGGATAAGTACCGATGGAAGTACAAATATAACCATAGCCATGGAAATGATAGCGCCGCGGGCCATGAGGATACACATAGAGTTGATGATGGCAATCTTTGAATATAAGCCTACGCCGAATGTCGCGGCGAAGAATGAAAGACCACTTATCATGATTGACTTTGTGCTCGTCTGGGACGCGATCGAGACCGCCTCGTGCTTATCGGCTCCCTTATGCCTTTCCTTCTGATATCTCGTCGTCATAAGTATCGCGTAGTCGACTGTCGAACCAAGCTGGATGGTTCCGATTACGATTGATGCTACGAACGGAAGCGATGTGCCCGTGAAATAAGGAATACCCATATTTATAAATATAGCGCACTCGATAACCATAACCAAGAGGAATGGCAGTGAAATCGACTTAAATACAAATGCTATAATAATAAATATCAGACCTACAGACGCAATATTAACCGCATTAAAATCATGATTCGTTACCGTTATGAGGTCCTTCGTACAAGGCGCTTCACCTATAAGCATGGCCTTCTTGTCGTAACCCTTTATTATCTTATTTAATGTGGTAATCTGATTATTCACCTCATCTGTGGCTACCGCATACTTGGAGCCTAAGAGGATGAGCTTCCAGTTGTCGCTCTCAAGATCGCTCCTGAGGTCATCATCTATCATCTCGTCAGGGATAGCAGGGCCAACCACGCTGTCGAGGCCGAGTACCCACTCAACACCGTCTGTATCTTCTATTTCATCGCACATCTTACGGATTGTCTTGGTATCCGTATTCTTGTCGACGAGAATCATTTCCGTCGTGCTCATGCCCATCTCGTCTTCAAGCTTCTGGTTCGCTACAATTGATGGG
>Ga0256404_1009587_pt1 | contig 13791 bp, 13 predicted proteins | sample RumenRJG_01DNA_FD_185990 | JGI IMG/M metagenome (GOLD analysis project Ga0256404, IMG submission 185990) | Bovine rumen microbial communities from Lethbridge, Alberta, Canada - RJG_01 | ecosystem: Host-associated > Mammals > Digestive system > Stomach > Rumen | place: Canada: Alberta | collected...
TCGCTGCGATCCACCTGCACTACAGCCCCTACTTCATGCTGGGTGCTGCGGTGCTTCTGGGCGTGTTCGGCGTCATCTACCGCAAGCAGCGCTCCATCTGGGGCCTCGCGCTCATCCATTTCACGTTCGGAACCGCCGCCGGGATGTTCGGGCTGATCTGACGCCTCTGCACGACGCCCTATCTCTCGTCGAGCGGGGCGAGATACGCCATCGGCCGATGGACGCCGAGGGAATCCGCGAAGAGGTTCTTCGGAGTAACCAGGTCGGGTGGTTCGAGACCGTCCATCGCCGCGAGGATGTTGTCGACGACGATGTCGCCCATGCGGTCGGCGGATTCTATCGTCGAGCCTGCGACATGCGGGGTAACCAGCACGTTGTCGTATCTGAAGTAATCCTTCGCAACAGGCGGCTCCTCATCGAAGACGTCGGTGGCATAGGCTGCGAGCTGCTTGGTCATGAGCGCCTTCTCGAGCGCCTCCTCGCGGATCACGCCCGATCGGGCGGTGTTGATGAGCATCGCGCTCGGCTTGAGGAGCCGGAGCTCCTTCGCCCCGATGAGGTTCTTCGAGCTCGAGTTCAACGGCAGGTGGAGGGTGACGATATCCGAGCGCCTGAGCAGATCGTTCAGCGTCGTGTACACGAGCCCGTAGACCGTAGGTTCCGAGCGCTGGTCGATGTCGTAGCCGAGGACGTCGAGCCCGAAGCCCATCGCCCGGCGCGCGACCGCAGAGCCGACCTGGCCCACGCCGATGATGCCGATCGTCTTGCCGTACAGGCTTATTCCGGCGCGCTTCTCCCAGACGCCCGCCTTGAGGTTGTTCGACATCACCGAGATATGGCGGGCGAGGTTCAGGATCAGGCCCATCGTGAAATCGGCCGTCTCCTCCCGGTTCGATGCGGGCGCCGCGGTCACCTGGATATTGTTCATGAGGGCTTCGTGGAGGTCGACGCCGTCGAAGCCCACGCCGTAGCGCGCGATGAGCTTGAGCTTCTTGAGCTTGCGGATGCACTTCGCGGACAGGATGTCGTTGCCCAGTACGATCGCATCTGCCTTGCCTGCGAACTCGACCATCTCCTGCGTGGAGAGCGGCCGGCCGTATGGATTGAGCCGCACCTTGCACCCTGCCTTCTCAAGGCGCTCGACCGCCCTCGGAGACACATATCCGAAGGTGACGGCAGTCGATGCAACTGTCCACCGGGCCATAGCCGCTCTCCTAACCCTCGAAGGGGACGACTCCTCGCTATCACCTAACGATAGCGTAAGGGCTCGGATCGGCAGTGCGGGAAGGGTACGAACGCTACGATTCGTACCCGTCAAGCACGCGCTGAGGGTTATCGCGCACCATGCGTTCGAAGTCCCTCGCGTCGATGTGCTCGAGCAGCCTGTCGCGCAGCGTCGTGAGGATGTACGCGAAGCCGGGCTTTCCGCCATAGGCTGGTAGGTACGACTTCTTCCCCATATCCCCCGCCAGGCAGACCCGGTCACCATAACCCGACCGGACCAGCTCGGCGAGGATGGAGACGCGCTCGTGGTCACCGCCCTCGAGGTCGCGCCCGACATGGTCGAAGCTGATGCACGCTCCCGTATCCATCACGCGCTTGAGGTAGTCCGCATCGAGCGTGAGGTCGGTATGGGACACGCACACATGCTCCAGTTCGACGCCACACGCGGAGATCTCAGCGAGCTGCTCGAGGGCGAGTCGCCCCTTGTCGCAGTGGGTGACCATCGCCAACCCCGCGTTGCGCGCCACCGACGAGCAGATCCGGATCGCGCGCTTCTCGGAGGGAAGGATGGCGTCCAGGCTGGTGCCCACCTTGACGACGCCGGGCTTGAGGTGGAGTTCCCCGACGCCATGCTCGATCTCGCCCTCGATGACCTCCGCGATCTCGGCGTCGCCCATCTCGAAGAACCAGCGGGGGATGTGCGCATCCTTGTGGAAGCCCGTGGTGAAGACGATGGTGGCGCCGGTGCGCATCGAGACCTCGTAGAGCGCATCGGGGTCGCGTCCGAAGTTGAGCGGGGCGAGGTCGACGATGGTCGACCCGCCCGCACGTACGAAGCTCTCGACCTCGCGCGAGCTCTTATCGACGTTGGTAAGCGAGTAGGGCTCGAACGCGGGGAGCTCGTTGGGATGTACGATCACGTGCTCGTGGATGTAGGTCGTTCCCAGCTTTGACGCCTTGACGGGACCGGTGACCGTGTTAATCATGCTCTACCACTCCGCGATGGTACCGTCGTAGTTCTTCCAGCTCGGATTCGACCAGACGAGGCCCTCGGCAGCGACCTCCTCGATGCGGTCGATATCCATCTCGAGACCGAGGCCGGGGAGCGTGGGCAGGTCGACGAATCCGTCCTTGTACTGGAAGACCTCCTTGTTCTTGATGAAGTCGAGCAGGTCGAAGCCCTTATTGTAGTGGATGCCGAGGCTCTGCTCCTGGATGAAGACGTTGGGCGTGCAGGCGTCGACCTGGAGGGTCGCCGCAAGGGCGACGGGGCCGTACGGGGCGTGGGGGGCGGCGGCGATGTCGAAGGCCTCAGCCATCGCGCAGATCTTGCGCGTCTCGAGGATGCCTCCGCACAGCGCGACGTCCGGCTGGATCACGTCGACGGCGCCCTGCTGGAAGAGCCGCTTGAACTCCCAGCGGCTGTAGAGGCGCTCGCCCGTGGCGAGCGGAACGGCGACCTCGGAGGCAATCTGCGGGAAGACCTCCCAGTTCTCGGGCAGGACGACTTCCTCGAGGAACATCGGGTGGTAGGGCTCGAGGGCCTTCGCCAACACCTTGGCCATGGGCTTGTGCACGCGTCCGTGGAAGTCGACGCCGATGCCCAGGCCATCGCCGAAGGCCTCGCGGATCGACGACACGCGGTCGACGACAGCCTGGACCTTGTCGTACGAATCGATGTAGTGGAGCTCCTCGGTGCCGTTCATCTTCACGGCATCGAAGCCGCGCTCGACGCGGTCACGAGCCTGCTCGACGACATCGGACGGACGGTCGCCGCCAATCCAGGAGTAGACCTTGATGCGGTCGCGCGCCGCACCGCCGAGAAGCTCGTAGACGGGAACGCCGAACGCCTTGCCCTTGATATCCCAGAGCGCCATCTCGAGACCCGAGATGATGCTGCCGTTGATGGGGCCGCCGCGGAAGAACGAACGGTGCAGCTCCTGCCAGATACGCTCGATCTCGAAGGGGTTGCGGCCGATGATGCGCTTCGAGAGCTCGCGCGCACCGGCGACGACGGTCTCGGTCTTGGTGCCCGATATCATCTCGCCCCAACCGTCGATTCCCTCATCGGTCATCACGCGGCAGAAGATCCAGCGGGGCTTGATCTCATACATGTCGACGGAAACGATTTTCATGATCTTCCTTTCTGGCACGGAGGGCGGGACCGCCAACGCTGCCCCACCCTCCCGTTCTCAGCAGATGGGATCTGGGCTTAGGCGAAGAGTCCTGCGATGAACTGGAAGATGAAGCCGATGAGGTGCTCGCCTGCATCCTCGGTGGAGATGAGGGCCATGCCCTCGGGGAGGGTGAAGCCGCCCGAAATGGCAAGCTGGGTGTGCACGGGAGCGAGCAGCGTGGCGATCCAGAGCATCATGCAGGTGATGATCGTGGTAGAGAGGACGCCGCGGAAGACGTTGCCGTTCGAGAAGGCGCAGGGCCAGGCAGCGAGCCACATCGCCATGTAGGCGATGTCGGCCATGGGCAGCAGGCCGTTGCCGGGAAGGACGACGGCGAGGACGAGCGTGATGGGTACCATGATGATGCCGACGGTGATGCAGGAGTCGTTGGCGATGGTCAGGGCAGCGTCGATGCCCATGGTGAAGTCGGAGTCGGGGAAGCGCTTGGAGAGGACTTCCTTGACGGCGTTCGCGAAGGGCATGAGGCCTTCCATGAGGATCTGCATCATCTTGGGGGTGAGGACCATGGCAGCGGACGTGGACATGCCGATGATGAGGATGGTGTCGACGGGGTCGCCGGCGAGCAGCGAGATGATGCAGCCGATGATGAAGCCGAGGAACATGGGCTCGCCGAGGAAGCCGAAGCGCTCCTGGACGCCCTCAGGCGAGATGTCGATCTTGTTGATGCCGGGGATGATGTCCCAGAGCTTGTTCAGGAGATAGGCGACCGGAGCCCAGCAGACGGAGTTGGACGTGGGGAAGTTCACGCCCTCGAGCTCGAAGTAATCCTCGACGTACGGCGTGGTCCAGTCTGCGAGCTTGAAGGTGATGATGGCGTCGAGCGCGGCGGCGATGAGGGCGATGATCGTGTTCTGACCGCTCGCATACCAGACGAGGGCGCCGGTGAAGATGAAGTGGTTGTAGGACCAGAAGTCGACCATGACGGTGCGGGTCGTCTTGGTGATGAGCATCACGGCGTTGATGCCGAGGACGACGAAGACGACGACGGCAGCCAGGGGGAAGGCCCAGGTCGCAGCTGCGCGCGCAGGCCAGCCCACGTCCATGATGGAGGTCTGGATGCCCCAGTTGGCAACCATGCCGGCAACGGAGCCGGACACCTGGGCGACGAACCAGTTGATGACCATGTTGACGCCCGCGAAGCCGATGCCCACGAGGAACGCGGAGCGGATGAGCGTCTTGAACGGGACCCTGAAGATAAGTCCGAGCACCATGATGATGATCGGCATCATGACCATGGGGCCGAGGCCGGCGATGGTCTGGAGGCCGGTAATCACGATATCCATAATCGTTTCCTCTCTCTTCTCTCTCAGTCTCTGCCTAGGCCTTCAGCGCCTCGGCGATCTCCGCCTTGACCTTGTCCTCGCCGATGCCGGTCACGAACGCGGTGCCCTTGATGACGGGCACGCCGCCGACATCGACCTTGAGCTTGCCGGTCGGGACGATGAAGTCCACGTCATGGGTCGAAAGGTTGGCGAGGACCTCGGCGAACTTGCACTGGATGATGCGCGGCTCGGGCGCTCCGATGCTCGCCGCCACCTCCTTGACCTTCGCGACTGCCACCGTGGAGGTGATCATCGACGATCCACAGCAAACGATGATGGTCTTCTTTTCCATTACTGCTCCTCTCGCTGGATGAATGCCTGAGCTATCTCCTGCACGCTGCTGCTACCGGCTAGGCGTGCAACAAGCCCCTGATCCTGGACGACCCCCATGATCTTCGTGAGCGCCTCGATCTGATGGGACGGGTCGTCGAAGAGGCTCATGATCATCATCGAGACGTCGACGGTCTCGTCCGGGTCCTCCATACTGCGCCATGTCACGGGCTTGGCGAACGTGGCGACCACGAGCTGCGTCGTGTTCGACCAGATCCAGTCCGTGTGGGGGATGGCGACGTTGATCCCCTCGAGGTCGAGGCCCGTGGGATACTCAGCCTCGCGGGCGAGGATGGCCTCGAGGTACCCCTCCTTGATCTTTCCCTCGTCGAGGAGCTTCGCGCACACGATCGCGAGCGCCTCCTCCGAGCTCTCGGCCTCGATGCCTAGGAAGATGTCGTTCTCGGGAAGGTTGAGGAACGCCATGCCTACCACCTGACTTTCTGCTCGAAGCTCTCGACGGACGCCCTGATGCCCTCGATGTTGCAGGCGCGGATGTCCTCCGGGGCGAAGATGCCGTTGCCGATGCCCACGTACGTGGCGCCCCCATCGAAGAAGGACTGGAAATTGCCCGGATTCACGCCGCCCACCGCCATGAGGGGCATCGGGTTGAGCGGGGCCTGGATTGCCTGGAAGTACGACGGTCCGAGCGTCGAGGCGGGATACACCTTGACGATGTCTGCGCCCATCTCGAGCATGTTCCAGACCTCGGTGGGCGTGCACGCTGCGGGGACGCAGAACATCTCGTTCGCCCTGCAGATCTCGAAGATCTGGGGGGTGAAGCAGATGGGCGAGAGGACAAAGCGAGCACCGGCCTCAGCCGCCTCATGCGCGCGCTTCTCGGAGATGACGGTTCCGGCGCCGATGAGGAGGTCGTCGCCGAACTCGTCGACGAGACGCGAGATGATTTCCGGTGCGCCCGGAGTGTTCATGGCTATCTCGACTGCATTGAACTTGGTGCCCACAAGCTGCGAAACCACCGCACGGTTCTGCTCGTACGAATAGCCTCTGAGAATGACTGTGACGATCGGATACTCGGAGATTTCGATCTTTCCCATTGCCCTGCCTCCATAGATTCGCTCTTGGACGGACGTTGCGCAGAGCATATGATGTTGAGATTCTCCATGCAATTATTAAACTATTTATGATGTATATTTCTTCAAATTAGATGAATATTCACATATTGTTATGTGCTGATTTATAGCGATAGGCAGCATTTATTTTTTTCTACATATATTTCGTTCATAATTTCTACATATTCTTTCGATGTGCGCGCGGGACGGGGCAGGGCATCGGGGCGCAACCCATCTCATCCCTGCGCATCCATTTGGTTAATCCTTTTCACCATTTTTAGCCGAGCGCCTATGATGGAGGAGGCGCGCAGGCTGCTGCGACGCCTCCCCTGCCCGACTTGACGGGAGAACGGAGCGCGGCTGTGATCATCTCACCTGAGATCCGAAAGATGGCGGACGACTTCTACGCAAACACCGTGGAGAACAACGAGGTCATGATCGTCAAGTGGACCTTCCCGGACGGCCAGCTGCCCGACCTTACCCTCGAGCGCGCCCAGCGCGACTACGAGCTGGCCGACGAGACCGAGGCGAAGGTGGAGGCGCTCCTCGCTGCCGGCGGCCTCACCCACGAGGACGAGATGATCCTCAAGATCCTCGGACACTACTGCGGCTACATCCGCAAGAACTACCTCAACTGGTGGCAGCGCTTCGACCTCAACAGCATCTACCGCGTCATCCCGACGCTCTTCGAGAAGATGGTCGCCCTGCCCGTCGACACACCCGAGCAGCGCACGCTCTACCGCAAGGCGCTCGACGGGTTCGTCCCGTCCGTCGGCTTCCTCCACGGCAAGCTCGAGGCCCAGGCGGCGCGCTACATCCGCATGCCCAAGATGTGCTGCGACCTCGCGCTCGAGAGCCTCACCTCCGCCGTCGGCGGCCTGCCGCGCGCCGACCGCTTCGAGGGCTGCGCGGACGCGACGGCCGCGATCATCTCCGCCGTCGAGGAGCTCATCGCCTACATCCGCGGCGACTACTACGAGCTCGCGCCCACGATCATCGGCATCGGCCAGTATCCCGGGGGCGCAGAGCTGTATGCGCGCGAGATCGACACCTACATCTCCTGCAACGAGACGCGCGAGAACATCCAAAGCGCGGCTACGAGGAGCTCGCCCGCACCGAGGCAGAGATGCTCGAGATCGCGCGCGGGCTGGGTTACGAGGGCAGCTTCATGGAGGTCATGCGCCAGATTCAGGCCGACCCGCGCTACCTGTTCAAGACACCCGAGGAGATGCAGGAGCGCATGACCGGCTGGCTCGACGAGATCCGCCCCCTCATGGGCGATTACTTCTCGCAGATGCCCGAGGCCGATTGCGGCGTCGCCCGCACCTCCATCGAGGACGAGAAGACCTCGAGCTGGGGCTTCTACCACGTCCCGGTACCCGGCGAGAACGACAAGGGCATCTACTACTACAGCGCCGCGGAGCTCGACAAGCGCTGCCAGATCCGCATGAAGGCGGTCGTGTACCACGAGCTGCTGCCCGGCCACCACTACCAGATGAACCTCATGATGGAGGATGACACGCTCCCCGACATCATCCACCACCACTACAACACCGCCTACGCCGACGGCTGGGCCGAGTACGCCTCCGGCATGGGCCGCGAGCTCGGCCTCTACGAGCCGATCAACGACTACGGGCGCCTGTCGTGGGACAGCTTCCTGTGCTGCAGGCTGATCATCGACACGGGCCTCAACGCCCTGGGCTGGACCTACGACCAGACCTGCGCCTTCCTGCGCGAGCACACGATGTTCACCGACCTCGAGATGCACATTGAGCTCATCCGCTACACCTGCGCCATGCCCGCGCAGGCGCTCGCCTACAAATGGGGCAGCCGCTTCTTCGTGAACCTCCGCGAGCGTGCGGAGCGCGAGCTCGGGGAGGCGTTCGATATCAAGCGCTACCACGAGGCGGTCCTCGCATACGGCGCAACCCCCCTCGACCTGCTCGAAGAGCACTTCGAGTGGTGTCTCGAGCAGGAGAAGGCGCGGCTGGCAGGATAGGAAACGGATTCAAGTTGAGCGTTCGACGATTTGGAGGAACGATGGCTGATAAACTGCGCGTTGGCGTCATCGGGGCGGGACGCTGGTCGAAGCGGGCGCACATGCCCGGCTGGGCGAGGAGCGACCTGTGCGGCCTCGTGGTGATCTGCGGCCGCGACGAGGAGCTCGCACGCGAGGCCGCCGAGAAGTTCGGCGTCGCCGAGATCTCGACCGACGCCGAGGCGACGATCCGCCGCGAGGACCTCGGCGTCATCGATGTCTGCACCAACCTCGAGGGGCACGAGCCCCTCTCCGCCCTCGCCATCGAGTGCGGCAGGCACGTGCTGGTCGAGAAGCCCGTCGCGCAGGACTACCGCCGCGTCAAGGAGCTCGACGAGTTGGCCAAGGCGAAGGGCCTCAAGACCAAGGCCGGCCTCACGTTCCGCTATGCGCCGGCCGTGCAGCACATGTTCGACCTCGTGCGCGAGGGCAAGATCGGCACGCCGTGGCTCTACAACGGCTACGAGCAGAACTCGCAGTGGCTCAATCCGTGGTACCCGCAGGACAAGCGCCTGTTCAAGGAGTATCCCACCGAGCCGCCCTGGGTCGGCGCCGACCCCGACCCCAAGGCGATCGAGGTCGCCTCGCTCGAGGGCCACGGCGCACCCACCATCGACATCGGCCTCGAGCTGATCGGCATCGGCGGCGGCGGCATCGAGAAGCTCGTCTGCCAGATGGCCAACCTCCTCCACGAGCGCCGCCGCTACAACGTCGACACCGAGCTCTCGACCATCAACTGGGACGACGCGGACATGTGGATCGCCCGCACGAAGAAGGGCAACCTCTTCTCGATGCAGGGCTCCTTCGTGACCACGGGAAACTACCCGGGCATCACCGCATGGATCTACGGCGATAGGGGAGCGCTCAAGGCGACCCTCATCGCCGATCCCGAGACCGGCGCCATCCAGAAGCTCGAGTACGCCGACGGCTGGGCGACCGAGGACGCCGACGCCGCGGCGGTCAAGTACCGCGAGCTCGAGATCCCCGACAAATACTGGAACCCCGGGCATCAGCCCGACGACGAGTGGGACACCGCGTTCTACGGCTGCCTCGTCCAGAACTTCCTCGAGGAGATCGTCAGCGGAGGGGAGAAGAACGAGGGCAACTTCGAGCAGAGCGCGCGCGTCCAGGAGCTCATCGACGCCGCCGAGCTCTCCCACCGCGAGGAGCGCTGGGTCTACCTGCCGCTCGAAGGATAGAAAGGACGACCCGTGAAGATCGCATTCCGCCATATCCCGTTCGACGAGCCCCAGTGCGCAGAGCTCGACGCCATCGCCACGGGCGCGGGCTTCGAGACGCTGTGGTTCGGACCCGAGGCTCCCACCGCAGAGGACCTCGCAGACTGCGAGGTGCTGATCGGCTACTTCCCGCCCGCGCTCATGAAGGAGCTCCCGAACCTGCGCTGGCTGCAGACGCCCGCCGCGGGCGTCGAGAAGCTGTGCGTTCCGGGCACCTTCGCGACTGAGGACGTCGTGCTCACCAACTGCTCGGGCGTGTTCGGCATCGACATCTCCGAGTACATGATCGGCGCCATCCTCGTGCTCATGCGCCACATGAAGGGCTACATCAAGCAGCAGGACGAGCGCACCTGGAACGCGCTCGGTGTCGGACGCTCCATCTACGGATCCACAGCCGCGGTCATCGGCTGCGGCAACATCGGCCAGAACGTGGCGAAGCGCCTGAAGGCGCTCGGCGCCGCCTGCGTGCGCGGCATCGACATGTCGGCCACCGCTCCCACGCCCGACTTCGACGAGATGTACACGCCCGCCGAGTACGTGCGCGCCCTCGAGGGCGTCGACATCGTGACCGCGAGCCTGCCCAACACGCCCGCCACCAAGGGGCTCGTCTCCGCCGAGATGATCGCCGCCATGAACGAGAAGACCATCTTCGTGAACGCCGGCCGCGGTGCCACGGTCGATCAGGCCGCGCTTACCGAGGCGCTTCAGGACAAGCGCATCTACGGCGCCGTGCTCGACGTCTTCGAGGTCGAGCCCCTGCCCGCCGACAGTCCGCTCTGGACCCTCGACAACGTGGTGGTGACGCCGCACATCGCCGGTTGGGACGACGACCCGGTGAACATCCTCTCGATGTTCGAGCTCATCAAGGACAACCTCGAGCGCTACACGCAGGGCCGCGATCTGACTCACGTGGTCGACCGTTCGAGAGGATTCTAGGGAACCGCGCAGCCGATACGTCGAGATGACACTTTTGGGACATTTTCTCGCCGAGATACTATCCCGAACGTGTCATCTCGAAGAAGGAAGCCAGCCCCGCGCCGGAATGGCGCGGGGCTTTCCTATACGAAGGCGAGGCCCGCGGTGCCGCCGAGCACGCGGTCGACCGATCCGCACGCGGAAAGCGGGGTGTAGATGCCCGTCACGCCGCCCGTGGTGAACGAGGAGATGCGGAGCTCGAACTCGATCCCCTCCCCCGTCACGGAGATGACGTGGGCGTTGGTCGAGACCGACGGGTCGGCGACGATGCGCGAGCGCGTCCGGTCGAAGCCGATGCCCGCAAGCGCCACCGCCGCATGGACGTTCACGTTGCGCGGGAACGCCGCGCAGGCTTCGCGCGTGGTGCCGGAGAAGACCACAACGGGCTCGTGGAACTTCGCGGGGTCGAGTCCGAGGCTCTTCGGGCTCTTGGTCGTGGTGCCGATAAGGCCGATGACGGGGCGCCTCGTCATGATGGATACGCTCCAGTCGCCCGTCAAGACGCCCCGCAGCCAATGCAGGTACTGGATGTGGACGGGATCGTTGAGGCCGTGCGCCTCCTTGATGCGCTCGATGGCCTCGGGGCTCGCGTTGGGGTTCTCCAGATACATATCCAGCGGATCGCCGGGCATGGCCTGGATCAGCGCGAAGATGACGATGGAAACGGCAAGGAGCGTCGGGATGGCCTGCAGGATGCGCTTCACGGTGAATTTGAGCACCTCTGCTCCCTCCTAACAAGCTGTGCACGGGCAGGCATGCGGATTGCATGCCTGCCCGAGCACGTAAAGCCGGCAAAAGGATGACGCTACAGAGCTATGCGAGCTTCCACGGAGCAGACATGCAGAAGTTGGTCATGTTCGTGGGGTTGGGCTCGAAGCCCTGGAGACGGTCGGTCGCGGAGATGATCTCGGTGGAGGCGTAGAGGATGACCTGCGGGAGCGTGTCGTCGAACGCAGCGAGGCGCTCCTTGACGAGGGCCTTGCGGGTCTCCTCGTTCATCTCGGAGTCGAGCTTGTAGGAAGGCTCGTCGAAGGCGGGGTTGAACCACTTGCCGCGGTTGAGGTAGCCGAGCTCGGGGTCGGAGGCCCAGAACAGGGTATGGGAGGCGCCGGGCGAGGTGATGTAGCCGCCGAGGCCGAGCTCGTACTCGCCGTCCCACATCATCGAGGACCAGGCGGAGGCGGCGTAGGTCTCAGCGGTGACCTTGATGCCGACCTTCTTGAGGTCGTCGATGATGACCTGCTGCATGCTCTCCATCTCCTGGCGGCCCTGGGCGCAGCCGACGATAAACTCCAGGCGGACGCCGTCCTTCTCGCGGACGTCGTCGGCGCCCTTGACCCAGCCGGCCTCCTCGAGGATCTGCTCGGCCTTGGCGGGATCGTAGGACCACTGGGAGGTGAAGCCCTCGACGTGGTAGGGATCGGAGGGCATCCAGGACTGGTCGCACGGGGTGGGCAGGCCTGCGAACAGCTGGTCGACGAGGGCCTGCTTGTCGATGGCGCAGGAGATGGCGCGGCGGACGGCGACGTCGTCGAGGCCGGGCTTGGTGCAGTTGAAGTCGAGGTAACGCCAGGAGTTCAGGCCGTGGGTGATGCACTGCATGCCCGGAAGGTCCTTGACCTGGTCGTAGTTGCCGTAGGAGATGCCTGCGGTGAAGCCGATCTCACCGGTCTTGAGCATGTTGATACGGGTGTTCTCGTCCTCGATGAAGCGGAAGGTGACGGAGTCCATGTACGGGCCCTCGCCCCAGTAGTCCTCGTTCTTCTCGAGGCGGATGTACTCGCCGCGCTTCCACTCGACGAACTTGTACGGGCCGGTGCCGACGGGGGCGTTGTCGTACTCGTTGGTCTCGTCAGCCATGTCGAGGTTCTTGATGATGTGCTTGGGCATGATGCCGAAGGTGAAGAGGCACTGCGCGAAGTCGGGGGTCTGCTTGTTGTAATGGCAGACGACGGTGAGGTCGTCCGGGCAGTCGATGGAGTCGATGTCGTAGCAGCCGTCGGTGGACTCCCACTCGGAGGCGGACACGGTCTCCCAGGTAATCTTGACGTCGGCGGAGGTGACGGGCTCGCCGTCGTGCCACTTCAGGCCCTCGCGCAGGTTGTAGGTGATGTCCATGGTGCCGTCATCCTTCATCGTGATGAGGCAGTTCTCAACCGTGGGCACCTCCTTGGCGAGCCGGGGCACGTACACCATGTCGCCGTTCGGGACCAGGAGGCCCTCGACGACCATGGCCTGGACATCGCCCAGCAGGTGGGTGGCGTAGATGTTCATGGTATCGGGCTCATAGTTGAGCGCGATCACGAGGTCGTTGCCGGCGCTCGCGGGAGCAGCCTCGCCGCCTTCGGCCTCCTCGCCGCCCTCAGGAGCGGGAGCATTGCCGCCACCGCACGCAGCAAGCAGCGCTGCGATGCTGGTGAGGCCGGCACCCTGGACGAAGCGCCTTCTCGAAAGATCGTAGTTCAGCATTGCTCTTCCTTCCTTTCCTGTTCCGCGCTCGTTCTTGTCGGAAGCGCGGCTCTTTCCCGCATATACGGCTGTCGGCTAGTCGAATCGGACTGACGCTCGAATCGTTTACCGACTAATCATTCTTAGAGTCTCCATGATTAATTAAATTACTGAGGAATCTGAAACATTAATTAAGGTATTGAGCGCTATTCATCCAAGAATTACGCAAAGTGCAGCCGTTTGTACCTGTTATATGCATTTATTTGTAAATATATGCATATTTGAGCATTTAAGTGCGTTACGCCAATCGCAATACAGGGTTCTCAATCACCGTCAAACGGTCGAAAACGGGGTCTTGAGCGCTGAGCACGCGGAAACAGCATCGTATCGACCGTTCCGCGATGCCCTTTTCTTTCCAGTGACCCGCGTCGGAACACGAAAACGCCGGACGTTTCCGCCCGGCGCGCGCGATCGAAGATGGTGGGCCGTCAGGGTCTCGCCGCACTCGCATTCGCTCGTGCTCTCTTCCCTCGCGCTGCGCGCTCGGGCCGCGGCCGTCCGCAGGATGCCCGCGCCCTTACGGGTTCGAGACCCTGGCACGGAAAACGAAAACGCCGGACGTTTCCGCCCGGCGCGCGCGATCGAAGATGGTGGGCCGTCAGGGTCTCGAACCCTGGACCTTGGGATTAAAAGTCCCCTGCTCTGCCAACTGAGCTAACGGCCCGACCAGATAGCTATTCTAGCGTATTTGCCTGCTATCCGCAGCACGAGCCTCGCCTTCACGCGATGCCGGAGTAGTGATTTCTGACGCGAATTAATTAGTATTCCTTAAGTTCTCAATTGACGTTATTCGACGTACATAATCAGCACTATATTTTAATTATCGAACGAAATGGTCTGCAGAAGCATATCAAACGACAGCGAAGGCCATGAAGAACTACGAAC
>Ga0256404_1009589_pt1 | contig 13790 bp, 10 predicted proteins | sample RumenRJG_01DNA_FD_185990 | JGI IMG/M metagenome (GOLD analysis project Ga0256404, IMG submission 185990) | Bovine rumen microbial communities from Lethbridge, Alberta, Canada - RJG_01 | ecosystem: Host-associated > Mammals > Digestive system > Stomach > Rumen | place: Canada: Alberta | collected...
AGAGATGGTTTTATCGCCCACTTTCTTGGTAAGATAAACAGTCAGGACTGCAGGTGTGGTGGTCGAGTTCTCATACTCCGGAAGATAGATTGTCAGTTCCGTATCTCCGGCCGAAGCCACGGCAAATTCCTTGTCTGTTCCAGCTGAAGCATAGGCGTGCAGACTTGCATCAAGGTTCAGTTCCGTGGTAGTTTCAGCTGTTGCAGCACCGGTCGGAGTGACATATCCGCTCTTGTTAAAATTGCTAAGCGCAACCTTCTCAAGACTGTAGCCCCTCAAGGGATTGCCCTCAGCTCCTTCCTGGGCCTCCAGTTTCACAGTAACCTTAGACACGGCACGAAGCAGATGAACGGTACCGATTTCCTGACGGCTGCCGGCCACCAGGGTAAGAGAAGCTTTAAGTATGCCCCACATCGGGATATATTCCGAATTGCCGGAATCGGCGAAAAGGCTATAAGTCTTAGCATCCAGGTCCGTTATATTTGAAGTACCCACCGTAAGTCCGGCATCAGCGCAGTTGGCCAGCACCACGAACTTGTAATCACCTACGGCGATGTCGGCAGGAGCAGTACCAATATACTCATACTTGTTCTCTCCGGTCTTGGAATAAGTCATGCTGCCCAATGTGCCGGCATAAACACCTGACGAGGCTTCAAACAAGAGCATCTGCACATTGTCGAGATCGATGTAGTTGTCGTATTCGACACCCAGATCTTTCGGATCGTAATTATTCCACGTCTCACTTCCGGCACGGGTAACAGCCTTCGTATTCTCCTTCAGCGACAGCGAGAAGAGTACCTGGGTCTGTGTCTTGCCATCGGACAGGCACTGACCATCTTCATCGTTGACGCAGGCGGCGAATGCGAAACAGCCCAGCATCAAGGTGAGACCATATAAAAACTTCCTCAGTTTCATAGCAATATCTTATATTATTTTAGACTTGTTTAAAAATCGACATCCTGCAGAACTACCTTCCATCCATTGATAATAATCTCGGCTGAAATAAAGGTACCGGTCTCTTCTTCAGAACCATTATTATAGAGGAAGAATGTCATGTTGAAGTCATCCTCACGGTCAAGATACTCCTGGTCATCCATGCTCTGGTTTTCTTTACCCTTCACAAGCAGGAAGATTTCGATCAGTGAAACCGTGATGATGTTATTGCCTTCAGCATCGGTGATGTGAAGTTTGTAAGGAGTATTCCAGTTCTTCACCAAGCGGGCAAAATTCATCTCGGTCATGAGCAGGTTGTAGGTACCCTGCTCTCCTGCACGGGTATTGACGATTACCTCGGAAGAACCTACCTGTGAGAAATAAGGCTCGTAGGTGAGCAGTTCGTCAGCCATCAGGCTGTTGTCGTAGTCCATCTTGCCATTCTCGGCAGTAACGAAGACCTTGAAATCATCTATTTTAATGGACTGGTTGTCCGAAAGGTTCTGCAATATTACCTTCAGGCGATTTGTATCCTTGGTCAGAGGAACGATCGCAGTATGCACGCCTTCCTCATCAGGGAAAACGGCATCTACCATGCCATGATAGAGTTGGTCGATCTCGCCTACCACAGCTTTGCCGTCAGCAGACTGACGTTTCAAGGTATTCTTGAGTTCCTGCTTGGTAGAAGAACCGGGAGTAAGTGACGGAACATCGTAACTGTTCAGACCGTCATTCAGTCCGCACCAAGCCAACAATGAATACTTGCCGGGAGCAAGGTCGACGTCCAACAAGTAGTCGTTGGCAGCCATGGCATCCACCGTGCTCTCGTAGCTCTTGACAAATTTGCCGTTGCTATCGAAAACGAAGAGCGAAACAGACTTCACCTCGGTGGAGAAGGCGTCGACAAACTTCATGTTCATGTCGTAGCGGAAACCGACCTTGAATTTGGGGGTACAATCTCCCTCATAGTCGTAGATTTCAGAGTCACAGGAAGCAAGCAAGAATGTAAATACTGCCAGCATACCCAGCGAGCTCAACGCCATTTTTCGGATATCAGCCAAAAATTTCATACCGTTATATAATATTATTATTTCTCAATTTCTATATGTCGTGGCCGTCAACAAACGGCTCTTTCTTTCAATTTTGGTGGGATGCCTCGGCTATTCATAAACCCTGGCCTCCAGATTTCATGCTTCTCTTTGCACCAGCATGAAGTGCTTTTGTATTTAAATAAAAAAGTGGTGAAGCCCGAAGCCTCTCGGGCTTCGCCACTTATAATAAAGGTTAAAGATTATTTACCAAGGTCAACATTCTGCTCAACGATCTTCCATGCCAGGATATCGATCTCTGCGGAAATGTAAGTTTCGGTCTCTACAGGGATTTCAGGAATGATCTCCTTAACATCCTTGAAAGGAATAGGAGTACCGAGACCGTTGATGGAGTTCACGGTGAGTTTGTAAACGTGGTTGCGAATCACACCAGCCCTGTCAGCATCGTGCTTGATAGGAACAAAGTAGTAGGTCTGACCATCCTGCCAGCGCTGGACTACATATGCACCGAACGTAGGATTATCAACAGCCTTGAAACCATCCTCAGCTGTAGCGTCCTTTACATAGAATTTCGTCGAAGGATCATTGGGCTCAACCTTGGCATAAGCTTCATAGGACTTGAGCGTAATGCCGGAAGGTACCTTGTCTGTAAAAGTAACCTTGAGGTCGTTTTCACCTACAGTAGTATAGGTTGTTGTCTCGCCTTCTGCCTTTGTATAGTAGGTCTGAGCCTCAATATTGATAGCCTTAGTAGCGAAACCTTCTTCAGTATAGTACGTTCCTAAATACTTCACCAAAGCGACAGCCTTATTATCAACCTTCAAGGTAGCAGCAACAACAACCTGGGTAACATTTTTGAACGTAACATTTCCATCTTCGTCCTTCTCAGCTTCCCCAACATTCTCCTGAACATACTGAGCGCCAGTCTTTGCATCTTTCAGAGCACCATGCTTCAGAGTTCCGGGTACGGGCTTTGCCCAGTAGAAACGGAAATTGGCAGCATCGTTATCAGCAGCCTCAAGTCCGGTAATGTCCTTCAGCAGCTTGGAAGTGGAAGCTGCATTGTCGAACCACCAGCCATCGATAGTAGCGGTAACAGTAGCTTCCTTGCCATCAATGTTAATGGTGTTAGCAGTCATGGTAGCACCATCTGCTTTCTCCTGAACGTCAACCTTGGCAACCACCCTTTCTACAGGGATCTTGACAGAAGGGGCAGCCTTAGCAGCCTCTCTGGTATCATATACAGTCTCAATCTTGGCAGCAACGTCATTCTCTGCTCCATCGTATGCAGAGCTTGACATAACGAACTTGCCTTCAGTAGTCTTTTCGGTAGCGAAGTCTTTAACAACAGCCTTGATTTCATCAAGAGTGCTGCTCTTGCTAAGACCCAGTTCATCAAGAGACGCATTCAGAACAGCCACTACAGAAGTAGGGTTCTTCAGGGGGTTCTCCAATACTACAACGATACCGGAAGCCTTCTCAATAGACGGAGTGGTCTCACCATTCCAAGTAAGACTGGAAAGATCGAAAGGATCTGCTACCTGGGTAGTGCCGTCGAAGAAGAACAATGTGCCGCTGGTAACTGCATTCTCAGCATCAGTACCATATTCGAAAGCATCACCTTCAGCATCTGCACGAGTAGTAAGTTTGCCGGGCGTTACGAAATTAACCTTCAAGTAACTGGCACCAGCAACTGTCACTTCGTCTCCGCCAGGAGTAGTACCTGCAGGGGCATTGTCCTTAGTGCAGGCAGCGACCGCAAGGGCAGCCAGAGCACCAAGCATAAAGAGTTTAAGTTTCATAATAGATTAAAAATTAAAAAGGTAAATAAATTAAATAAGTTGATTATTTATTGTCAATCAATAATTCAATATGTTTTCAATCTGAGCCACGGCATCGGCAGCCTCGGGAACCTGATTGCTCAGGGCGCGAAGCTTGGGCAGAGCATCGGAGTAGTTGCCCTTGAGGGCAAGGAGCATTGCACGCGCATACTGTGCCTGAGGACTGTTGCCCGCCTTCTTGAGATGCTTCTCGGCATTGACAAGGTCTCCATGGGAGAGTTCGCTGGAAGCAGCGTTCAGGTTTGCTACCTCATTGTCGGGATACATCCTGACGGCAGTCTCGAAGAGATCCGCAAACTCCTCGCTTCCGCTCTCGCAATCCTGGGCGGCAAGGAAGAATTCATTAAGGGAAAGCTTCTGGGGAGCCGTCTTCGCGATCTCGCGGATTTCCTTTGGATCGGAGAAGTTGGAGATTACGTAGTTGATGACGTAATCAGAGTGACGCAGCGAAGGATAGACGTTCTTGAGAAGGAAGTCGTACTGCTCAGGGAACTTGGCCTTGATCTTTGCCTCCTTCTTGTCGGCGTCACCACCCTCGTTGATGATGGCGAGGATGTCATCCTTGGCGGCGAGGTTTGAACCCTCTACGAATGCCTTGAGTCCGTCCCAGTCCTCAACCTCATAGGAGGTGGAGATGAGGTCGTTGTCGAACTTGTAAAGATTGTTGATGTAGTTCTTGAGGGCGGCGGTACGTCCCTTTGCGAGGCGCTCGTTGTTGGCCCAACTGCCTTCAGGAGAGGCGAAGCCCTTGATAGAGATGGACTTGACCTGGATGTCGGAGTCGTTCTTGACAGAGTCGATGGTAGCGATGATCTTGTCAAGCTCGACAGGGTTCGTCATATAGTCAGGCTTGATGACGGTCTTGTTGACCTCGAAGTTGATGAAGGCGCGGCCTTCGAGACTGCGAGACTTGACGGCCTCTGCCTGAGGAGTGACATAAGCGGCTTTGGGCTTGATTACAGGAGCTTCAGGGATCATAGGACGGTCTGCGAGGAGCCCTTCGTCAGAGCCCTTGTCGCAATTGGCGCATCCCTTTTCCTGGACGTTGAGCTTAAGGGCTGCCTTCTCCATCCAGCCCTGGAAGGGGATGATGGCTGAATAAGGAATGATGTCAGGAGCATCCTTGGAACGGATGGCCTTTTCATCGCTTACACCGAAAAGCTTGTCTTGGATGTTCCTTAAATAATACATATAACGCTTGCGTCCATACAAACCTACGGAAGAAAGCGTCTCGGTATTGATACCGTCGGACACCTCGGGGGTGATGATCACCATACGGTTGCCCTTGATGTCGAGTCCGGTGGTGTTCAGGTCCATCTGGATGACCAGATCATCACCGTTCTTGGAGAATTTAACGTTTTCAGCGCTCACGGAGCCCGACTCAACGGTCTGGGCCAGAGCAAGCGGGGCTGCGAATAGGAGAGCCACCGCAAATATGGTAAGGGTCTTCTTCATAGCTGTCATCAATTAGAAAAGGTAAACAAGGTTGATTGCAAGCTTGGTCGGACCAAAGTAGTTGCGCTGGAGGGTGTCGTTATTGAGTTTTCTGCCGCAGCCTGCGCAGTTGTAGACGTCGTACCAACAATGGATGAAACCGATTCCAGCCTCAAGTTCGAGGTTCCAATGCTTTGAGAGGGCAAAATCATAACCATAACCCACACCGGCGCCGGCACCCCATCCCTGGTAACGATGATCTTTCAGCTTCGCCCAATTATTGCCAAGGAAGGAAAACGGCGTGTCGGCATTGCCGAGGTTGAACTGTCCACCGATGGCGTGCACCCCGACGAAGTGACCCATGAAACGGTCGCAGAACCAATAACGAACCTCGGGCTGTACGAACCAGTGTTTCCAGCTGGCCTCGTCGGAGTTGGTGATGAACTTCAGGTAATCACCGGTCCTCCAACCCATATAGTCTCCGTTGATGTCGAAGGTCCACTTCGGCGCAAGGCCGATTTCAGCTCCTAAGTTAACAGCAGCCGCAGCATCGGCATACAAGTTTGTCTTAAGGGCAAAGTTCTGCGCTCCCGCGCAAAGCGGCAAAAGCAGCAGGACCAATCCAATTAGTTTCTTTCTAATGTTCATATTTGATGAATTAATTGATATTCAGGTCGATTTTTTAGAATAATATACGCAAATATAATACAAAATAATTTTTAAATCAAGAAAAATTTCATTTTTTTATAAAATAATTTCAGATTCTTGACATGAAACATCATTCACCCATAAAGTGTATTTTAGCTATATCGAAAGCCGCGCCGAGCTTCTCCAGGAGCGGTAGATAAATCCAGAAACCGCAATGCAGCCCCGCCAAACGACCAAGACACCGTCCAGGAAAAGAGGCAAAAGGAGAAAATTTCCATTTACAAAATTATTTATTTTTATAAAAAAATTATATTTTTGCAAAAGAGAACAGCAAGTAAACCGAGACATAGAATTATTCAATCTCTTTGCCCGTGCAACAAGAGACGGAATTAATAGCACAAAAACGTTTTTTAAATGCTTTCATCAGTCATAATCTTCCTTCCCCTGGCATTCTGCCTATTCTGGATGCACATCCACACAGTGATGGCTCCAAGGACCAGCACGTTTGTAGCGATCATGTGCCTGCTGGCCGCAGTCTCGCTGTTCCTCCTTTCAGAATGCCTGTATTATGACCAGAATTCCTCTCCGAAAATACTGCCTCTGGCCTGCAACCTGTCGCAACTTTCCGCGCCGAGCGTCATTCCCCTGCTCATTATATACATTGAACGGTTTCGCACAGGCGCTGACGTACGCACGAAACAGTTGCTCTGGATTATTGCTCCGGTAATACTGTTCACAGTCGCCGAGATGCTTACCTTACTTGCCGGAAGACCGACCATCGTATCTTTCCTCAACAAGATTTCAACGGAAGGGGTGACGATAATAAAAAACACGCAGGAACCGGAGTTGCGCCTTTATTTCTATTCTGCCGTAATCGGATACAGAATCGTAATATCTGCTGAATTTCTCCTGCTGTTCAACTTCTTCATAAGGTCGGCACGCCGGGAAGGCTTCAAGTTAAGCCATATCCGGGACTTCTTTCGCGGCGAAAAGGCAGATACCATGGAGCTCCAATTCGCCAACCTGGCACCCATCGTCGTGCTGTTCTTCCTTAAGTTGTTCTTCTTCCGCTATTTCCTCAATAACCATCATCTGTTCTCCATACTGCTTTCCGCAGCGCTTGCCATGATTCTCTGCCCTTTCTGCTACGTCGCGCTTTTCGGTGCAAGGAAGAGGCTCTCTATCAGGGACATGCAGAATGGAAACAGATTCAACTTCAGTTCGAAGGACAAAAACGTAATATTGGAGGAGATGCTGACGGATATGTTGGAAGAAGCCGATAAAGGGACATTAACCAGAATCCAGGCGAAATACGGAGTCGAACTCAATGTCCCCATGGAGCAGGAAGAGAAAAAGCCTTCATATGTCGAGAGGTTATTCTCCGGGGCAACACGCCCGGTCGACGAAGACAGTCTCATGGGACGCTTCGAACATCTGATGAAGGATGAGAAAATATTCCTCCAGAGCGGGCTCACACTGGAGGAAGTGGCTGACCATCTCAACTCAAACAAGACATACGTGTCCAAGATGGTGAATTCAACGTACAATATCAGTTTCCCGGAACTGGTGAATACACTCAGGATCGACTACGCCGAAGAATACATTGCGAACCATCGCGAGGCACGCCAGGAAGACATCGCAAAAGCCTGTGGTTTCCCCAGCGCCTCTTCTTTCAACAACACGTTCAAAAGAATCACCGGCATGCCTCCCCGCATCTGGCTGGCTACGCACGAGCGCCACGGCGGTATCCAGTAAGGCACTCCCCACCTCCCGTAAACAAATACACCGCGTACTGCTTGAATCGCAGTACGCGGTGCAGTAAAAGAGTTCCGCAAATATAATTTTTTTATTGTTATTTTTCTGTCCAGGACTGAAAAACTACAGCAATTGAGGCAGGAAAGTGCTTACGATAAGCACAATGATGCCGCAAACGAGGACGCAGACTGTCTTCTTAGAGCAGCCTTTCCATTCCTTGAGGATGATGCCCCAGACATTGCTGAACACGACGTTGAGCGACTGCAGGATGCACCAGGAGAAGGCCAGAAGGACGGGAGCCGCCGCGAGGAAGCCCTTTCCAACCGCAAGCCCGAAGAACTGGCTGTACCACAGGAGACCGGCCAGCGCGCAGAACATGAGGTTGTTCCCCCACACCGCACCCTTGGAATAATCGCTCCAGGTCCGGTTCTTCGAATTCTGGTAGAAACAGTAGCACAGGTTGGTCATGGCTCCGCCGAGGGTAACGAGGAAGGTGGCCGGGAGACTCTTGAATATCTGGGGGGTCGCGCTCCAGGTCAGTTCCTTGCCGAAGCCGAGGCCGATGGCGAAGCAGGCGCTCATGAAGCCTGCGAGCAGGGCCACGGAAATACCTTTTCCGAAGTTGAAGTCCTTGACGGAAACCTTCTTGGCCTCGTCATCGACCTCCCTGGTCTTCATGGCTCCGGCGGCGCCGAGGATTCCTATTCCTATGAGGGTCACAACCACCCCGACGATAACTGGCCAGGTGAGGCTGTCGGCGTGGCCGGTAAAGAGGGGTTCAAGAAGGGTTCCAAGGCCGGCGCAGGTGCCGAGGGCTATGCTCTGCCCGAGGGCGACGCCCAGGTAGCGCATCGAAAGGCCGAATGTGAGTCCCCCTACTCCCCAAAGGGCTCCGAAGAGGATGGTGAGGAGGCTGGCCTTGGGATTGGAGGCGAACATCCCGATGAGGGATTCACCGGCGGGGGTGGCGATCAAGGCCCCGATAAGCGGGAAAATGAGCCAGGCGAAAGCGCCCTGGACGGCCCAGTATGACTCCCAGCTCCAGGATTTCACCTTGTTGATGGGGACGTAGGAGCTCGACTGGCAGAAGGCTCCCACGGCGATAATCAGCAATCCGAGTAGAATGTTCATATTGCCTTACCTCTTGGACGTAACGTCTTTCTCGTACTGCTCAATGCAGGAGATGAACTCCTCACCCACGGGCACGCCGTTCTTGTAGTTGAACCAGTCGAACACTGCGCCGAAAGGCAGGGTCTTGGCCTCCTCGAGGAGGGCGAGCTTCTGGAAGCCCTTGCCTTCGGCTTCATACTCGCGAAGTTTGGCGAGAGGTTCGAGAAGGGCGCTCAGGATGCACTTCTGGGTGGCGCGGGTACCGATGATATAGGCTCCGATACGGTTGATGGAGGCGTCGAAGTAGTCCAGTCCCACATGGGCGCGGTGCAGGCCGTCGGCGCGGACCAGTTCCTTGAAGAAGTCCAGGGTCATGTCGTTCATGATGGTGACATGGTCGGAATCCCAGCGGACCGGACGGCTGACGTGGAGCATAAGTTCGGGGACGAAGAGGAGGAGGGACGAAACCTTGTCGGCAACGTTCTCCGTGGGCTCATAATGGCCCGTGTCGAGGGTGTAGATAACCTTTCTGGAAGCGCAGTAGCCTTCGAAGAAGTCCATGGAGCCGACGGTGTAGCTCTCAAGGCCTATGCCGAAAAGCTTGGCCTCGACGCAGCTCTTCATGCCGGGAAGGTCCTCCTTGAGGATCTCGTCCAGCGACTCGGCGAGGATCTCGCGGTATTTCTTGCGGTTGACGGTGTAATCCTTCTGGCCGTCATGCACCCAGATGTTCATGATGCAGGGGTCGCCCTGGGCCTTGCCCATCGCGTCGGCAATCCTGCGGCAGCGTTTGGTGTGCTCGATCCAGAAACTGCGGATGCCCTTGTCGGGATTGGCCAGGGAGAGGTCTCCGCTCTTGGGATGGCCGAACGAGGTAGAGTTGAAATCAAGCTTGAAGTTGTTGTCCTTCGCCCACTGGATCCAGCTCTGGAAGTGTTCCACGCCGACCTTGTCGCGATCGACGAATTTCCCTCCGAAATCTCCGTAGATTTCGTGGAGGTTGACACGGTGGTTGCCCGCGAGCAGGGTCTTCACGAATTCAAGGTCTTTCCTGACCTCGTCGATGTTGCGGGCGCGGCCTGGATAGTTGCCGGTTGTCTGGATACCTCCGGAAAGTCCTGCATTGCTTTCGAATCCCATCACGTCGTCGGTCTGCCAGCAATGAAGGGAAATCTGCTGTTTCTCAAGTTGTTCGACCGCCTTGTCCGTATCGACGCCGATGGCGGCATAGCGCTCTTTGGCAATCTCGTAGGCCTTAATAATCTGTTCTTCTTTCATGATTATAGCGTTATTAATTTCTATGCTTTTGAAATGACAGATGAAGGATTGTATGTCTTCACCTTGAAGGTGTCGCCAACGACCTTCCGCATTTCCCAGCGGTCGCGGACAAGGCCTGCTGCCTTCGCCTGCATCATCACGTTACCGATGGCCGTGGCCTCTGTGGGGCCTGCGACTACGGGAATGCCGAGGGAATCAGCGGTAAGCTGGCTGACGGTGGCGTTCGCCGAGCCTCCGCCTATGACATGAAGTTTGTTGATCGGGAATGGAGCGAATTTCTGGAGCTTCGCTATCACTTCCTTGTATTTCGCGGTCAGGCTGTGGTAAATGCAGCTGACCATCTCCCCGTCGGTGGCGGGAACCCTCTGGCCGCTTTCCCTGAGGGCTGCCTTAATCTCGGCATCCATGTCCTTGGGAGAGGCGAACCTGGGGTCGTCGGGATTTACAATCGATGGGAAATCAATGGCTTCGCGGGCCATGGACTCGATGCCGTCGTAGGTGTATGTCCTTCCTTCTGCCGCCCAGGTCTTGCGGCTCTGCTCGAGGAGCCACATGCCCGTGATGTTCTTTAGGAAACGGGTGGTTCCTTCGATTCCCCCTTCATTGGTGAAATTGTCGCGGGCTGATTCCGCGTTGATGACCGGCGCAGGGGTCTCGATGCCCATGAGGCTCCATGTGCCAGAACTCAGATATGCGAAATTCTCATCGGCAGCGGGGACGGCGGCAATGGCGGAAGCTGTGTCGTGGCCGGCAACGGCGATGACCGGCACCTGGGGAAGACCGGCTTCCCGAGCCAGGCTCTTCTTCAAGACGCCCACGCGGGTGCCTGGCTGCACGATATCAAGGAGGAAGGAGGTACGGATTCCCAGGCTTTCCAGAAGGGACTTGTCGAACTGCCTGGTGGTCTGGTCCATCATGCCGGAGGTGGAGGCTATCGTGTATTCGCACACTTTTTCGCCGGTCAGGAACCAGGTAAGCAGGTCAGGCATGAACAACAGTTCCCTGGCGGACTCCATCGAAGAGGAGCCCTCCTTTTTCTGCGCATAAAGCTGGAAAATGCTGTTGAAATCCATTATCTGGATTCCCGTCCTTGCATATAGGTCCCCCCGGGGAATGCTGCGGAAGACCTCCTCCGGAATCCCGGAAGTGTAAGGGTCGCGGTAGCACCGCGGGAGCCCTGCAAGGAGACCGTCCGGGGAGAGGAAACCAAAATCCACACCCCATGTATCTATGCCTATGGATTCTATCTCAACACCTTCGGCAGCCACTTTCGCAAGGGCCTCCCTGAAGGAATTGAACATTCCATATACATCCCAACAGAACTTCCCGTCGAAGTCCAGGATGCGGTCGGGGAACCTGTGGATTTCCCTCATCTCGAACTCTCCGTCCCCGACGGTGGCTAGGACGGCGCGTCCGCTGGTGGCCCCGCAGTCAAACGCCAGGAAATTATGTTTCTTGCTCATATTCCACAATGGCAGCCTCCCAGGAGGAAGGCTGCAATGATTAAAGATGCAACAGGCCTTGATGCCATTACTGCTTCTTGAGAAGGTCGCGGATTTCTTCGAGGAGAACCACGTCGTCCGGCTTGGGTGCAGGTTCCGCAGGGGCAGCAGGCTCTTCTTCCTTCTTCTTGGACATCTTGGCGATACCCTTGATGCAGAGGAAGATCGAGAAGGCAATGATCAGGAAGTTCACCGTCTCCTGGATGAAATTGCCATAATTAAGGGTAACCGCGGGCTTGACGACCGTTTCCCCGTCCATGACGGCTTTCGAGAGGACAGCCTTGAGGTTGGTGAAGTCGAATCCGCCGAGGAGGGAGCCTACGGCAGGCATGATGAGGTCGTTGACAAGGGAGGTGACGATCTTTCCGAACGCGCCGCCGACAACTACGCCGACTGCCATGTCAATGACGTTTCCCTTCATCGCAAAGTCCTTGAAATCAGACCAGAATTTAGATTTTCCCATGATTGTTATGATTTATTGGTTACACGTTCAGTTTTATGGCATTCATACAAATATAACAATATATTCCGTTATTTAAAAAAACATTATCTTTGTTTCGCGAAAAACAAACAATTCACAATCTCATGAAAAGGACATTGGCAATACTCGCGGCTGCAGCCGCTTTGACCCTCACCTCCACCTTCGCAGCATCGGCGCAGACAGCCGAAACATCCTCAAAGGAGATCCGTGAGACCGCCGACCAGGCCAGGAAAGCGGCCAAGGAGCAGAAGGGAATGATAAAGGAAGGAGGCAAGCATCTGGATGCCGGCAAAGACCAGCTGAAAAAGTCCAAAAACGACATCAAGGCCCTTTCGAACAACATCGACCGCATCAAGGCTGAAATCAAGAACAACCAGAAAGCCCTCAAGGCCCAGAAGGAGGCTCTCAAGGCCGAAGCTGCCAGCGCAAAGGCCATGAAGACACAGATCGACAAGGCCGCCCAGCAGGTCAGGAAGCAGACCATCAAGGAGCTTGAAAACGCGATAGACAAGGGAAAGAAGGAACTGAAGAAGGCCCAGAACCAGCTTAATGCAGCGAAAAAGAGCGCTTCCGCCGCGAAGAAGCAGATCAAGCAGAGCAAGGCCACCATCAAGCAGAGCAAGGATGCCATGAAGGCCAACGAGAAGCAGGTCCGTTCCCTTCAGGAGCAGGCTGCGGTAAAGGCCGCGGAAGAAGCAGCAAAGAAAGCTGAAGACACCCTCGAAAAAGTACAATAATCTTTTTATTTAATCTATAGACACATGAAACTCAGACATCTGGCAGCCATCATGCTGCCCGGCCTGATGGCCTTGGCATGCTCGAGGCCCGCTCCACAGGACAACCTTACACAATATGTCGATCTCAAGCTTGGCTCAGGCGGGCACGGCCACGTGTTCGTAGGAGCCAATGTCCCCAACGGTATGGTCCAGCTGGGCCCTACCAGCATCCCCCAGAGCTGGGACTGGTGCTCCGGCTACCATGAATCGGACTCCACCGTCATCGGATTCTCCCACACCCACCTTAGCGGCACCGGTATCGGCGACCTCTTCGACATCACCGTCATGCCCGTTACCGGCGAGGTGAAATACGCCCGCGGAAGGGAGGACGATCCTGCCTCAGGACTCTGGTCCTATGCCGACAGGACGAAAGAAACCGCACGGCCCGGATACTACAAGGTATTCCTGACCCGCTACGGCATCGATGCCGAAATGACGGCGACCAACCGCGTGGGATTCCACCGCTACACCTTCCCTGCAACTGACGATGCGGCCATCGTGATCGACCTCCAGAACGGAGGCTGCTGGGACAGGGCCACCAAGACTGAGATCGTGCCCGTGAAGAACGCTGAGGGTAAGATCGTCGCCATCGACGGCAAGAGGTTCTCCTCAGGATGGGCAAAGGACCAGAGGGTTTGGTTCCATGCCGAGCTCGAGACTCCCGCCGAAATCGCTGAGATAATCGATGCCACCATGCCCGATTTCCCGGGACGCGTAAGGAGGCCTGCCAACATGCCTGAACCCGACCTTAGCCAGAGGTTCGTACGCCTCAATTACGGCAAGGTGGCTGAAGGCACGAAGATCCTCATGAAGGTATCCCTCTCCCCTTCCGGCAACGAAGGAGCCAAGGCAAACATGGCTGCCGAACTTCCCGGATGGGACTTCGACGCCACCGCCAAGGCTGCCGACAAGGCCTGGAACGACGCCCTCAAATGCATCACCATCGAAACAGGCGACGCTGATGCCCGCACCATCTTTGATCC
>Ga0256404_1009591_pt1 | contig 13785 bp, 9 predicted proteins | sample RumenRJG_01DNA_FD_185990 | JGI IMG/M metagenome (GOLD analysis project Ga0256404, IMG submission 185990) | Bovine rumen microbial communities from Lethbridge, Alberta, Canada - RJG_01 | ecosystem: Host-associated > Mammals > Digestive system > Stomach > Rumen | place: Canada: Alberta | collected...
ATTTTACATGAACTTAAAAACTAAATTCTTGTATAATGAGACTGATTATCATTTTTATTCTGTTTTTGTTTAATGTTACATTCACTTCCGCTCAGAACCTCACCTTCACCATTGACGGTGTATCCTTCACCATGGTTTATGTCCCCGGTGGCACCTTCACCATGGGTGCTACCAGTGAGCAAGGTTCAGATGCTTGGGAATATGAAATACCTACTCACTACGTCACACTGAGCAGCTACTACATTGGACAGACCGAAGTGACTCAGGAATTGTGGAAGGCGGTGATGGGAAGCAACCCATCATATTATCAAGGTGACCAACTCCCTGTGGAGAGCGTGTCCTGGTATGATTGCCAAGAATTCATTATGCGGCTGAACTCAAAAACTGGCAAGCAATTCCGTCTGCCCACCGAGGCTGAGTGGGAATATGCCGCCCGGGGCGGGCAGAGTGGGGGAACGAAATATGCGGGAAGCAATGATATCAACAGCATTGCCTGGTATGATAAAAATGCCACCAATGAGCCCCATAATGTTGCAACCAAGTCTCCAAACAGTTTGGGGATATACGATATGAGTGGTAATGTGTGGGAATGGTGCCAGGACTGGTATGGCGGCTACAGCAGTTCTTCTGTGACCAATCCGAAAGGACCTTATTCTGGCGATGACCGCATGCTCCGTGGGGGCAGCTGGAGTTGTTTTGCCAGTGTCTGTCGTGTGTCGTATAGGCTATGCAACGCGCCTTCCGACAGCAGCGGCGACCTCGGATTTCGCCTCGCCCTTTAGTTTCCATTTTCTCTTTTCGGCAGAATACGGTCTTGAAAGGACCGCATGGTCATCATCTCCCTCTGCAAATAAAAATCCTTTCAATCCAGCGCGCAGCGCATGGTCTCTTCATTGATTTTAAAGAATAACCAGATTAAAAAACGTGATTTTCTTTCCTATATTTCCATGGATGGATTTCAGATTACGAGAGCAAGCTCTCCCATCTGCTCTCCATCCATTTAAATCTGTTTTTGTGTCAAAACAGGAAAATCACTCGATAAAAAGTTCTCCAAGGAGAAGAAAAAGTAAAAACACCGAGCTATAGAAAAATTGAATGGAAATTCATGGATAATTACATGGAAATTATATGTTAACATAAAGTCCATCCATGTGCCATGTTTTTTCCCAAGCACGCAGTGCGTTTTTTCCTCAGCTGCAAGCTGAGCTTTTTCTAAAATAAAATCTTCCGATTCTGTAAGAATCGATTATCTGGGTTGGTTGGCTGGTATGGGAGCTTGCTCACAATATCAGACTAACAACACTGATAATGAATATAAAAGAAGATTTTATGGTTTAGTATCTATATATTTTTTATTATTCCCAACCCTCTGGATGGCCATCATCCCAACTGTAATAAAAATCCTTTTCATCCTTTCATCCAGCGCGCAGCGCGATGTTAATTCAATCCCCGTCCGCATGGCTTTTTCCCATCCTCGTCCGATTTGTGTAATTATGCCTTTGTATAATGTGCCATAATAAAAAAAACGACCCGCCGATTTGAGCATTGTAAAGAGGCTTGGCGGGTTCTCGTGGTACGAAGATACTGCTTTTATTTGGAATAGGCAAACATTTTTGAAAAAAAGATAATTATAGCCCGATAAATTCCCATTCTACCCCAAAGAGCCACATCTGCTATCCCCCCCGTCCGCATGGCAAATAATAATTATATGAAAATTCGTGGCAAATTACATGGTAATTACATGTTAAAACAACTCCCCGTCCGCATGGCCTCCATCCGCCAGGATGGAATAATCCTTTTCATCCTTTCATCCAGCGCGCAGCGCGATGTTCTTTCCCCCCGTCCGCATGGCATGAAATCCATGTGCTTTGTTTTTTCCATAGCGTCAGCGGTTTATGTTCCATGAATTCTCTCCGTCATGGCAAAATGTGAGCAAGCTCCCTTTTGCTCATTTGACTTAATCGAGAATTTTTCCCAATCTTTGATTGGCTTTTTCCCAAGTGTCGGCTGGCACGCAGTGCAGTTGTAGTTAATGCTGCGTCCGTTGGGAACTTGTTCACATAAGGCCGCAGCACCAACTACAACACACGGCAAAGCCGCAGCCGGCACGGTTTAGTATTTTTTTTATCCCCACCGTCCGCATGGCTCCTAAAGTCTAACGTCTAAAGCCTACATGCCTTAATTCTTAGCTAAATGAATGGCGTCAGATATACTGGAAGTAGAAGTGTTTCTTTATCCTTTTTTAAATCCTTAGTGTATATAAGGTAACGTCGTTCTACAACATGAGAAAACTTCTGACAAAAAACATCAAGAGACTTGTGGGATTTATAACCCGAAGATTTGACCTCTATCGGATGGATTTTTGCACCACGCGAGATGAGGAAGTCTATCTCATAATTGTGGGTCGGGTCTTTAGGCCATGTGTAATAAAAAAGTTTGTTTCCTGAGGTTGCGAGCATTTGGGCTATAATATTCTCATACACATATCCCAGATTGGTACTGAGCTTGTCGTTTAATAGCTTCTGGTAGATAATATTATCTGTGTGGTCCTTGTCCCAAAATGCAAGTGTGACGAACAACCCCGTGTCGGCACAGAATATTTTAAATTTGGAAATATCCTTGGTCAGCGACATGCCCACATTCGGGTCGTTGGAATGATAGGAAAACAGAGTTGTCTTACTGTCTTCTAACTCTCTCAGAAGTTCCAATAGCTTCTCATCATCGACATCACCCAGGACAGCGTATGGTTTAAACCGATTACTTGCCTGGCTGAGTTGAGAAGGTATTTCCATGAATAGGGTTTCCAGACGTCCTGTTTCATCGAGCTTTTGGAAATCATCTTGGTACACTTTGATAATATTGCGTTTCACACGATCAACCAAACTGAAATTGTTGGTCTCGATATAAGCATTCACAGCTTGTGGCATACCACCTACAAGCATGTATAGTCTAAAGTCGCGCATTTTGTCGCGATGTGCCTTATCCAACGGTATTCGCTTTTCGTAGAAAGTGCGAAGCAAAGGAATAGTCGCTTCATCACCCAGCGCCCATCTAAATTCTTCATAATCCATCGGATATAGGATAACCCTTTCCTCTTCGCTTGGAATAGTTATGTTTTTAGTGTTTTTCTTAATGCTGATGAGCGAACCTGTTTCAATGTAATCGTAACGCCCATCCTTGACGAGGTACTTTATTGCTTGGCGAGCAAGAGGGCATTTTTGAACCTCATCGAAAATGATTACTGACTTACGTTCTTTCAACACAACTTTGTATAGAGCTTGTAGCTGAAGGAAGATATAATCCATATTCATCAAGTTGTTGAACAAGGATTTGACCTCATCGGATGCCACGTTAAAGTCAATGAGAATGTAGGATTCGTATTCGTTCTTTGCAAATTGTTCGATAAGCGTTGACTTTCCGACACGTCGAGCACCTTCAATCAATATAGCTGATTGGCCGTTCTTAACCCGTTTCCATTCAAGAAGACGTTCATATAATTTTCTTTTGAATATTCGCTCCATGCTTTGTGTGAGTTATTAAATAATGTGCACAAATATAGTCTTTTTATATGATTTACGCAAATGTTTTTATTAAAAACCTCCGAAAATACGTAAATGTTTTTATTAAAAACCTACGAAAATACGTAAATGTTTTTTGCGTCCTGTACTGTTTTCTTTCAGTTGACACTAATGTCCGAATGGCAACCTAATGTCTAACGTCTAATCCCCATCCGGATGACCACCATCCCAACTGCAAAAATAATCCTTTTAATCCTTTCCATCCAGCGCGCAGCGCGATGTTCTTTCCACCCGCCCGCATGGCAAAAGAGTCCATGTGCCTTGTTTTTAAAGAATAATCAGATTAAAAAACGTGATTTTCTTTTCTTCATTTCCATGGACGGATTTCAGATTATGAGAGCAAGCTCTCCCATCTGCCCTCCATCCATGTAAATCTGTTTTGTGCCAAAACAGGAAAATCACTCAATAAAAAACGGTCGCATGCTCCCTCAATAAAAAAAGATGGTCAAAAATCTTTTTCATCCATTTCATCATAAGCATTTTTCACAAAATCCCAGCAATTATTGGGGAATTTTTCACAGAATCCGTTGCTTTTTTGTTTGATTATTCACAAAATCCTCACTCTTGCAATTGAAATTATACACAAAAACTATATCCGTCACCACTGGACAAGAATCCAATTGCAATGCCATCACCATCCCAAGTGCAAAGTAATCCTGCCGTACGCCCTCCCGATGTTCTGCTTACGTTAAGTGGGGACGGCGCATCCTGCGTCGTTACTGCGGGACAAGAAATCAAGTGCAATAATACCCACATGTCAATAACATCCGAATGGCTTTTTATTAGCGCGCAGCGCGTTTTTTCCTCAGCTGCAAGCTGAGCTTTTTCTAAAATAAAATCTTCCGATTCTGTAAGAATCGATTATCTGGGTTGGTTGGCTGGTATGGGAGCTTGCTCACAATATCAGACTAACAACACTGATAATGAATTTAAAGAAGATTTTATGGTTTAGTATTTCTTTTTTTAGTTTATTTTCCCACCGTCCGCATAGCTCTCTAAAGTCTAAAATCTAACGTCTAACGACTGACATCGTGCCAACATTTCTGTTTTTTTTCAAAAATGAAAGAAAAAACAGTGATTCTATTTGCTGCGTGTCATTTTTTTTTCATAAATTTGCAACGTTACGTAGTAAAAACCAACGGCTGCGAACATCCTGTTCGCAAACCGCCTCTAACTTTGCTTCCGCCAGTGCGGAAAGCAGTGTGAGAGGACCAAATGAAGTAAGTAATCTTACAGAGAATGAGGGCACACCTACCGACACGAGAACCTTCCTGACTGGCCGCCCAGCATCTTCGTGCTGAGCCGTCCTGCTGGTGTATGCATGAGGGTAGGGCGCATCCATCATCGTAACCTTCTAACTAATCATTCTTATGACAAACATCAATCATTATTATCCATATCTTTACATCCCATAGGTTTTGTATGTGTGTGGGCGTTGTGGATTTACCTTTCTTGCTTTCTTTTTTCTGGAGAAATGAAATTTTTTTTGTTTTTTTTCATGAAAAGTGATGAGTTTAGAAAATAAATTGTAAATTTGCAATATCCATCCTGCATGTGCGGTCCTTCCGGTCCGTCACTGCATGGGAGGGACATACATATAAAAGGCGTTTTCTGAACGCTTTGGTACTGACGCTGTAGAACTTCGCAACTTCACTGACCTGTCACGTCCAAGGCACGGGAGCGCCCTATGGGGTGTAAAAACCTCACCGGACCTAGCTGTCAGCATCCATCATGCTGTCAGCATTATGGATTATATCCGTCGGACCGCCCCGGCTCCTTGCCGCCGTTCCGCCTTCATCATCATCCATCCGGTGAGACCATCATATTTTTTACATCAGCGTGGGGTTGTGAACGTTGCTCGGTTTCAAGACAGGTGGGCAATGCGAAGGCCTTTACAGCGTGGAACGAGCATCAGACTCAGCTCCACGTTTTTTTTATGTATGCCAGTTAACCGAAAAAAACACACCTCTTCATTGGGAGCTGAAGAGGAGGAAAAGGCAAATCTGAAGCTATAACTGTATTTATCTTGCCTTTATAATATTTTCAGAATCAATTTCAAAAGTTGAATGAAACGAAAAATCATTATTCCTCTGGTATTATTTTTTCTGCTGCTGATTTTCTTTGTTTCTATTTTTGGGGGTGGTAGCAGAAAAGTCATTTTTGAGTGGAACTCTCCTTCTATATATCAAGAAGAGTGCGATTCTATTGTTCTCAAGGTTTATGTTGAGAATTCTGGTAGTATGGATGCTTATATGTGTCCAGGGTCAGATTTGAAGGATGCTGTGTTTGATTATGTAAGTGATTTGAAAAAATATGCCAAATCTTGTGGGCTATATTATATCAATTCTAAAATCATTCCTTTTAATGGGAATTTGGATTTGTTTATAAAAAATTTGACCCCAAGTTCTTTTGCTTTGAATGGTGGCAATAGAAAAAGTACTGATTTAAGAATAATAATAGACTCAATTTTAAAAAATCATGATTCAAAGACTGTTTCTATTTTAGTCTCAGATTGTATTTTAGATGTTTCAGGAAATGCCAAAGATTATTTTGGAAATTGTCAGGTTTCAATAAAAAATTCATTTAATAATGCATTGACACGATTGCCAGCATTAGGTGTTGAAATTCTACAGCTAGAATCCAAATTTGATGGTTTTTGGTATTGTGGACAAAATTCAAAAAAATTATCAGACGTAAAAAGACCATACTATATATGGATTATAGGTAACCAAAATCACTTAGCTTATCTTAATTCTAAAGTAAAAGTGGAAGAAATAATTGGAGGAATAAAGAATTATTGTGCTTATGCCCCAGCTCAATCAATACCTTTTAACATTGATAGGACGACTTATGTTGTAAATCATACCGGTAAAATATATCCACAAATATCGCTAAATCTAAATGGTTCACTTCAAGATGAAAAAGTGATTGAAAATGTCAATAATTACAAAGAATCAAATCCATTGCAAATGCATATTGTGTCTGTTCAAAAGATAATGGCAACAGATGATGCTTATAGTCATGTCGTGAAATTGGAAATTGATGATCCAGGAACTCTAAAATCAGGAGTTGTTTCTTTTTCATATCCTTACTTACAGAACTGGATTATTGAAATAAATGATTCAACAGGTGATATTATTCATGATAATATTAAAAAAACTACAGGTATTTTATATCTCATCAAAGGGGTAGCTGAGGCCTATAAAAACAATCTGAATTATGGTGAAGTATCATTTAATATAAAAAACAAATAATATGGGTGATTTTTTTGGAAGTATTTATTGTTGGTTTGAAGACTTTTTTGGAGTCGAATTAGCCAATTACCTTTGGGGAGATACATCCCTAGAGCAGCTGGATAATATGTTTATTGGTATAGGTCTGTCAATGATAATTCTTACACCAGTCATGGTGGTTCTATATTATTATGTGATTGATCATCCACGATTAAGCAACTGTTTCGGATGGATTATTTTTCTTTTTGTTAATGCTTTATTGAATTTTTTTTTAGGTTGGCAATGGGTATTAAAAGATTTTTATGAGGGGAAAATGGTCGGTAAAGACTTGATTACTGGTAGAATAGTTGATTTACCCATTGATACTGGGAATATTGTCGCTTTTGGTTTTACTAATGCATTAATTTCCATTATAGCATTTATTATTATTTCATTCATTGTTAAGTGGTGGAGCACCAATAGTTCTCATGTTCCATTTTAACAAAAAACACTTTTTTTTATGGCTAAACTATATATATTTGGTATTGGAGGAACAGGATCTCGTGTGCTCAGATCATTTACTATGATGATGGCAGCGGGTGTTAAAATAGGCGTAAATGAAATTGTCCCTATTATAATTGATCCTGATTCAGCGAATGCTGACCTGTCAAGAACAGTCAGTTTAATGAATGAATATAGATATATTCGTTCATCATTATTTTTTGATAATGAACATAGTGATATATTTTTCAGGAAGAATCTTTCAAGAATTCTTGTTGATTACACCCTTCATATAAAGGATACAAATGACCAAACTTTTCAGCAGTTTATTGACCTTCCATCAATGGATAAGGCATCTCAAGCAATGTTAAGAATGCTTTTTTCGGAGAAGAACTTAAGCACTCCTATGGAAGTCGGCTTTAAAGGGAATCCTAATATAGGAAGCGTCGTTCTAAACCAAATGGTGTATTCTGATGACTTTCAGGAATTTGCTAATGAATTTGAGACGGGAGATAAGATTTTTATCATTAGTTCTATTTTTGGTGGAACTGGAGCTAGTGGTTTTCCTCTCTTGTTGAAAACTCTTAGAAATGGGACTGGTTTCCCTAATTTTGATATAATCAATCATTCAGAAATAGGTGCAATCTCAATTCTTCCTTATTTTAAACTTGTGAAAGATGATAAAAGTGAAATTGATTCTTCAACTTTTATATCTAAGACAAAGTCCGCATTGGCTTATTATGAAAATAATATTATTAAAAATAGAGCGATAAATGCTCTTTATTTTTTAGGGGATGATATTGCAAACGTCTATGATAATCATGATGGCGGATTATTGCAACAAAATGATGCTCATTTAATGGAGTTCTTGGCTGCTACTGCTATTGTTGATTTCTCCAATAGAGGAATTGAAGGAACCTCAAACGTAGAACTGGGAATTAAAGACATTTCAGATACTATAACATTCTCATCTTTTTATGATGAACAATATAAATTATTATTCCCTCCATTTACAAAGTTTATGATGATGACAAATTGCTTAAATGAGAAATTTGACTATTATTCATCAAATGCTTTTAACGCAAATTATGATAATTTCAAAGATTTATATACATCTCAGTTTATGTCAAATCTTCGAAATTTTACGAATTTATTTGTTGGTTGGTTGGATGAGATGAAGAAGAATAAACGTTCTCTGGATCTTTTTAATCTTAATTCAAATGGTAAACCTTTTGAGATAGTAACAGGTCGCCAACCTAAAAAAATCAGGAGCCTGAAATCTAATTATGATTTAGTGACAGCCCGTCTTAATTCTGCCATTAAGAAATGCCAAAGTAAAGGAGATGAAGATAAATTTTTAGAAATGTTCTTTAATGCGACGTCCAGATTGTTTGAAGAAAAATTAAATTATTAAATACTATGTCAAAATCAAAAGTTTTTAGATTATACAAAGAAGGGCCAGTCACATATCAAGGCTGGAATCATAGTTCTGCATTTCCTTATGGTTCTACTGCTCGGGATGCAATAGAAGATCCTGAAGGAGCTAGTGCCAAGAATGAGATTACTTCTATTCCTTCTCCTTTCGCAAGGATTGATCTAGTAAAAACAGCATTCAAGGAAGTTTGCAGAAGAGCTTCAAAAAATATTGCGGAATTGGATGGAAAAACAATCTTCCATAAAATGGTTTCAGATTCACTTGATGTAGGTGAGATATTCTTTAACATAGATAAATTTAAGGATAAGATAGAAATTATTACATGGAATCCGTCCAAGACTATTGAGGATTTTAAGAATGATGGTAATATTAATCATTACTATTTGGCTGATGCCTTGGATAAATATCTGATTTCAGATGCAGAAACTTATAATTTTGATAAGTTGCATAATATCTACCTTTTGAACTATATTAGAGGTAATGATGAACTTAATATTATTGGAGCCACATCCCCTGCAACTCTATTTTTTAGCAGTGCAAATATATTAGATATTAATGATATCTACTTTGCAAATAATGACAGGCCGTTTGATTCAGAGTATGCTCCTCTTTTTAAAAGAGATTATGAGTTTATTAAAGCATGGTGGACTTTACGAAAGTCGATACCTGAATTCACGAAATTGTTTCCGGAAATTGAGACCTATTTGAACTTAACATTTAAAGCTATTTCGGATCCAATTGTTAAGGATAAATTAAATAATATAACACAAACGAATTTAACAGATTTCTCATCTATTGATGTTCAATCAGACCAACAGATTAATCAGGTGGAAGTCTTGGGTACATTGTTGCTAAAGAAAAAACCAAAAAATCTTATTGTTAATGAATTCACGATAAAACCAGAACGTAATATTGATGAGGCGGAGCCTCTCCCACTTGTTCTTCCTGTTGAAGCTGGCAATAAATATGCAAATCTCCGATATGTAAATGGATTTTGGGGAAATGTTAACAAAGCTCCATATATAGCAAATGTTAAGGACATCAATAGTCGTGAACTTCCATTTGATGGGACGAAGTGTGCATATCTTTCTATTAGTGATTTCTTAGAAGATTATATTGTTAAAGTTCCTCATGCATTGAATCAGAAATATTTCTTTGATGGAAATATTCAGAATGTGGCAAATAAGACTTCATTTCTTCTTCCAATAAAGCCGATGTATTTCAAGTATTTTTCTGCGAGTACTCTTACCTCTAAAATGTCTGATGGTAAATATGCTTTTGAAATGGAAATTATTGCTGGCGGTTCATTACTTTTAACGATCCGAATTCCCATTATAGGCAATGGCACAATAAACTATATAGAGTATCAACGAATATACTATTATCAGAGAGAGGCCGATGTGTCGGAGACGCAAAATTCAGGAGGCATGAAAGAATTCGATTTTTCGGGCTTGGTGATGCCTTGCATGAAATTTCAAAATGATGAAAATGCAATTTATACAGTTTCTTGTGTAAGCACTTTTTCAAGTAGATATCAACTTTGTTTTTTTAATAATGATGAACTCATACATGATGTTCCTGTTGATTGTAGAAATAGAGTAAAAGGACCTGATGATTATAAAGCAGAGAATTATACAGTAAAAAAGAGTAATTTTGACTTTATTAGAGTCTCAGGTGAAGGTGGCATTAACAATCTAATTGTGCCAATTTTCCCAATTCATCAGAATTTGGATGATTATGAATTTGCAGTTGATTTAGGAACGTCTAACACCCATATAGAATTTAAAAAGGCTGATGAAAACAACTCTGTAGCATTTAACTATAGTGATTCGGAAGCTATGATAGGAACTTTTTTTATTCCAACGATTAGTGAAATACAAGGAAAGCTCCAACCTAGAGATTTAAATGACGAGAACGATTTGATAGTTCGTGATTTTATGCCTTTAATGCTTGGAGGTGAATCTAATTATATGTTTCCAACTAGAACAGCTTTGTCGTATGCAAAAACTATTGATTGGACCCAGAAACAGCGGGTCTTCGGTTTATTGAATTTTGACATTACTTATAATAAAAGAAATCCTCTTAAATATAATGCTGAGCCAATCGTAAATATCAAGTGGAGCACTGAATCCAATGCTCAATCTGCCATGTATGCATTTATACGCAATATCTTGATAATCATACGGAATAAAGTGATAGCGAATAATGGAAATCTTGCAAGAACCAAAATAACATGGTTCTATCCTAATAGTATGTCACCACACCGTCTTTCACAGTTACGTTTGGCATGGGATGAAAATTATATGGAGCTATTTAATCATAATGGTACGACACGAAATCTTTCAGAATCTGTGGCTCCAATTCACTATTATTTCCGAAGATATGCAACTGCCACTAGCCTTGTTAACATTGATATAGGTGGAGGAACTACGGATATTGCTTTTTCTCATAATGGTAAAGTTGAATACATAACTTCTTTTAAATTTGCCACAAACTCTCTTTTCCAAGATTCTTTTTCTGATATAAATCCGAATAATGGTATAATAGACTATTTTAAGGATGATTTTTTAGCACGTTTAAAATCAAGGAAAGGAACAGAGTTGAATGAATTAGTAAATATTTTTGATAGAAACCGGAGCCATCCTGCGAATATGGCATCTTTTTTATTTTCGCTGAAAAATAATTCAGCAACGAAAGAATTGGCTCAAAATACTATAGATTTTAATAAAGTCCTTCAGAACGATACAAAGTTTAAATTGGTTTTTATTCTCTTTTACACAGCCATTATTTATCACTTAGCGCAGATTGTTAAAACTAAAGGAATTAAGGTTCCACGTCATATCGCTTTTAGTGGAAATGGAAGTAAGATATTAAATGTTATATCGACTAATTCCCATATTATGGCTAATTATACTAAAATCGTATTTGAGAAGGTAATAAGTAAAGAGTATGGTTCATCATTAGACATTCTAGGATTAGAACAAGGATCAAATCCCAAAGAATCAACCTCTAAAGGTGGGCTGTTTCCTTTTGACGAATATGATGATAAAGTAGAAACTATAATTCTTAGAGATTCTTCTGGTAAATTGGTTAGCACTAGTGATACTTATGCTTCTATTACAGATAATCAAAAAATGGAAATAGTAAAATCTGTTAAGGACTTTTTCCACTTTGCACTGATTGACATACCTTCTGTAATTAATCTTGACAGTTTTTTTGGTGTAGATAATTTAACAATGACAATCGCTAGGGAAGTGTGCTTGACAGATCTTGAAACTTATTTAGAGAAAGGTATAGAACTTTCGATTAAAGAATCAGGAAATAATGAGAATCAAATTGAAGATTCGCTCTCTTTTTATCCAATAAAAGGTGCTCTCCAATCTCTATCTAGTAAGCTATATGAGTATTATTTTAAAAAAAACAGTTAAAAATGAAGAAGATACAGATATTTATTGCACTAGTTATTATTCTATTTACTTTTGTAGCCTGTAATGACTTCAATAAGAAATCTCAACCAGGGGAACAAATAACTGATGAGATAATTAATTGTGAGTCATACACACAAAACGATTCTTATCAAGACTCCATTAAGAATATTTTTTCATATGGGGTAAAAGATGCTTTGAAAATTATGAACAAACTTAATTCTGATAATGCAAAAGTAAAAGAAAGATTGAATATGTTGGAAAGTAAAAAGAAATTGAAAGATTACACTTCTATCATTTCTTTATTATTGTCTATTATAGCTATTATTCTTCTTTTTATAAAGAATCGAAATCTAAAAAAAGAGATAAATAAATTATCAAATATTAAAGATGATTTAAACAGAAAAATTGAAAAAATCCAGAACGAGATTTCTCATATTAATTCTAATAATCCGACATTGTCAAAGCAAAACTTTGAATCTCATTTTAGTAGATTAGAAAATAAAATTAAAGAAGTTGAAGAAAAGTTTTTAAGTTTAAATCAAAATCAAACTTCAACTATTCTAGATGAGAAGGAACCAATTAATGAACTGCCTAGCATTAATAAAAAGGAATTATATGCGAAATCAGGAGTTGATAATTCTTTTACTGAAATCTATGATACGAACAAAGAAGGCTGTGTTTTTATAATTTCAATAGGATCAAACGAAAATCATGGTGTATTTAATATTATATCTTTGGAGAGAATTCAGTCAAAAAATGATTGGCAGAATAAAGTTGAATGTATTGGGGTTTCTATTAATGATGCCCAAAAATTTGAAATTATAGAAAATGGTGAGTGTGAAAAAATTGATTCCGAAACATGGGTTGTGACAAAACCTCTCAAAATTAAATTGTTAAGATAAAATGGCGTATATTGTAATCATCATTGTACTTTCTATTATTGCACTTCAAGTTTATTTCTTTCGCAAAAATGTACTTCGAATGAAAGAGTATAAAGATATTTTTGAGGATGCAAGTTCTTGGAGTATTGTTTATAATGAGGAAACTGATTTTGTTACAGGAATTAATGGTCAAGGTAATAGCATATTTGAATCCATCAGAGATTCAATTAATAAATATCTAGGGAATAATTCGGGATCTGTAATAGACTTTAATTTGTTAAAGGATACAGTAGACCGGCATTGTGACTCTGTAGAGAATGATGTAAATACCCTTACACCTACGCCACTCTATTGTGGTCTAGCTGGAACAATGATAGGAGTAATATTAGGACTTATCTCTCTGATATTTACGGGAAGTATCACAGACCTTCTTTCTTCTGGAACGGGAAATTTTGGCTCAGCTGCAGAAGGGGTTACCGACCTCCTTTCAGGTGTTGCTTGGGCTATGTTGGCAAGTATTATGGGTATATTGCTTACGACAAGATCATCCATACTTTTTAAGAAGTATAAATTGTTAGGTGAATCAAGAAAAAATACTTTTCTTGCTTGGTTGCAAGCAAAATTATTGCCCGAGCTTCCTTCTGATACTACTGATGCATTAAATCGTTTAGTTAATAACCTTAACAGATTTAACAATACGTTTGCTACCAACACATCAGAGTTAAGGGGAGCTTTGTCTGAAGTGAATGA
>Ga0256404_1009592_pt1 | contig 13785 bp, 13 predicted proteins | sample RumenRJG_01DNA_FD_185990 | JGI IMG/M metagenome (GOLD analysis project Ga0256404, IMG submission 185990) | Bovine rumen microbial communities from Lethbridge, Alberta, Canada - RJG_01 | ecosystem: Host-associated > Mammals > Digestive system > Stomach > Rumen | place: Canada: Alberta | collected...
TGAGTGCAGCCGTTAAGAAGCTGCGTGAGAACGGCTATCTGACTATGGATGAAGCAAGCATGATCACGCTGACAGAGTCAGGCAGAAGCATTGCCGAGAGAATTTATGAAAGGCACAGAGTGCTGACGACTATTTTCAGGGGAATCGGCGTAGATCCGGTTACTGCACGCACGGATGCATGCAAAGTCGAACATGACATCAGCGACAGGACATTCCGCGCGCTGTGTGATTATGCAAAGCAGTTTCCTGCCGATGCGGGTTCGCTGGAGGATGTACAGGCTGTCATACAGGACAGGAACTGATCAGTGCTGTGAGAACTGCAGAAAGGAGTCGGTCATGTTTCCACTGACATTTGGAGAATCGGGCGACAATCTGATGATAAAGCAGGTGAGTGGTTCCGAGGAAGTCAAAAAGCATCTGGGTGATCTGGGATTTGTTCCCGGCGCCGTCATCAGGGTAATTTCGTCGCACAACGGCGATATGATCCTGGATCTGAAAGGTACAAGGCTCGCGGTCACGCGGGAGATGGCAACCAAAATCAGGACAGACAGGGTCGAAATAAAAGAATAAGAAGAGAGGAGAAAGTGATTATGACATTAAGGGAAGCACCGGTCGGAAGCACGGTAAAGGTTGTAAAAATCCATGGCACCGATAAGCTGAAACGCCGGATCATGGACATGGGCATTACGAAGGGCACGGAAATCTATGTGCGCAAGGTGGCTCCGCTCGGAGATCCGATCGAAGTTACCGTAAGAGGATTTGAACTTTCGCTCAGAAAGGATGAAGCTGAAAATATCGAGACAGCATAAGGCCGGGGCCGGCGCCCGCTGCGGCGCTGGACAACGCGGCTTTTTTCAGACAACTGAGTTAGAGAACGCAAATAATAAATAAACATACTTATTTTCCCATGCGTGGATTTTTGCGGGAGAAAAAATCAGAGAAATTTTCTTCCGGACGAAATTCATGAAGAGAAGCATCAGGGATGAGGAGGCTTATATGGCAATCAAAATCGCACTTGCCGGAAACCCGAACTGCGGTAAAACAACGCTGTTCAACGATCTGACAGGAAGCACGCAGTATGTAGGAAACTGGCCGGGTGTTACGGTCGAGAAGAAGGAAGGAAAACTGAAAGGACACAAGGATGTCATCATCGAGGACCTTCCCGGTATCTACTCTCTGTCTCCGTATTCACCGGAGGAAGTCGTTTCCAGAAACTACCTGATCGATGAGAAGCCGGATATCATTCTGGATATCGTCGACGGTTCCAACCTCGAGCGCAACCTGTATCTGACGACGCAGCTGCTTGAGATCGGTATTCCTGTCGTTGTTGCCGTCAACATGATGGATGTCGTTGAGAAGACAGGAACAAAAATCGATCTCAACGCGCTCAGCAAAGAGATCGGCTGCGAAATCGTTCCGATCACCGCACTGCACAGCGAAGGAACAAGGGATGCGGTTGAGAAGTGCCTCGAAGTGGCAGAGCGGGTTAAGGAAAGAGATCCCCGTGTACCGCATGTATATGAGGGCGCGCTGGAGCATGCCCTGGCCCATATCGAAGAGGCCATTGAAGACAGAGTGCCGGCTGCACAGGTTCGCTGGTACGCTGTCAAGGTATTCGAAAGAGATCAGCTGATCACTGATAAGCTGCAGCTCAGCGCTGACAGGCTCGAGCATATCGAGAACCATATCAGAGAATGCGAGAAGGAGCTTGATGATGACGCTGAGTCGATCGTCACCAATGCCCGTTATAATTACATTCAGAAGATTGTTGCCAGAATGGTCAGAAAGAAAAAGACGAAGGATGAGCTGACCGTTTCGGATAAAATCGATAAAGTCGTTACGAACCGTATCCTTGCACTGCCGATTTTTGCAGGTATCATGTGGTTTATCTACTGGGTAGGTGTAACGACCATCGGTACGATTGTGACAGACTGGACAAACGATGTCCTGTTCGGTACTTATATCTCCGGATGGGCTTCCTCAGCGCTGGAAGCTGCGGGTGCGGCTCCCTGGCTGGAAGGACTGCTCGTTGATGGTGTGATCGGCGGTGTCGGCACCGTCCTCGGATTCGTACCGCAGATGCTGATCCTGTTCTTCTTCCTGAGTCTCCTTGAGGATTCCGGCTATATGGCCCGTGTCGCTTTCATCATGGACCGTCTGTTCCGTCACTTCGGTCTGTCAGGAAAGTCCTTTATCCCCATGCTGATCGGTACCGGCTGCGGTGTTCCGGCCATCATGGCATCAAGAACCATTGAGAACGAGAAAGACCGTCGTATGACGATCATGCTTTCTACTTATCTTCCGTGCTCCGCCAAGATGGAGATCATCGCCATGATGTCGATCACCTTCTTCCATGGCAGCGCATGGTTTGCACCGACAATGTATTTCATCGGTCTGGCCATCATTGTTCTGGCAGGTATCGCACTGAAGAAAACAAGTTATTTTGCAGGAGATCCGGCACCGTTCGTTATGGAGCTTCCCGCATATCATGTTCCTACGGTAAAAGGTGTGCTTGTTCATGTCTGGGAGAGAGCTAAGGCCTTCATCAAAAAAGCCGGAACCATCATCTTCCCGATTACCGTTATTCTGTGGTTCCTGATGCACTTCGGACCGTCCATGCAGATCCTTGAAGATACCCAGATGGACCAGAGCTTTATGTATTACATCGGCCAGTTCTTCGCTTTCCTGTTTGCTCCGATCGGACTGGGCACATGGCAGGGCGCCGTTGCCTCCATTTCCGCAGAGCTTGCGAAGGAGCAGGCAGTCGGAACCCTTGGTATGCTGGCTCATGCGACCAGTGATGCAGAGACAGCTGTTTCCTCCGCTATCTTCCAGATGTTCGGCGGAAGCGCTATTACCGGTCTGGCATTCACCATCTTCAACGTATTCGATGCTCCCTGCCTTGTTGCCATTGCGACAGCATTCCGTGAGCAGGGATCAAGAAAATGGGGCTGGATCACCTTTGGTTTCCAGATGGCTGTAGGATACGGACTTGCTCTGATCGTATATCAGATGGGCAGCTTCTTCACCGGCGGCGGTTTCAACGTCGGAACGGCAGCAGCGATTCTGCTGATTGTCTTCGTTGTTTACGCAGTCTGCAGACCGGCTCCGAAGAAAGCAGCTGATTCTGTAGCAAGAGCAGGTGCCTGAAAAATAAGTTAAGAGGTGTATTTCATGTATGAGTATAAAGTGGGTGTTGATGGAATGATGTGCGGCATGTGCGAAGCGCACATTTCGGACACGATCCGGAAATACGTACCTGATGCAAAGAAGGTCAAGGCGTCCAGAAGAAAAAATCTGGCGACGTTCCGGACGGAGAGGCGGCTGAATGAAGAGGCGCTCCGGAAGGGTATCACGAATATCGGATATACGATGACCGATGTCGAGGAGAAGGAACTCTGATCCTCCAGATGACCGCTTTCCGGGCGGTTGACGGGCCGGGCTGGCAGATGATGTCAGCCCGGCTCTTTTTTTGTCAGATGAAGCCTGCCGCGGATATGTTCGCTGTATGACTTCGTTGTTGTACGACAGCCGCCCCGGATGTATTACTCGTGGCCGAAAGCGTATGTTATGCACTGTCCATGGCAGATAAACGGCAGATGTGGATAATCATATGGATAACCAGAGAAAACTGGATATGAGTGACACAGACAGAGATGTAATGATAAAATGCGGTTGAACTTATTCAATACAGGTAATTCATTCAAGCGTGGATGAACCGGGGATTAAGATGATGTCGAGCCGGAATAAGCCGGCATGAATTGGTATTTTACAGAACGTGACAGGAAGAATGAGGTGGATGACGGCGCATCGGTCAGCGACATCGGGGTGATTTTTTCTGCGGAGGAGAAGCCGGATCTGGCGGGCACGTATCTGGTTGATGAGGAGACCGGGGAAGCTGAGAAGATGACGGATGATCAGGAAAAATCATGGAGAGATGCCAGAATTTCTGCTGCGGAAAGCGGAAGCAGAGCAAAGGCCGGAAGCGGTGTAACGAAGGAGCTGGCGGCGGCAGATACGAAGGGTACGCCGTTTGAAAATCACGGCGTTCTGTCTGTGGACGGCGCTGACCTTATGGATGAGAAGGGAAAGGCGTATCAGCTGAAGGGCGTGAGTACGCACGGTCTCGCGTGGTTTCCGCAGTATGTCAATGAGGACGCTTTCCGCACGCTCCGCGATGACTGGGGCGCCAGTCTCGTAAGGCTTGCCATGTATACGGCGGAGAGCGGCGGATACTGTACGGACGGCGACCGGCAGGCGCTGGAGAAGACGATCGACACGGGCGTGAAGGCAGCGACGGATCTCGGCATGTATGTGATTATTGACTGGCATGTACTTTCTGACCTCACACCGCTGAAATATGAAGATCAGGCCGTGGATTTTTTCGGGAGAATGTCGAAGAAATACGCAGATAACGGGAATGTGCTCTATGAGATCTGCAACGAGCCGAACGGCGGCACGTCGTGGAGCGACATTAAGGCCTATGCGGAACGGGTGATCCCGGTCATCCGGGCGAATGATCCGGATTCGATTATCATCGTCGGCACACCGACGTGGTCACAGGAGGTAGACAAAGCGGCGGCCGATCCGATTTCGACATATGACAATATCATGTACGCCATGCACTTTTATGCGGCAACGCATAAGGAGGATCTGAGAAACAGACTCATCTCCGCACGGAAGAGCGGACTGCCTGTCTTTATCAGCGAGTTCAGCATCTGCGACGCCTCCGGAAACGGCGGCGTGGACTATGATTCGGCGGCGGCATGGAAAAAGCTGATCGTGGAGAATAACCTGAGCTATGCGGGATGGAGCCTCTGCAATAAAAATGAGACCTCTGCGCTGCTGAAACCGGAGGTGACAAAGGTTAACGGAGGCTGGACGGACGATGACCTGTCTGAAACCGGGCTCTGGCTGAAGAAGATGATGGAGTAACTTTCGTTATTGTTCACTCATTGTCAGCCACTGTCGCACGCAAAGGGGTTCAGTAGCGTTTGAACGGAAACTAATTAACGGGCGTCATAAGATGAAAGCATTGATTTTTCAGAAGCTGTGTGGGTAGAATGTATCTGTATGGTTGTTTTTCCTGAAAGGATATGCAGAGTATGCTTTATTACATTGCTTATTCAGATCTGATCTGTGTGGCGATCGTCATCTATATATGGATCCGCATGCATGCAAACCCGGTTTTCTCCGGAAGAGCACGGAGAAGCTTTATCGGGGCGGGCAGTACGCTCATCATGATTCTTTTTCTCGACGAAGTATGGACATATTATTACTGGATGGGCGAGACGACGATGAAGACGGCGAATCTGCTGAACACGATTGCGAGCGTTGAAGTTGCTCTCGCACCGGCGGCGCTGATTTTTGTCATCATATTTCATGAGGATATGAAGGATATCGGGGACTGGATTTCGATTTCGGTCTGCTGTCTGCTGATTCTTCTGAATCTCCTGAATATCCGGTATCCGATTATTTTTCACCATACAAAAACGTTCAAGATGGTATACACGTCGAATGTGGTCTGGATCTATCTGATTTATGATATTCTGATTCCCTATGTTCTGTTTCATGATTTCGCGCATACGTACCGCATCGACAGAGAGGACCGCTTTCTGATCATCTTTGTGATCGTTATGCTGGGAATCGGACTGACTGGCAGTTATGTCACGTCCGAGATTGATACGGTCTGGATCTGCTGCTCGATTGCCCTTCTTATGCTTTATCTCGCGGTCACCCACATTTACGACAATCATGATCCTGTGACCGGGCTGCAGAACAGGAATGCTTTTGCGAGGGAACTTTACCGGATGAGAAACAGGCAGATGACCGTGGTGTCATTTGACCTGAATCACCTGAAAGTGTTTAATGACAGGTACGGACACAGGGTCGGAGATCAGTATTTGCGTGCCTTTGCGCTCACAATGAATGACGCGCTGAAGGAATTCGGTGAATTTTACCGGACCGGCGGTGATGAATTTTTATTTATCACGGTGCTGCCGGATGAAGAGGTGCAGCAGAAGCTTGAACAGATCGCTGCCTGGCCGAAGTGTGATTCGAAGTACGGTGATTTTCCGCTGGATTTTTCTTTCGGTGTTGCGGGACGGAAAGAAGGAGAGTCGACGGAAGCGATGATGGACCGTGCCGATGAAATCATGTATGCGTACAAGAGAAGCACGGAGAGAGGCTCGAGGGCCTCTGTTCCGCCGGAAAACTGAGAGATTGACTTTAAACGCAGAACAGCTACAATGAAGTTGTTATTATGAAGCTGTTATTATCTGTAAGGTAAGATACGGCAAGGCAGAGTAGGATTTTTCGCGTAAAGTGCCGGATGAACAGGGAGTTGTCATCTGGACGAAGGGCATGAGGTGCCCGCGGTGGAGAGTTCGCATCCCGCTGCTGCATAGGCTGGACGGAAATCCTTCTTATGTAGTTAGACGAGACAACTGCATAAGGAGGTATTTTTATGACTGAAAGAACCGGCAGCAGGAGATCAGGATCGACATTTTCTGTTCAGCTTATTGTGTTTCTCGGACTCATGGGAGCTCTGGCGGTCGTCCTGTCGTACGTCGGAACGATCCACATTACGAGTTATCTCCGCGTGGGTATTTCGGATCTGCCGAACCGCCTGACGGATTTCCTGCTCGGACCGTTTATCGGCGCGCTTTTCGGCGGTGTGATGGATGCGGTGAAATACCTGCTGCAGCCTGACGGTCCGTTTTTTCCGGGCTTCACGCTTTCTGCTGTCTGCGGGAGTCTGATCTTCGGCGCAGTTACACACGGAAGGCACGGACACAGGCTTTCCCTGGCGAGGATTTTTACTGCGGAACTGCTGATCAAGGTATTTGTGAATATGGGTATGAATACGGCATGGAGCTGCATGCTGTACGGCAAGTCGTTCATGGCGATTCTGCCCGCACGCGCGATTGCCAACCTGATTCAGCTTCCGATGGATACGGTTATTATATACAGTGTTCTCCTGGCGCTGGACAAGGCCAGGGTGCTGTCGAAGATGCGCATGTGGCTGAAGCTGGCAGTTCAGCAAAGTTAAGCTCATCATAAGTGTCAGAATACAAGTGCCAATCATATAAAATTCACTAAAACCTTCTCCTTATTTTTAAAATATTTCTCCATTCTAACAAAAACGCAGTATACTAAATATGGCTGCAGAAAATATTGCGGTGTACGCAAAAAGGAGGAGAAGGACTATGATGAGTGGAAGATTACAGTCAAAAATTGCAGTGGCAATTGCCACTGCGGCGGTGTCAGTCGGTTTGCTGGCCATGCCGGGGTTTGCCGATTCTTCTGTACCGATGTACAGAATGTATGATCCGTCATCGGGTGAACATCTGTATACTTCAGATACAAATGAGAAAAATGAATTAATATCAAAGCATAACTGGAGATATGAGGGGATCGGCTGGTATGCTCCCACCTCCGGAAAGCCGGTATATCGTCTGTACAACCCCAAAACCGGTGAACACCATTATACAATGGATGAAAATGAAAAGAATACGCTTGTCACCCGGCAGCACTGGAACAACGAGGGTGTTGGCTGGTATTCCGCGGGGAACGTTCCTCTGTACAGAGAGTTTAATCCTCGGGCGGTACAGAGCAGAGGTTCCCATAATTACACAACGGATGCCAATGAGAACAGCGTTCTGACGACACAGCGGGGATGGAAGTATGAGGGCATTGCATGGTACGGTGTAGCAAAAGGTACAGCCAGTACAGGAAACAGTTCGTCGGGAAGTTCAGCAAATTCGTCGGGAGCAACAGCAAGTCAGCAACAGGCGCTGACCCAGGCAAATAAGTATCTTGCTGTATCTGCATTTTCACGGCAGGGGCTGATTGATCAGCTTGAGTATGAGAAATATTCGACGGAAGATGCGACTTATGCCGTTGATCACTGTGGGGCAGACTGGAATGAGGAAGCACTCAGAAAGGCAAAAGAATATCTCAGCTGGACTGATTTTTCATATGATGGACTTGTTGAGCAGCTCAGATTTGAACAGTTCACCTCGGATCAGGCGACCTATGCAGCTGAGAACTGTGGCGCAGACTGGAATGAACAGGCCGTAAAAGCCGCACGCGGTTATATAAAGAATGTGGGAGGGTTTAGCCGCGACAGCCTGATTGAACAGCTGGAATTTGATCATTTTACTACGGATCAGGCTGTATACGCCGTGCATCAGGTCGGACTGTAACAGCATTTCCCAGTGCCTGAAGGCAGCAGAGATAAAGGGCGGGGCTTTATGGCTCCGCCTTTTCTGTGACTGAATTTTCGGACTGATCCTGCTGCCCTGTGGTAAGAGCAGGATTTTCTGTACGGGTGTGCAGTATTATAGATGGTGCAGTGCCATGCGTGGTGTAGTATTATGGGGAGTGCAGTACTGATACAGAATATGGGCAGACCAGTATGCGGATGAAGGCAGCTTATCTGTGAGGCTGCTTCCGGAACAGGAGTAAGAGATGTTTGCTGAGTGTCTTGAGCATGTGAGGAAAAAATCGCCGCTGATCCACAATATTACGAATTATGTGACGGTGAATGACGTGGCCAATGCGGAGCTGGCCTGCGGCGCCAGTCCGATTATGGCGGATGAGCCGGACGAAGTGGAGGATATTCAGACGATCTGTGACGGCCTGAATATCAACATCGGAACGCTGAATAAAAGGACGGTGGGATCGATGCATACAGCGGGTGAGAGAGCGCTGGCGCTCCATCATACGCTGCTGCTGGATCCGGTCGGAGCGGGAGCAAGCCGGCTTCGTACGCAGACGGCCGTGGAACTGGCTGATTCGCTGCAATTCGATGTGATCCGCGGCAATATGTCGGAGATCAAAGCGCTCACGACAGGCAGCTCGACGACAAAGGGCGTGGACGCCGACGCGGCGGATGCGGTGACGGATGAAAATCTGGACTCAATGGCAGAGTTTGCGAAAAAATGTGCGGCTGCTTTTCATACGATTGTGTCGATCACCGGTGCCATCGATCTCGTGGCGGATCCGCAGCGCTGCTTTGTTATCCGGAACGGCCGTCCAGAGATGAGCAGGATCACCGGAACCGGCTGTCAGCTCTCCGGGATCATGACCGCTTATGTCGCGGCCAACCGGGACAATGCGCTTGCAGCAGCGGCGGCGGCCGTCGTGCTCATGGGAGCTTCCGGCGAGGTCGGATGGTCGCATATGCAGGAAGGCGACGGCAACGCAACCTACCGGAACAGGATCATCGATGCCATCTGCAACATGGACGGGAAGACGCTCGACAGCATGGCAGTATACGAGATACGGTAACGAGATACGGTAAGTCCGGTATTACAGGCGGAAATGCCAATGTAAGAGAAACAATGTCAGAGAAAACGGGAGGAGTACAACCCGGAGAGATACGTGAGAAGTACAGCCCATGGAAAACGGGAGAGATGCTGAGATCAGCATGAAGATACGGAGATGAGCACAATGAACGGGAAAAATACAGAACAGCCGGTGCGCTGCGTGGATTTTGATCCGGAGACGCTGCGCTGCTATGCGGTGACGGACCGGCACTGGCTGAACGGACGCAGACTGGTCGATGACGTCCGCGCGTGCCTGGACGGCGGCATGACGTTTGTACAGCTTCGGGAAAAGGATACGGAGCATCCTCTGACGCATGAGGAACTTCTGAAGGAGGCCGTGGAAATCCGTGACCTGTGTCACGAACGCAGGGTGCCCTTTATCATTGATGATGATGTGGATCTGGCACTGGCCTGCGGTGCCGACGGTGTGCATGTGGGACAGAGTGATATGGAAGCGGGAACGGTCCGTGAAAAAATCGGTCCTCACCGGATTCTCGGTGTTTCTGCCGGAACGGTGGAGGAGGCGCTGCTTGCTGAAAAGCGAGGTGCTGACTATCTCGGCGTCGGCGCGGTTTTTCCGACTTCGTCGAAGGATGATGCGGAGGTCGTCAGCCATGAGACACTGAAGGCCATCTGCGAGGCGGTATCCATCCCCGTGATCGCCATCGGCGGCATTACCCGCGACAACGTGACGGCGCTGGCAGGAACGGGTATCGTCGGCATCTCCGTGATTTCCGCTGTCTTTGCCAGACCGGATATCAGGGCCGCCGCAGCGGATCTGAAGGCCCGGACGCTGGAGATGCTCAGTGCATTTCCCTGCCCTTGAACTTCAGTCTTGACAGGGCTCTCGCCATGGCTGCCTGCGTCATGCGGTACTCGCGGAGACTCTGCTTCTGACGGAGGCGCTCCTTCGCTCGGTCGAGCGCTTCCTCTGCACGGCGGCGGTCCAGTTCGTCCGGTGTCTCGCAGGTTTCCGTCAGCATCATCGCACGGTTGTTGGCGAACATGACGGTGCCGAAGCCGGCGACGGCGCTGAGGCGCTCACCGTTCTCCGTGACAATGTCCAGTTCGCCCGGAACCGTGGCCAGGGTGGTATCCGCGTGATGAGCGAGGAACTGGCGCCGGCCGTCTTCTGCCTGAACGTTCAGGGAAGAAACCCTTCCCCTGAAATAAATTTTTTCGGTCGCGATCACCTGAAGATAAAAGGTGTGAGACTTATTTGCCATATCTTTCCGCCCCTCGACTTATCCTGATTACATTTCCTTCGATTTCTTTATGACGTCGTCTATCGTTCCCACATTGAAAAAGGCAGATTCCGGATATTTATCCATGTCGCCGTCGATGATGGCGCGGAATCCTTTAATCGTGTCTTCAATCGGTACATAGACGCCCGGGATGCCGGAGAACTGCTCCGCCACATGGAACGGCTGAGACATGAAATTCCGGATTTTTCTCGCGCGGTAGACGGTGGTCTTGTCGGCATCGGAGAGCTCCTCCATGCCGAGGATTGCGATGATATCCTGCAGCTCTTTGTATTTCTGTAAGATCTGCAGCACCTGCTGCGCCGTCTCGTAGTGCTCTTTCCCGACGATGCTTTCCTCGAGAATTCTGGAGTTGGATTCCAGCGGGTCAACGGCAGGATAAATACCTTCCTCGACGATCTTTCTAGAAAGAACGGTGGTGGCATCCAGATGCGCGAAGGTTGTCGCGGGCGCCGGGTCTGTCAGGTCGTCCGCAGGCACATAGACGGCCTGAACGGAGGTGACGGAGCCGTTCTGCGTCGAGGCAATGCGCTCCTGAAGCTCGCCCATTTCGTTCGCGAGCGTCGGCTGATAGCCGACCGCGGAAGGCATACGGCCGAGAAGTGATGACACCTCTGAGCCTGCCTGAACGAAACGGAAGATGTTGTCGATGAAAAGAAGGACGTCCTTGTGCTCGACATCACGGAAATATTCGGCCATGGTCAGGCCGGTCTCCGCGACACGCATACGGGCTCCCGGCGGTTCGTTCATCTGACCGAATACCAGGGCGGTGTTCTTTATGACGCCGGATGCGGTCATTTCGGTCCAGAGGTCATTTCCTTCACGGGATCTTTCGCCCACACCGGTAAAAATCGAGTAGCCGCCGTGTTCTTCGGCGACGTTGCGGATCAGCTCCTGAATCAGGACGGTCTTGCCCACGCCGGCACCGCCGAAGAGGCCGACCTTGCCGCCCTTGGCATAGGGCGCGATGAGGTCGATGACCTTGATTCCGGTTTCCAGAACCTCCTGAACCGGCTTCTGTTCCGTGAAGGCCGGCGGTTTGCGGTGGATTTCCCAGCGCTCGCCGTCAGGCTCATCGCCGCCGTCGATGGTGTCGCCGAATACATTGAACAGGCGGCCGAGATTTTTATCCCCGACGGGAACGGTGATGCCGGTGCCCTGCGAAAGGACAGGCATGTCCTTCTGCAGGCCTTCACTGGCCGACAGGAGGATGCAGCGGACCGTATTGCCGCCGATATGCTGTGCGACTTCCATGATGCATTTCTGTCCGCGGTTATCGCATTGCAGAGCTGTTTTGATGCAGGGGAGCGGCCGTTCTTCAAATTCCACATCAACGACCGGGCCCATAACCTGAGTGATTTTTCCGATCTGCATGTTCTTTTCTCCCTCTGCGGTTATGATTCTTACAAAAGCTTTCAGTCTGTGTGCCGGGTGCGCTCAGAGGCACGCGCAAGCTGCTGCTTCCGCGCTCTCGCGCCGGCGGCGACTTCGGTAATCTCCTGTGTGATGGCGGCCTGTCGTTCGCGGTTGTACCGGATCGACAGCTCGGATACGAGCTTCCGGCCGTTTTTATTGGCAGAGTCCATGGCCTGCATGCGGGCGTTGTGCTCGGAGCAGTAGGACTCGATCAGCGCGCTGTAGATAAATCCGGTCAGGTACTCCGGAATGATCCGGTCCAGCAGCGTCGAGGGATCCGGCTCCAGCCGGAAATCCTCCTGCGAAGCGATGCCCATCTGTCTGACGAAGAGGCTCTGGTCGAGTCTCTGCAGAGGCAGGAGCTGCTGGCAGATGACCTCGGTCTGCATGGCGTTCTTCATCTGCGTATAGATAATGTACACCTCATCGATATCATCTTCGCCGTAAAGTTCGAGAATGCGGGAGGTGATCACACGCGCTCTCGGCAGCGTCGGCTTCTGTGCCGTGTAGCTGAACTCCTCATCAATGTGCGTACCCTGACGCAGGAAGTACTGCCTTCCGACTTCACCGACAACGAACAGCAGATCATTGGCATCAGGCCTGAGTCTGTCCTCCGTCATCTTCAGCACATTGTGGTTGAAAGCGCCCGCAAGACCCTTGTCGGCGGTGACGCAGATGATCGCACGTCGGAGATCCCCCTCATTTTCCACCGTCCGGTGATCCAGATACCGGTGGTGATAATCCTCCGGCAGATGACGCAGGATACGCGCCATCAGGGACTGAAGCTGGAAATAGAAGGGCTCCGTCGCGGCCAGGGCATTCTTCGCGTAATTCAGTTTTGTAGAGGAGATCATGTACATCGCGTTGGTAATCTTCAGCGTGCTCTGAATACTCGCGATTCTCTCCTTGATTTCTCGCGTAGCTGACATAGTTGTCACCTGAATTTCTTATTGTATAAGCTCTTCGAAGCGCAGACGGACTCGTCACACGCGAAGCACGGAGCAATCCGTAGCTTATACAGTACTGCGGCATCTCAGCAAACCGGCAGGTTCATACACAGTATCATGCTGCTGCGGTATCTCAGCCATCCGGCAGGCCGTACGCGGGATACTTCCATACGCGACATCCGCAGACGCCGGTGCTTGGTGAATCCGAGCGGCAGCGAAGGATGAACTTAGCACCGCTGCGTCGAGGACAAGCGCGAGCGCGTCGCGGATGGAAGTATCCGCGCACGGCCTTTTCTGATATTTACTGAGTATCCGCGGTCGTCTTCGCGGCGGATTCCTCAGTCGTCTTCTTCCGCGATGCCAGGAACTCGTCGGTGTACTTCAGGATCAGACCTTTGGCCTCATCGTCGAGCCGTCCGGTATTTTCAATATTTTTCATCAGATCCTCGTGCTTTTCATGGAAAAAGGCGAGGAGTGCGTTCTGGCAGTCCTTTACGTCTTCGGGGGCCACATCGATCAGCTTCTTTCCGACGCCGGCCGTCAGCGTGACGACCTCCTCGGAAAGGGAGAGCGGATGCCCGAGCGGCTGCTTCAGAAGCTCCATCAGCACATGCCCCTGTTTCAGCTGGTTCTTGGTCGCCTCATCCAGATCCGAAGAGAACTGGGTGAAGACCTCCATCTCGCGGTACTGCGCGAGGTCGATACGGAGCGATCCGGCCGCTTTTTTCATGGCCTGCGTCTGTGCGGCGCCGCCCACACGGGATACGGAAAGTCCTACATTGACGGCGGGGCGCTGTCCTTCGAAGAACAGGTCACTCTCGAGAAAAA
>Ga0256404_1009593_pt1 | contig 13784 bp, 13 predicted proteins | sample RumenRJG_01DNA_FD_185990 | JGI IMG/M metagenome (GOLD analysis project Ga0256404, IMG submission 185990) | Bovine rumen microbial communities from Lethbridge, Alberta, Canada - RJG_01 | ecosystem: Host-associated > Mammals > Digestive system > Stomach > Rumen | place: Canada: Alberta | collected...
ATCAAAGATGGCATTCGAAAGGGAATAAACCTTATTCGTTCTGCTGGTAGACAAAGCCTGCGTGCCAAGATGGGTAGAGCAGCAAACCACCACAATCCAAAGTACAATGATACCTTACAACAGGGTGTTCGTGGTACGAGAATTGTCGAGAAAGAAGGAGAACAATACGGTTATGTCACCATCACCTCCAACCGCAAAACTGGTTCTGGTTCGTATCGATTGATATTCTTTGAGGGCGGTACTGTACAGCGTTTTACCCGAAAGGGTTATAATCGTGGTTCTATCAGGGCAAACTTCTTCTTCTCCGAAGCAGTTAACTCTACAGAAACACAAGTGCAGGATGTTATTGATAAAGGAATATCCGATTCGATACAGAAAATAAATCAACGTAAACAATGATTGAGTTCTTCAAAATAACACAGGATTTGGTTAATGCTCTTAAGACAGTGTTACCCAACATATTCCCCTCCCTTGCACCACAAGGAACTTCGTTACCGTTCGCAACGTATACCAGAACAGGGGCAACACCTGGTGAATCGAAGGATGGTAGTTATGAATTGGATACAAACTACACCATCAATGTGATAACTTCCGATTATCAAAGTGGTCTACAGTATGTTGATGCTATCCGTCAAGCATTACAAACCATCAATTCAAACCATTACAGGTATGAATGTACTTTAATCGGTGCAAGTGAACAGGCTTATGATGATGGCTGGACACAGACATTAACCATAAGCATCAACACTACACTAAAGCAGCGATATTAAAAACGAAAGTAGGATTTCTTATTATTTATTCAAATAGAAAATAAACGTTTATTCATTATGGCAAAACCTCAAGTAAAGAATATCCAGAAGGGTACTGATATAATGGTGTTCCTCAAGCAAGGTGACACCTATAAATCCATTGCCCACGCCACTTCCCACACCTTCAATCTTACCGGAGAGACCACAGAAGTTAATTCGAAGGACTACGGTGAGTTCGGTGCACAGGAAGTTCAGAAAATCAATTGGGAGATTACTTCCGAAAACCTTATGACTGATGATTACGAGACCCTTTTCGATCTTATGATCGCCAAGACCAAGGTTGACCTTGTGTTCGGTATGAAATCCATCACTACCTCTATCGAGGAACAGGCTGATGGTGCTCCCGCCTATTACACACCAAAGAACAATGTTGCCTCGGGTTATCAAGGTGCCAAGATGGGTAAGGCCGTTATCTCCAGTCTTCAGGAGAATGCACCTAACGGTGAGAACGCTACCTTCTCGGTTACATTCACCGGCGTTGGTGCTATCACACGCGTTGCTAACACACAGCCTGAACCTTAATCACCACTGGTTGTGAAGATTAATTAAGAAAGGGAGTCCGATCGGACTCCTTTTTTAGTATCTTAATAAAATCCTAACAGTTTGTTATTATATAAAAGAAATAAAAAGAGGAATATGGAAAGTATCAAAACATTAGAGCAAGTAACTAAATTTGAGGATTTTAACCTTTATGAGTCATTTCGCACTCATATGATCTACGAGGAGGTTACGAAAGAGTCGTTTACTCTGACCAGCATCAAGAATATTCTTATTTATTTCTTCGCCAACGTAATGGCTTGTAACCGAGAGTTGGCCGTTGATTTCGATGAGTTTCTTGATTGGTTGGATAAGAATCCCAATATGTTGAATGATTTTATCGACTGGATGACCAAATCCAATAAGAAGGATGTAGTGAAGTCAGAGGAGCAACCCAGTGAGGAGGCTGAAAAGTCACAACCCTTTCACGATTAAGGAACTCTTCCGGATTCTGTGTTTTGAGTACAGGATAGTAAGCGTGGATTACTTCCTGGATAAGATGAGTAGAGATGAATGTATATGGATACTTCAAAACCTGGAATACACTGATAAGAACCTTTGGGAAGCATCGAGATTTAAGGTTTTTTCAACAATCGCAATGTTCTCAAAGAATAAACCATCACTCACTGACATACTACGGTTTCCTTGGGAATCGGAAGAGAAACAGACAGATGAACCACAACAGCCAGGGATGACGGACGAGGAGAGACACGCAGCAGAGGCATATATTATTAGTGTGCTGGAGAAACAAAATAAAGAGTAAACAATGGCTGGTTCAGTATATCAGACTAAATTGACAGCAGATACCACCCAACACGACCAAGCGCTGGGTCGTTCTGCTAAACAGGTATATAACTATAAGAAGGAGGTCGACAAGGCTGATGCCGGTGTAGATAAACTGGGGAAAACATTCAGTAAATTCGCTGGTGCATTAAGTCTTGTAACCATAGCAACTGGTACTTTCAAGTCAGCAATGCGACAGAACGCTGAACTGGCTGACCGTTGGGGGCAATCAATGCAGGTATTGAAAACCGCAGCAAGTGATTTCGCTTACTCATTATCCACTATGGATTTCAGTAACTTCTTCAATGGTTTAGGTGATATCGTTACCCGAGCTCACGAAGCATACAATGCTTTGGATAATCTCGCTACGTTACAAGCACAGATCTCCGGTAGGAACTCCAAACTTCAAGCAGACTATGAGGAAGCATACCGTAGATTAAAGGCTGGTGATAAATCAGCTGCGGATGATATGCGTAGGTTAGCCGCCGAGATGGATAAGAACAACCAGGAGGTTGTTGAGGCCAGGAGAACATCAATGATGAATACAGTTCGTCTAAATACCACATCAACGGGTTCTGCTGGTGGTAATTGGTTACTTGGTACAAAACCTTACGAATACAAATTCGAATTTTCAGATTCCCAACTTGATGACTTGGCTGAACTTGTTATGGATACCGACAAGCTCAATAGCAAGGTAAAACAACTGGAGGCTACATATAAGGCAGCGGAGAAAAGAGCCAGTGAGTACAACAAACAAAACCAGGTTTGGTACGATGTAGCGAAAGCCAAAGCTGAATGGGAGGCATATCAGAAGTTACAGAAACGTTATGGCGACCCTGCCGATGAAGGTTCTGCCGGACAACAGTTCCTCAATGACTGGATGACTAATCAGAATCAAAGACAACAGGAGAATGCATTTCAACGTATGATCGAAATGCGTATTAATATGGCTTTGAATAAGGCGGAGGGACCTAAATCGACTAGAACTACTACTGATAAAGCTGATGAGATACTACCCCCTGGTTCTATAGCAGAAGTCGAAAAGAGATTGAAGAATCTCCGCGATGCTTATAACCTTGCTACAGAAGATGGTGGAGAAAAAGGTCGTCACGCTATCCTCCAACAGATACACGCCGCAGAAGATGAGTTGAAGAAGATGAAGTTCGATCCAAGTGATCTACTTCCGGAAGGCTCCCTCGCTAAAATGGAAGCCAGGTTGAAGGAACTGAAAGAGAAGTTCTCTAACGCTACCACTGATGCTGAACGTGATAAAATCCGTAAGGATATTAAGACTGTTGAGGATGACATCAAGAAGATAAATGGTGATGTCAATATAAATGTTAAGACCAAACGTCAACAGATCAGTGAGGAGATACAGAAACTCCAGGAAAAAATGGAGAACACCTACTTCGAGATCGATATGAAGATAAAGAAGGGTGATTTGGATGGGTTACAGAAATTGCTTGATTCGTTGGCTGCTGATGGTAGTAAGATTGATGAGTTAACCGAGTCTATAAACCATCTTAATGAGGCTACTATGACCCCTTCTGAAAAGATTCAGAAGAAGATCAAGGAGATGGAGGATGCGTATAAAGGATGGGGTGAGATAGGTGCTTCCAGTGCTGATGCTATAGCAAACGCATTCCTCGCACTATCCAATACAGAGGATGATGTAGCAAGCCATAACCTCAAGACAATGGCTACATTGATGGGGCAGATCGGTAGTGTCATACCAAAAGTACTTGCATTAGTCTCTGCCAGACAGGCAGAAGCTCTATCAGCAGGTATCGCTGGAGCAGCTAAAGTACCTTTCCCTGGTAACATTCCAGCTATCGCATCTATAGTTGCCGAGATTATGGCTATGTTCGCTACCGTATCACAATTTAAATCCAAGGCACAATCGTTCGCCGGTGGTGGTATCTTTGAGGGCATAGGTAGTAAATTTGGAGATATGCATATCGCCAGAGTCAATCCCGGAGAGATGATACTTAATCCACGTCAGCAGAGAAATCTATTCAGGTTACTCGATGGCAATCTTAATATCGGTGGTAATAACAATGTCGGAGGAGATGTAACATTCAAGATCAGTGGTTCTACATTGGTTGGTGTGTTAAGTAACTACAATCGAACCACAGATAGACGCAAATAAATAGATAATTAATGTATTACTATGGAACATTCAGGTCGTTAGACCAATCAGTTGATCCATTAGGACAGGAATATAAGGTGGTTATCCTCACCGGATGGAATGGTGTTGATAGTCCATATCCTTATAAAACCATAATAGTTGGCCGTGATGTAAGACCACAGGTTGTTCCGGATCCCGATAAAGTGGTACAACTGACAATGACAGATCATCCATTCATTGTTACCTACAGCGAGGATGACCTTCATTCTCCACATAAGTTGTCTACGGCAGAGGTATCATTCCTCCAAAACAACTTCAATCTTGATTTCTATGATCCTACCGGTAAGAAGTGTATAGTGATGCTGTTGAAGAAGAACAACAACGTTGTACGAGATGGTAGTACATATCTGAATCAGGAAACAGGAGCTCGTCTATATCAACAGTATATTGATACAGGTCAGGCTATGATGACTGTTGGTTTCGCACCAGAACAGGTGGATGCCTTCTGTTACACTACAGAATGGATTGGGTTCGCTACACCGGATGTATTGAACGGTGAGTTCTCTCATATATTCGACCGCTTCTCCTTAAATGCACAGGATGCTTATAGTTCATTGAAATATATGAAATACCAGTATAAAGGTGATGTATCCGATATAAATTCATTACTTCGTAACGGTAAGGAAACCATCCTGAATCTGATTGCTTCCCTGGGTACCTATAAGAAGGTGTACATATCCAACACTATCCGTTTCTTCGGTGAAACCAAAACAGCATTGGATTCTGTTAACCATCAACAATGGAACTGGTTTGATGAGAATAATGATGCTGATGTAGAGGTGCTTGATCCGAGTTCGTCATTGAATGTAGTGGATAACTTATTGAATTATTTTGGTTTGAAAGCTATTCCCTGGAAGGATTCGGTGATTATTACAACACCGGAAGCTATCGCTGGTGGATTCAACAGCTACTATGTTTATAGTAGACCAATAACTCATACAGAATGTGTTATAGCTCCTCCGGATAGTCGGGTATTCAATCAGGAAACGAATAACACATACCTTACATTAGGATATGATATTACCGGTGATGACTTCAATGGACCATCAATGCAAATATCTACTGATGAGGTATATAACTCCACTAAATTAACAGTCAGTGAATTTCCGGTAGATAACCTCATTCCGGATTTCAGTGATGATCATAATATTACCGGTGTTGGTGAAGGAATACAATTAAGTAATGACTTCTATTTCAAGTCCGGTAATCAAAAAATGTACTGGTACTGGGAACACGAATGCTTCTGGCCTCATAAGGAGAACTACATTCACGGTGAAGATGTTGAGTTATACTATTATGAACCAAGTAGTTCAGGTCCTGGGTGGGGTCAACCACAAAGAGAGAACCCTACTTGGTTTACTTTCGGACAAACATTACTTCGTACTCCGTTCGCTTGTATCCTGGATGATGGTGGATTCCAAATCGGTACTGATAAGACAGAAGCTGAATGTTTGATGCATCCATACAATCCATCCAGAAAAATATACTTCAACACACCGGGAGGATTTAGTCCTCGTAGTGATTATGGTAACTATGGTAACTATCGTGGAGGCAACCGTAGGTTTAAGTACTGGCAGACGATGATGAGAGTACGTACAAAACCATTCGTCGCCAAGAGAGGTATGTGTATGTCTCTTACTGGTGATTGGACTTTCTACTCTTCCGCTATGGTAAACCTATTACAACAGATCCCACAACAGACAGAAGAGACTGCTAATTCCAGTATACGAGAAGCTAAAATAGCTTCCAATGCCGGATTCATTCCTATGAAGATACGCTGTAATGATAAGTATCTGTACCAAAATTCTTCCGGATTCCATTGGAGCAGTACTGAATGCGAATGTAAAGTGTTCGTGGAGTTGGGTGATCAACAAAGTAGTGATGTACTCGCATTCAATAATCCACTTCGTTTTGAACATACATTTAGGAACTTCGAGAGCGAGATGATTGTTCCGTTACCATTCGATAGCGATGAAGAGGTAAAACCAATGGATATAGAAATCTGGTTCTCTCGTCCTATCGGGGTAAGTAGTACTCTTTGTTCTTGTGCTACATTAACCAACTTCGATGTAAAGGTATACACACAGGAATATGTCACAGCTCGTAAACGTGGTGATTCCGGCGAAACCGACACTGAATACAAATCCAGTTTCGATGAAACAGTCATCAATGAGAACAATAACGTTGATATTATGGTTTCCAGTGATGCCAATAAAGGATTACGTTATTCTATGGTTGTTGGTGGTAATGCTACCGATGGATACAATGTAATCGACCGTGTGAGTAACATTGCAACTTCACATTCATCCTTACCGGAACAAGGTGTTGTGGAGAGTATTATGGCTCAATATAAGAAACCTAACATTATTCTATCTGATGACTACAAAAGAGGTGAATTGACACCTATATCGAAACTCCGTTGGCCCACTCAAATGGGTGATAAGCGATTCATTCCTACCAGTTTTGAAATTGATTATGAGTATGAAAACGTGAATATGAATATCAGGGAGATAGCTATAAATGAGGTCACTCCAGTAGTTATCCGAGCTAATCGCACCCGTAATCAAAGACGTAGAGGTGATATTATCAATTCCGACTTCCTCCTGTGGAGAGAACCAAGCGAACTTGTATCCTCCAATAATAGGATAATAGATGGGTTCACCTGCTCTCTTACAAGAAATCAATCCACAGGGCATTGGACTATTTCATCCCAAACACCGGAAGTATCAGGTCTTACATTCCAACCAGTATTCGAGGATTGTAATATGCTGGTTTCCATACCGGATGAGTTGGATTCTGATATTCAAGTATATATTGAAAATGATAGATTGAAGATTGATGCACCTATAAACAACAGTGGTCGAATCAATTCGATACAACCAATTAATGGATAAATAAACAGTTAATGATATGGTAATTGATCTTGGAAAGATAATCCCTAAAATCAGGGGTGAATACAACGGAGCCGCCACTTATGACACTTTAGATATCGTGTTTTACCTTGGTTCCAGTTATATAAGCAAACAGGATGGTACATCTAATAAGCTTCCTACTAATACCACATATTGGCAGATGTTGGCTGCTAAAGGTGATACTATTACACAACTTACACCACAACAGTTGGCAGAGGTGGTTCAACAGGTGATGAACGAAGGTGTGGTGGTGGATTCCGGATACGCAGAATTCAAATCCAATACGATGAATACACTACAGAATATGAGTGAACCAGGTAATGGTACTATTCAATTCCAACGCAATGGTGTGAATATTACGGGTGGTAGTTTTACAACGAATCAATCCACTAATAAGAACATCAACATTCAGGTACCAACCAAGATGTATGAAATGTCTGATTATAGCGACTTTATGAGTCGTGTAGCCAATGGTGGTATCGAGATTCGTAAGTCCGAAGATGAGAACTATAACATATTCGATAAGGTTGAAAGTGGTATGATTTACTTGTTCGATACCGCTATCAATTCCCTCCGGATAGATAACCTGATGGGAATTACCGATATAACGAGTGTTGTCCCGGCTCGTATTATATTCGATGTATCCGAACCATTCCAACCTCAATTTCCAGGAGAGTATTACATTAATGATCTCGCTGATTTTGTAAGTGATAGTTCCACGTGCTTACAAGAGTTCAGGTATGAGTTTGAGATACTTGGTAATATGATAACTATTAAGAAGTATGTGAAAATAGGTGGATAACATCCATATTCTTCCATATATTTCCCAGCCGGATTCGTCCGGCTTTTTTTCTGACTAGAATAAACAGCGAACGTCATTTATTATTTTAATGAAGACAGGTAAATAAATGTGTCTAAAATGAACGGTGTTGATAAACATAGATTCTGGCTTGGAACTGGTCTTTCGATGTCCGGAGTCATAATAATTGTCATAAGCCTATTTATACCCCCTGTAGGAGAAGTACACCCCTCCGCATTAGGTGCTGTAGGTGAAATATTCTTACTTGCTGGTTGTTTACTCGGTTTGGATAGCTATGTAAACATCAAGATGAGAAAGATGTTCAGTCAACAAGAAGATAAAAAAGAACAAAATCAATAATGGAAAAGAATTTAGGACGTGTAAGCCCTTTATTTAAAGGCGATTATAATAACAAGGAGCGCTATGAGGAAATGGATAGCGTTTACTATAACGGTCATTCCTGGGTTTGCCTTGTCGAAAGTGTTAAAGGCGTAACACCAGGAACAGATGAGACTGTTTGGACTATACTGGCAGCTCAAGGAGCACAAGGTCCTATCGGTATCCAGGGTCTTCAAGGTGCTCAAGGTATTCCTGGTGAAGCTGCTGCTATCGGAGCCCAAGGTACTCAAGGTATTCAAGGCCCTCAAGGAGAAAAAGGAGAAACCGGTATTCAAGGTTACCAGGGTATTCAAGGTTTAACCGGTACTGGTACTCAAGGCATCCAAGGTATCCAAGGAGCCAAGGGTGATAAAGGTGCTGATGGTGAAAAGGGTGATAAAGGTGATAAAGGTGAACAAGGTATTCAGGGCTGGATAGGTGAGCAAGGTCCAAAAGGCGATAAGGGTGATAAAGGTGCTGATGGTGAACGTGGAGAAAGAGGAGAAACCGGTACTCAAGGAACCCAGGGTCTTCAAGGCCCAAAAGGTGATACAGGTGAAAAAGGAGATACTGGTTCTATCGGCTCGCAAGGCACTCAGGGTATTCAGGGTCCAAAAGGTGATACAGGTGAAAAAGGAGATACTGGTTCTAAAGGTGACAAAGGTGATACAGGTGAAAAGGGCGAGCAAGGTACTCAAGGAACCCAGGGTATTCAAGGAGAGAAGGGAGAAACCGGTTCGCAAGGTATTCAGGGTATCCAAGGTCTTCAAGGTATTCAAGGTTACCAGGGTATTCAAGGTTTAACAGGTGCCGATGCAAATTCTATTGAGTTAACCCAAGCTGAATATGATGCTTTGACCGATAAGGATCCGGATACTATATATATCATATCTGATGCCCAAGGTCCACAAGGTATTCAGGGCATTCAAGGTATTCAAGGAGTCAGGGGAACCCAAGGTTATGTAGGACCAACCGGTACTCCTTCTACCAATATTGAAACCTGGACTTTTACTATGGAGGATGATACTGTGGTTACTAAACAAATTTATATTCAATAAAAAGTGAAATGAATATGGATAAAACGATTCCTTTTTATATAGAAGTAGTATCTGCAGATAGTAGTCAACATAGAATATGTTTCTGGCAGATGTATAGTGGAGAATCATCTACGAGTTTCGATGAGTTGTTATTCTCATATGATAATATCACTTGGACTAATGTCACAGATATTCCTACTTATGGAGCTATATATGAGTGGACGAATCTATCTGTGGGTGATAGGATTTACATCAAGGCGGTTCCAACTAATAACCATTATTACGAGAATTATAAACATTTATATTTAGCTCCTGGTCAATTTGGTGTTAGGGAGATGAAGATTGGTGGAAATATTATGTCTCTTTTTTATGGTAGTAATTTTACCGGAAATGAGACTACGTTCCCGCAGGAATCCAATTCAAGAGGGTTGTTCTGTAGAGACAATATCAAGGACGCATCACAACTTCTCCTACCAGCGACTACATTATCGGGTAGTATATATCAATATATGTTCGAGGATAATAGTGGGTTAGTTAAAGCCCCGGTAATCACCCAAGCCACCATACGAGGTGGTTACCCTTATGACTATATGTTTCAAGGATGTAGCTCTCTTGAAAACATCACTATAGAGAATACAAACATAAGAGTCTCTGATTATATTCTCTACCGGATGTCACCAAAAACCATAGTGTATAAGAAAGAAGGTGTTACTACACTAGCAAATCCAAACAACCTTACTGTGGTTACTTTGAAGAATACACAGTTTAATGTAGCAAATACCAAGAAGTGGGTGATTAATAATAAGGAGGTAAGGCAGGTGGTTGATAGTCAAGGTAGGGTTATATGGGGGAAATCTTCACCTACTGTTCTTCCGTATTTCTACGTTGAAGATATGAGTGGTAGTGAGAATACATTAAGTATAAATAAAATCAGTGATTATGCACCAACATTAACTATAGAGATGTCTCGAGATGGTATAAACTGGTCCACTATGGGTTCTACATCTAAAACTGCTATAACAGCATCCATACCTGCATATGGGCGAGTATATCTCCGTTGTAATACTTCAAGTTGGTGTGCTAATCTCGGGGAGGCTAATTGTATATATTGTTCTCAATCTTATAGGGTTGGTGGTAATATAATGAGTCTTCTTTATGGTAGTAATTTTACCGGTAATGAGGTGATTTTCCCATCCGGATCAGATAGTAATTTTTCCTATTTGTTTTTCAATAGTAGTAATATTAGTGACGCATCCACCTTAATACTACCAGCTACTACGATGACTGAACTTTGTTATGCAGGTATGTTCCATAGTTGTAGAGCATTGACTACTGCACCTACATTACCAGCTACCACGTTGGCTAATTATTGTTATTACAGCATGTTCTATGGATGTACATCATTGGCCACTGCACCTGCTTTACCAGCTACCACGTTGGCTAATTTTTGTTATCAATGTATGTTCTATGGTTGTACAGTGATGAACAATATTACCTGCTTGGCTACCGATATATCAGCAAGCGTACCTTTAGCTGATTGGGTAAATAGTGTATCTCAAACAGGTACTTTCACCAAAAAGGCTGGTGTAACCTGGCCATCCGGTGTATCCGGTATCCCAAGTGGTTGGACTGTGGTTGAAGAATAAATAAATAGCGATATATGAAAATCATTATAGGTAACAAACAAGGGTACAAAATCAATGGTTCGATGAAGTTCTTTAAGTACGTCAACCCACTGCCTTACGATAAAACAAAGGTGTTTGAATATAAGTTCTATGCTACCACAAGCGGTGCTACTGGTTGGAGTCCTTATACATCTACCAATAAGATAGACTCTATTTGGCTTGATGGTGAATCACAGGATATTACACAGGTGGTTACCTATGAGGCCGGTTACCATACTTTAGCTATCAAGTTACTGGATAACTATAAAACAACTGTTGAATTTGGCAAGTTTATACTTGGTAGTAATGAACAATCCAATAAATCAAAGGCTACCGGTCAAAATGACCTTATATCAATCAGTTTTCCTGATAATATCACATCTTTTGAGAATGATGTAGCCTATTGGTGGGGATTTAATGTGGTTGCACGCACTGGTGATAGTGAATTGTATATCACAATACCTTCATCAGTTACCAGTGCTGGTGCTCGTTTTATGGAGATTTCTCAATCTCATATATGTGATAAGCCAACAAACCTGATTCTGACCACACCGACAAAGATAACCGCATCATATGGTAACCTAACAGACTATTTCTTCGGGAAATACTCCGGAAATAAGATTTGGGTTCCGAATAATTTACTATCAAGCTATTTGGCTGATAACAACTGGACTTGTAATGGTTCCTATTCCAGGCGATTTGTCGGATATACCGATATAGTGGATGGGGTACCCGTTCCTGCGGTATAGTTTGAAATTCGACTATCTAAACAGTATTATTAATAAAAGAAACATAAAAAACAATGAGCAGAAAATTAGGTAGAGTAGCACCTGTATATCGAGGTCAGTATGAGGAGGATACTCAATACGAGGCTTTGGATGTGGTGGAACTCAATGGTAATAGTTGGGTTGCTCTTGAATCTGTGGAGAATGTGGTTCCTGGTACTAATGATAAGTATTGGGCTCCTTCATCCATTGGTCACGTATCTCCGGAGGCTATCGCTTTGATAGTTGGAATTGTAAAGGAGAACGTTGAAGATCTGGCCGGATTCGTGAAGGATGATGATTATGTAAGAACAGAAAACAATTTTACTTCATATTATGAGGAGTTGGTTATTCAAATAGGGCATCTCAATTGATATATTAGAAAAAAGATATCCTATATGAATGGATGGATTGATATTAAAGGTTATGAAGGACGTTACCAAGTAAATGAAAAAGGTGAAGTACGTTCACTTGAAAGAAAAGAGGTGTACCGTGATGGTTCCATCCATATCATTAAAGGTGGAATAATGAAGCCCTCACGATCCTGTGGTTATCTATACTATTTTTTGTATGATGGAACTAACCATGCAAAATCATTCAGTATCCATAAATTGGTAGCCACCCATTTCATACCAAATCCAAATAACTACAAGGAGGTTAATCATATAGATGGTAATAAGATGAATAACTCAGTAGAGAATCTTGAGTGGTGTAGTCATTCACAAAATATAAAACACGCTTATGATCATGGGTTAAGTTATGGGAGCAGGAAAAAAGTTATGATAGTTGAGACTGGTGAGATATTTTCTTCAATGTCATCATTAGCTATGAAATTTGGTTGTTCCGTTACTTTAGTCAGTAATGTTATTCATAGAAAGAATGGTAGAGATAACTATAAAGGATATCATTTAAAGATAATGAAATAAATATATAGGAATATGAAAGTTAAAGATTTAGGACGTGTAGTTCCACTTTTCCGTGGTGTTTACAATCCGGAGATAGAAGATGGATACGAGGTGCTCGATATGGTGTATGCCGATGGAGCAACCTGGGTGTCCTTAATTGATAATCCTACAGATACTCCATCCGATGAATCCAATCAGTGGCAGGTAGTTTGTCGTGCTATGATTAATGACGAGCAGATACAGGAGATCGAAAATGCCGTATTGGAGATCATCGCACAGCAAGGTTATGTGATGGATCCCGACTATGTACATACTGACCGAAATTTCACTTCAGAATATAAGGAGATTCTCGATAACTACGAACCGCCTACACCTGTCGGTGGAAACCCTTTCTGTGTTACCGTGGATGGTGGCTCGATGGCACTCTATTTAATCCCTGGTCAGTCCTACTCCGTGGATAATGTCAACTGGGTGGAAGTCAATTCACAGACTGTGGTGACTTTGGATACTGGTGATACCTTGTATCTCCATTGTACCAAGACAATGCCTGCCGGTAGTGGATTTAAGATACTTGGTGGAGGTGAACCTGAATTTACCGTATCTGGTGATCCACGTTCATTACACTATGTGGATTATGCCAGTGCTAACAACCTCCGTAAGGGTGAGTTTGAAGGTTTGTTCTATCAGTGTACCGGTTTGGATATAGATGAGAACTTTGTTCTTCCAGCCACCGGATTGGCAGAGAACTGTTACCGTGATATGTTTAACTATTGCCGTTCCCTGACATCAGCTCCATTGCTTCCGGCAACAAAGATGGCTCGTTACTGTTATGCCAATATGTTTCGTGATTGTAATAATTTGGTTACACCTCCTGCCTTACCAGCCACCCAGTTGGAAAGTTCCTGTTACTACGATATGTTTTATGGCTGTAGTGCATTGACATCCGTACCGAATCTTCCGGCCACCCAGTTATATGAGCGCTGCTATTGGGGTATGTTTAAATACTGT
>Ga0256404_1009595_pt1 | contig 13782 bp, 9 predicted proteins | sample RumenRJG_01DNA_FD_185990 | JGI IMG/M metagenome (GOLD analysis project Ga0256404, IMG submission 185990) | Bovine rumen microbial communities from Lethbridge, Alberta, Canada - RJG_01 | ecosystem: Host-associated > Mammals > Digestive system > Stomach > Rumen | place: Canada: Alberta | collected...
ATCGTCTCCTTGTCCATCTTGCGGAGTCTCAGGCCGTAGGCGACATTGTCAAAAATGTTGTAGTGCGGCAGCAGCGCATAGCTCTGGAAGACCATGGCCGTGTCGCGTTTGTTCGGGGTCAGAGCGTTGATCGGCTCACCGCCGAGATAGATCTCACCTTCATCCGGGCTCTCAAAACCGGCAATCATACGGAGCGTCGTCGTTTTGCCGCAGCCGGACGGGCCGAGCAGCGTTACGAAGGTGCCGGGCTCGATATCCAGTGAGGTGTCATAGACCGCGTAAAACTCTTTCTTTGTTTTCGGGTCCTGATAGATCTTGGAAACATGCTCAAGGCGTACGCCTTTTTTCTCTTTTGCCATATCTTTTTCCTATATCCCTTCTGCGTTGCGTCCTGAGGGGCCTGCATTATCGCGTTCATACCCCGTGGACACGCATCTCATCTGCGTCTTATGTCCTTGCCGTCAGACCTTATTCCGTCGCGCGGCTCGTTCCGAAGTGTTTAATGAACAGGTTCATCAGCAGCACGCTGGAATACGTGATGATGATCAGGATGGTCGCGAAGGCGCAGGCAATACCGTAGGCGCCCTTTTCCGCAAACTCGTTGATCTGCACAGTAATGAGCAGGAACTGCGGAGTGACCAGCAGGATGATCGCGCTGATGGCGGTGATGCTTCGTACGAAGGCGGTGACCAGGCCGCTCAGGAAGCTGTCCTTGATCAGCGGCAGCGTTACGGTCATGAATACCGTGAAGCTGTCTGCGCCCATGTCATACGCGGACTCCTCAATGCTCTTATCGATCTGGCGCAGCGCCGAGATACCGCTTCGGGTACCGGTCGGAAGGCTTCGAACGATGAAGACGATGATCAGGATCGCGGCTGAGCCGTAAAGACCCTGCAGGATGCCGGTGTGGAAAATACCGCCGGAGAAACCGCGGATATATCCGATACCGAGGACAGTGCCGGGCACTGCCATTGCCAGCATGGATACAGCTTCGATGAATCCCTTGGCCTTAAACTTCCGCTTGACGACCAGATAGGAAATGATCATCGAAAGCAGTGCCGTGATCGGTGATGCGATCAGCGAAAGCAGGAAGGAATCGCGGAATGCCTTGAAGCCTTTGTAACGTGTGAATACCTGGTTGAACCACTTCGTCGTCAGGTGGAAGTCGTAGCCCCAGGTCCTGAACAGCGCGCCGAAGGGCACGCAGATGTACATAAGGACGACGAACAGAGCCATCGCCGTGCAGAGGATGGACAGCGGCACAGTCACGCTGCGGTCCGTGATCATCATACGCGCTCTGCTGGCCTTGCCCGAAAGGGTCGCCGTGCTCTTCGCCTCCAGATAATACTTCTGGACGATGAACATGACCAGGGTGATGCACAGCAGCACGACAGCCATGGCAGCCGCGCCCTGCTTATCGTAAGCGCCGGTGATCTGCAGATAGATCGTGGTCGCCAGCGTATCGTAGGAACCGCCGATGATCATCGGGTTCGCGAAGTCGGCGATGGACTCGATAAAGGTGACCAGGAAGGCATTGCCCAGACCCGGAAGGATCAGCGGAAGCGTCACGGAGCTGAATACCTTGAACCGGGACGCGCCCATGTCGCGGGCCGCCTCCTCCAGGGAGGGATCGATGTTTTTCAGAAGTCCTTTCATCATCATGTAGCAGACCGGGAAGAACGTCAGCGTCTGGACGATGACGATGCCCCAGAAGCCGTACACGCTGTTGTCATAGATATGCAGCAGGTACCGGGTAATGATGCCGGACTTACCGAACAGCATGATCATGGAAAGGGAAAGGACGAAGGGCGGGGAAACGACAGGCAGCATGGAGACCACCTTGAACAGCCCTTCGAGCAGTTTGGTCTTCAACTCAACATAAACTTCCACGTAGGCGAACAAAAGACCGATCAGCGAAGACGCGATGCCGACCAGGAAGCCTACTCTCAGGGTGTTGGTGATCGCCCTGCGGAAATTGCTCATCGCCATAATGCGGCGGAATACATCCAGCGTGAAACCGTTTTCGGTCACAAAACTGTCGACCAGCAGGATGGCGAGAGGATAAAGGATGAATAAAGTCAGAAACGCGATCAGCAGCACGATCGTAGTGACCATGATGGGATCCGCGAAGAATTTCTGACGGTCCAGTTTGGAACCCTGTTTTCCTGCCATAGTATCTCTCCTGAATCTCTTAAAAAAGCGGGGCGGGTGAGCGCCCTCACCCGCCCTGTTCTAAATACAATGTGTCAGTTGCGGTTCATAAAGATAGTGCAGCTTACTCAGTCTGGAATCTGTCGTCAGCAGCGCTGCCGAGTGCGTTCATGACGTCTTCCACGTACTTCGTGGTGTTCTCCTTCGCATCTGCGAAGTCATAGTCCATGACGTTCTCCGGATCAAGACCGAACTCCATTGCGATCTCAGGCTGCTGAGCGTTGTCGATGGTCAGGAACTGATAGGAACCGTTCTGTGCTGCCAGCTCGACGCAGTCGGGGCTGAGCGCATACTCGATCCACAGCTTGGCTGCGTTCGGATGAGGAGCTCCCTTGAAGATCGCGGTAGCGCCTATCTCGAAGGAGGTGCCGCTGGACGGGATGATCAGGGCGATGTTGCCGTATCCGTTGTCGACGATCTGGGTGATGCCGTCATGCAGGAAACCGATACCGATGGTGCACTCGCCGGTACCGACGTTCTTGGACGGGCCGGAACCTGACTTGGTGTAAACTTCGATGTTCTTGTCCAGGTCTACCAGATACTGGATGCCTTCGTCATGACCGTACTTCTGGATCATGGTGTTTACGACCAGCTTTGCGGTACCGGCTGTGTTGTAGTTGGACAGCCAGATCAGACCCTGGTACTTGGGATCAAGGAGATCCTTCCAGTCCTGCGGAGCCTCGATGCCCTTACGATCAAGGTCGTCCTTGTTGACCATGAATCCCAGGATGCCCTTGTAAATGCCGTACCAGTAGCCGTCTGCGTCACGGTATGCCGGGGAAAGAAGGTGGGAAGCATTCTCCGCCTCATAAGCCTCGAGCAGTCCCTCGCCAGCTACGACGTTGTACGGGTCGGTGGTGCCGCCGAACCAGACGTCTGCGGAAGGATTGCCGTTCTCTTCCTCGATCTTCGCCTGGACCTCACCGGTGGACAGACGCTGATACTGTACCTTGATGCCGTACATCTTCTCAAAGTTCTCACAGGCTGCTGCCAGATAATCTTCCTCGCAGGAACCGTAAACGACCAGCGAGCCTTCTGCCTTAGCCGCATCTACGAGGGATGCTTCCGCAGGAGCAGCCTCTGCTGCTGCCGCAGATTCGGTCGCTGCCGGAGCAGCCGGAGCTTCAGTAGCTGCAGGAGCCGGTTTTGAGCCGCAGGCTGCAAGTGACAGGATCATAGCGCCGGCCATCAACAATGAAATGAACTTTTTCATAAAAAACTCCTCCTTTTATGTATTCTGTGTCTGAGATCCCCTTGTACGGGGAAAAATACTCACTGGTAATATTTTACGACTGAACGCTTCATATTTCAATCTATTTTAACAGTATTTACTATATTTACTCTTCAAAAACGGAGGAGCTGCGAGATACAGAGCACGGCACGAAATGCTTTGCATATGCGAATGGAAAAATCAGGGAAAAACATCCTGACGGATTGAATAATTCCGGAATAAGAGAAATAATAGGATCATAAATCTACATTTGATTGCAGAACTGAGGAGTACCTTATGAGATATGACCATGCAGTGATACTGACCGATCTGGACGGGACCCTGCTCAACAGCCGGGGCGAAGTCTCTGCCGACGACCGCGCGGCGATCCGGGAGTTCATAGACGTGGGCGGGCTGTTCGGCATAGCTTCCGGCCGTGAACCGCACAATTCCCTGCGGCATCTGACGGATCTTCCGCTGAACGGTCCTTCGATCGTCCTGAACGGTGCAGCCATATACGATTATGAAGCGAAGCGGTATCTGAATACGATCCTGATCGATAAGGAAGCCGCTGTCGATGTGGTGCGGCATTGTCAGAAGGAAGATATGTCCCTGGACCAACAGGTCTATACGACCGACGGCATTTTCTATGCAAGCCCTCTGGAGATCGCCGAACCGGGATTCCTCAGGATCCATCAGCCGACTTCCTTTATGCCTCTGGATCAGCTGACCGAAAAAACCTGGATCAAGGTCGTCTTTCTGGAGCGGGAGCCGGACGCGCTCCTTCCCATGCAGGCGTATCTCAGAGAGAAAGACTATGAGCGCCGGATCAGCCTTGTGGAAGGCTGGACGGACGTCGTGGCGACCGGCAAGTACCAGGAACTCCTCCCCTTAGGGATCAACAAAGGAACCACAGTAGCGGCGATCCGCAAGCTCCCGGTCTATGCCGGACGGCAGATCTTTGCCGTCGGCGACTACTGGAACGACATGGAACTGCTGCAGGCTGCAGACATTCCCTGCTGTCCGGACAACGCAATCCCGGAGATAAAGGCGGTCTGCCGCCATATTCTCCAGTCGCATAACGACAGCCCGATCGCATGGCTGATCCGCGAGGTGATACCGTCACTGAACTGAAAAGAAAAGGAACTGCGCACACGGTGTGTCAGTTCCTTTTTTGATCATACCTTTTTATCACAGTTGTATTCTTTGTCTCTGAAGCGCCTGAAGGCACGTAGGAAAACAGCATTTTCCTGAATATCAGTTGCATGCGGCGGAACGCCCGTCCGCGCAGCGCGGCGATCCTTCTTATATTTGATCGTCAGCGGCAGGATATTCGTTGCACAGCAGCCTGTACGGCGGCTCATCCTCCTCGATCGTCGGGAAACGCCCCATCGGCGGCTCGAAGCGGTTGTCGCTGCTGTCATCATTGACCTGGCTCACCTCGCCCAGAAGCACCGGCCCTCCGCCTGCTTCCACCGTGAAGTCATGGTACAGAAGCGGCGTGATCGTGATGCTCTGTCCCGGCTCCAGACGCACCTGTGTCCCGGCGGGGACTACGCGCTCGTGCCCGTCCACGTGTACGGTCACATCACTTTCCCTGTCAATGCTCTCATCGGCAAGCGAATTGTAGACCCGGATCAGCACTGTGCCGCCGGCACGGTTGATGATATCTTCCATCTTGGACCAGTGGAAATGCATCGGCGCGTACTGGCCTTCCTCCAGATAAAGGAGCTTTTCCGCGTAGGTCTTCGGGTAGCGGTCCGACTTCTTCCAGTTGCCGTTCCTTAAGGTGATGAGGGAAAAACCGACTTCCCTGAACTTCCCCAGTCCGTAATCCGTAATGTCCCATCCGAGCATGTTGTCGCGGATCTCATCATATTCATGGCCTTTCTGCTTCCATTCCTCCGGTGTAAAATGGCAGAAATCCGGCAGGGAGATCCGATATTCCCGGATCATGTCTTCCATGTGGTGAAGCGCTTTATTGATCTCACTCCGTTTCATAATGCCTCCTGATATCAGAAAGAAGTATCTTTGTGGCCGGCCTTTACTCCCCGCGCAGTCTCCCGCACGATCCGGCTCATATCCTCCATGTGTTTCATCATATCCTGAAAGAGCGTCAGCTGTGCCCGGGCCCGCCGCAGATTGTGGCCGGGCCGTTTTTCGTCAACGCGGAAGTACTTATCCCCGGTCAGATAGTCTGCGAGGAACCTGGACGCAAGCTCCAGCGTAATGACCGCCGCACCGACAGGCAGGGAATCAAGTTCGGCCTCTGTAAGCACCCCGCCCATCTCCGAGAGATACCCTTCGGTATATGCCCGGAAAAGGCCGAGGTCCAGATGCATGCCGTCCGCCTCATCCTCCCCTGCCGTGCAGGCCGCAAAGCGGATGGTATCGCCGAAATCGTGGCAGACAAGTCCCGGCATACAGGTGTCGAGGTCAATGACGACGAGCGGTTCATGTGTCTCCCGGTCAAAAAGGACGTTGTTGGTCTTCGTGTCGTTATGCGTGACACGAAGCGGAAGCTCTCCTCTTTCGATCTGCCTGCAAAGGGTGCGTCCGAACTCTGCATGCTCACGGATCAGCGCAAGCTCCGAAAGCGCATCCTTTACACGTCCGAGCGGGTCCCGTTCCGCAATGTCAAAGAGAGTCTGAAGCCTCCACGCCGTATCATGAAAATGCGGGATCGTCTCTGTAAGCTGAGCCGCGTCGAAGTCTTCCATCTGCCGCTCAAAGCGGCCGAACGCCTGTCCCGCCTTCCGCAGGACTTCTGCATCCCCTGCAGCCTCCTCAAAGGATACGGATGATTCGATATAGTTGCAGAGCCGCCAGTATTCGGATACTTCCGTAGATGCCGGTCTCGTCCCCTTGCTCCCGGCTGCTGTTCCTACACACGCGGCCGCGGCTGTTCCTTGCAGCACCAGGTAGTTCTTTCCGTCAGCGGTATGATGATAATGAAGGCGCTGGCGCCGCTCCGGTGCGGTCTCTTTATCCATAAGATGCCGCGTGATCAGTTCTATGTTTTTCATCACGGCGGCAGGGTCGTGGAAAACGTACGTATTCACCCGCTGGATGAGGTATTCCCTGACATTGATTCCGTCTGAAACTTCCGCGTAATACGCCTCATTGATATGCCCGCCGGATAATCTCTTCCAGGAGACGATCTCCCCGGGGATACGGAACTGCCGGCAGATATACTGAAGCTTTTCTTCCGCAGGGTCTTTTCCGGCATTGTATTTAATTTGTGCCCCTTCCGAAAGCCCGGGCCCGGCACATTTTTTCTTCATGGGTTTATTTTATCAGAGCCGCATTTAAATCTCAATGAAAGTCAATTCTATCAGATACAGGCATCCCATACCAGATATTGATTAATCTCTATTTGGCGGATTGTGCTGAAAAAAAGAAAAAGATCGAGATTCAATGGGTTTCATAAGCATGGGGTTCCCGCACGCAGGTTCCTGGAGGAGGAGATGCCGAAAACTCCTTTCTATTAAAGCTAATCGCGATTTGACCTCGTTCGATTCCCATCACCCGCTCTCCGAGTCCCAGGATGAAGATCCTGGGACTCTTCGCGTTTGATCGGGAATCGAACCGAGGTTCGATCTCCGCTCCGCTCCGGTCCGCGCTAAGCGCGTGCCACTGGCACGCAGCGCCCCATCACCCGCTTTTTTGTACCCTCAGATAATGGCTTGTTTGAGCCGTATCTGAGGCTTTTCTTTTTTTGTCATTGACAGTACTGCTGTCCGGGTTTTTTTTATGTCCGGGTATACGGTAAAATATAAATGCTATATTGCATAACAATGTATCATGAGGATCTTTGATAAAGAAACAGTCTGCGGCTTAAGGAAAGCAGCGCAGCCGGAATCAGGGAGAAAGCGATGGCAGAGGGAATAAAATACTGCCGCAATTGCGGAAAACAGATAAACAGGGACGCGAAATTCTGCAGGTACTGCGGATATCAGTTTCAGATGCAGCAGGAGAATAAACCTGCAGCGAACATATGCCCAAAGTGTGGAAACGAGAACGCGGCAGGCGCGAAATTCTGCCGGTATTGCGGAAATCCGCTGAGCACAGCCGGACGGCCGCAAAGACAAGCTGCGCCGGCTTCTTCGGTATCCCCGGCAGCGCGGCAGAAAAAGGATGCCGTGTTGAACAAGCCCGCGGGGGAGCCCTTGCGGAAACAGCCGGCGAAAAAGACCGCAAAGCGGGCGCTCTGCCTGGTGCTTGCGCTGGCAGTCACTGCGTTTGCCTTATTCAAATACCCCGGTTTCCTCGTGAAAAAGCCGGATGAAAGCAGACCGGCCCAGACTGCGCAAAGCGCGGCGGCAAATGAGGCCGCGGCCCCGGCATCCGCGGCGACAGCTGTGCAGGCGGACAGCCTGACCGGGAATGATCCGAACAGCATCATCGTAGAGGAAGACAATTACCGTGTCACCTCGGACTGGAAGACAGAAGAGGTCGTTTCAGGCACATTAACAGAGGACCGGCCGTCCATCAGTAAAGACGGTGTTTCCCTGACGGTGAGGGAAGGGCTCCTTGAGGAGGATTCTGCTGTCCGGATCCAAAAGTCGGCTGAGACGGTCGACTATGTCGCTGACGGGGTCACAGTTCCAATGACGATGTATGATTTTTCGGTTGACGGTATCAAATCGGATACACTGGTCGATCTTGAAATCCCGTTTGAAAAGCCTGAAGGCGGGGAAGTCGGCGCCGGCTATTATGATCCTGAGACGGGTACGATCCTGCCTGTCCATTACGACTATGATGAATACAGAGGCGTGATCACCATCCATACGACCCATCTTTCGACTTTCTGCGGCTTCCCGGTCAAAGATGAAAATACCCGGAACTGCATGCTCCCGTATCTGAGTTCGGGCGACCTGATCAGCATGTTCTACGCGCAGGACGACAGGTCCCTGAAGCAGCACACGGAGATCTTCGAAAAAAGCGCGACAGCCGGAGACAGCATTGAGATCGCGGCGGAAATGGCGGACAGTCTCGGCACCGGATCCCTGATCCTGGGCACAGTGCAGTCCGCGGCAGATGTCGTCGGCGGTATCGAGGGCGCGCTTTCGGCAGCAAACGGTGGCGGCAGTACGATCATGCTGAATTCGCAGAGCACCATCGGCGAAATGCTGAACACCTGGAGAGGCCTTGGCGGGGGCTACGGAGGCCAGGTAAACAATAACGCCAAACTGGTCAGCATAGACGATAAGCTGAAGTCCACCTATCCGGGCGAACTGGTCTCGAATATCGGCAAAGGCCTGAATGTCATGAATACGCTTTGCTCCTGCGTCAAGATCTTTAACCACGCCATGAAAGGAGACAGCACCGCGGCGGCGTGGGAAAGCTCGCAGCTGGCGTTCGACCGGGTCATGGCGGTGATCGGGGAGCATGGGACGCCGGCGCTCGGCGTATACATGACTGGAGTTTCCCTCTTTGCATACGCCCTCAACGAGTTTTATACGGAAGCCAGGCAGGGGCGCAAAGAGGTCTACATGAAGGCCTATAATAAATACTATGAGAAAGGCGGAAATGGTTACCGCAGTTCGCCTCAGTGGATGAAAGTCATCAAAGAGATCCTCAGGAACGGGGGCGGCGCTGACGAAGTTCAGGCTGAGATCGACCGTTACTGCAGGGAATTCTGGGTCATAGCGGACGACTTTGGCATTGACTATCTGGAAAATGTCATGACAGACGACGAAAAGATCGCCTGGGGCGCAGCCGGACAGGCCGGCCTTAACGACTCTGTGAAAAAGGAAATCAGTGACACGAAAAAAGCCGAACTGGTCCCCGTAATTCAGAATGTGATGCGTATCCTTACGATGAAAAATGAGGAAGAAGCGCTTGAACGCTACATGAAGCAGTATGAGACCACGCGCAGGCTGTTGAACCAGATCATCACGCTCGAAATCATCGACGGAAGCAAGGAGGAAGGACAGAATTCTTCTTATGAGGGGTGTATTGTACGCTTTAAGGAACTGAAGGAAAAGGTCACGGATGCGCAGAAATGGGAAGCGGTCCTGAGCGGAGACGGGAAGTGCGCTATCCAGTTTCGTCTTCTGGCGCACATGATGGTAAATGCCGGAACAACACTGGAAGTCGTCAGGAAAAACGGAGACGAGGAAGAAATTGTTCTGGAGCAGGAGTTTAAGCTGGATGTGCCCCGGACCAAAATTGTTCTCGATCTCCCGAAAGCCGAAGAAGAAAATTCTGAATTTAAGACTTTCTCGGTCAGGTTCGTGCCTGATTGGACATACATGGGGTACAAAGAGGGATCACCGGGCGCCCGCGACGAGTATTTTATCCAGTATGTCTGGGGACAGCTGGGAAATGGTACGGTAACGTTGAAAGACGGAGTCTATCATATTGATGTCTCGACAGCCGGCCAGAGTTATGAAAACTTTACGGTGCAGGAACTGTACCTCAAAGGAGATACGGAAGACCGGGGAGCGGAACATCCTTTCTCGGCAGGCTATACCGTCGTGCAGAGCTGGGAGAGACCCGATCAGGGAATCCGTTATGAATACACCTTTACATTCAAATCGGTAAACAGGTGCACTTTCGTATATGACTATGAGCATGACGGCGGCATCTGGATGTGCAGCGGGGATTACCAGGCAGCCTACCGGGATTATTCCATGAAGGACGGACACCTTGTCAGGGAAGAGATATCGGACGTGATGAACAATTCCATGACCGTATGTGCCTATTTCGAATGACGGGAGCAGGCAAATCAACCGCGATATTTGTGTGAATTTAAGGTTTTTAACGAATGGCAAAGGAGAGAATAAAATGTACCCATGAAAATGGACACTCCTAAAAACCCTGAACCATGAAAATAGACACTGCGTAATTAGGATCCCATTCATTGGACAGACTACAAACCCGAAACCGTACTTTTGGACAGATTGCGTTTGTGCTGTTCGATACCATGTGGCTGCTAAAGCTAATCGCGGTTTGACCTCGTTCGATTTCCATCACCCGCTCTCCGAGTCCCAGGATGAAGATCCTGGGACTCTTCGCGTCTGATCGGGGATTATACCGGCGGCTGCCAGACAAACAGCCCTTCTCCGGCCGCAATCGCTTTCACCAGATTCAGCAGCTTTTCGTCCGGATGATAGATCGTCATATAGGTCTCATCCGGCTCCGATACGATCATGGCGTCGTCCACCAGGATGCTGAGATACCTGCTTCGCATTTCTTCCGCGATCTGTTCCGGCGGCGGATTGCCCTCAGGCTCACCGTCTATAAAGATCTCCCGGTAGCAGTTCAGCTTCAGAATCACATTGATATGCTTCTGTTTGATCTCAGCGAGCTGTTTATCCAGAAAGTACTCTTCGATGGCAAAATAATGCCCGGGACTGTCTGCCGGTACCTGCCCGGGCAGGATGTCGATGATCCGGTACGGCATCTCAAGCAGCTTTTCGATTCTTGTTTCCATCTCTTTCTGTGTCATATGATCTCCCTGTGATTTCGAGATAGTTCCGGTGATTTTATGTGCAGTTATGGCAAGCGGCACGCGCTGCCTTAGACATCATTTGCCTGACTGCTCTTTTCTGTCGATCATCCATTTCTCTGCGACCTCAATGCCTGTCAGCTCTTTTACCTTCCCGACATAAAAATGATCGTAGAAATACGCATCCATCGGCACATGCACGCCGTCTTTGATATAGTAGTGCCATTCGTCTTCGATGAAAGACTCAGACATCTCGTAAACACTGCCGTCTATCCCGGTAAAAGTGAAGGAGTCTTTTGTTCCGGTCACAGGGTACGCGCTGCGGATCAGCACTTCGTAAATGGTCGGAAAGGAAATGCCATAGCTGTAGAGACTGCAGATCAGGTCGTCCGGCATGTACCACGATCCGTCGCTTTGTTTTATACCCACTGCATGGTCACTGCCTCTGACATAATCCCGGATCTCCTCTGCGGTGAACTCACTGAGGCGCTCCTCGTATCTTAAGTCCAGCAGAAGATTGATCATATTACCTTCCGTATAGCTGCAGTCGACATGGCTGCTCTTACTGACCGTGCCATGATAATCAGCTTCCGTTTTTTCATAGTTCCCGATGGTGCGGTACGGATGATCATATTTGATATCAAACAGAATCGAAAGCTCATCGGCGCATCCGTCAGCCAGGCGGTTGAGCCGATTTGCATATTCATGAAGCTCGCTTCTCGAACGATATGAGCCGGTAAGCGTGACGCCTGCCATCGGGTGCTCCTTGCCGGGATCATCGATCTCAAAGCCCGTGAGATCCGCCGTGCCAAGATACTGTCTGACATGGACTGCGTTCCAGTTGTCTCTGAGGGAATTTGAGACCCATTCGAGGGAATAATAATAATCGTCGAGGACATTGAAAGCTGTTCCGTCGGATTCCGTCACGGTCCAGAGGTGATCTGTGTAGCCTTCGCTGTCCACGATATCCTGACAGGTCCTGCTGACGGTAAAGCCCTTCAGTCCGAGTGTATCGCGGACGTACTTTTCAACATCATTTCTGCCGTATTTTTTCGTACAGGCCGTAAGCGACAGCAATATAATAATGATCAAAAAAATAGAATTTTTTATTGTTTTCATCTTTTTTCAGATACCCGCGGTCATCTGCAAATGTGTGCGGCTCGTTTACCTCTTAATTGTATCATATATCAGCAAGGAACGGATAAGGCACTATGAAAGTCAGTTTACGCTGAACGATGCCGGGTTTTCCGGGCAGCCGTTTGCCTTGCTTTTTCCTTAGGACTATGCTACCCTTAACGGGATCAAAACCATATTTATGCAGGGCGTTAGTTTTAACGTATGTAACGAGGATATAAACAGAATGAAGATGGATTACACACTTTATCTTTGCACGGACCGCGGTCTGATGAGCACCGCGACCCTGGAGGAAGCGGTCGAGGCAGCGATCCGGGGCGGCGTCACCATGGTGCAGCTTCGGGAAAAGGACTGCAGCTCGAGGGAGTTCTATGAAACGGCATTAAGCATCAAAAAGATCACGGACCAGTATCAGGTGCCACTCATTATCAATGACCGCCTGGATATCGCGCTCGCTGTCGATGCCGCAGGCCTTCACATCGGCCAGAGCGACCTGCCGGCAACTGTCGCAAGGCGCATCCTGGGTCCGGACAAGATCCTCGGAGTGTCCGCTGCAGAGCCTGAAGAGGCGAAGAAAGCGCAGGAAGAGGGCGCGGATTATCTTGGCGTGGGAGCTATGTTTGCTACCGGGACGAAGAAAAATACCCGGCCCGTTTCCATGGAAAAGCTTGCAAAGATCCGCAGCGAGGTAAGCATCCCGATCGTCGTGATCGGCGGAGTCAATGAGACAAACTGCGCCCAGTTTAAGGGGACCGGCGTCGACGGTCTGGCTGTTGTATCCGCGATCATCGCAAAGCCGGACATTGAGGAAGCCGCAAGAAATATTAAGAGAATATTTACTGAATAAGCAGGAGATGATCTCCGTCTCTGAAAACGATCAGATACAAGTGACTTCAAATGCTGCCAGGCACGAAAAAGGGGAGTACCTTCGCGGGTACGGTTTCCTTTTACGTGCCTGTTCTTTTTCAATAAGCTGTCATTCCCGACGCTGTCGTTGACCTTGGCGTGAGGAGGGTGTAAAATTGTAAATGGGTTCATTTAGCTTTTTGACCGGATATTACGGTTGAAAGCGTATTTATCCGGCGGCAGTATCCAATGCATGGAAGTATCATGCCGATCGGTTCCTGCTTTGATCCATACGAGAGGTAAGTGAAAATGAAAAATATACGATCGATCAGAAAATGTATTACGAAAGCGGCAGCGGGCATTGCCGCAGGCCTGCTCTGCTGCCAGTCTATCACAGCTTTTGCAGCCGGATCTGTCGTCACGACAGATCATGTGAGGATCAGAAAGGGGCCTTCCCTCAACGCGGAGATCATCACTGTGCTGAACCCGGGAACGGAGCTTCCGCTGATCAGCCAGCCCGATGCAGAGTGGGACGAGGTGCAGTTTAACGGATCCTCCGCGTATATCGCAAGGCAGTTCGTATCCGAAAGGGCTGCTGCGGAAGCTGCGGCCCAGTCTTCCGAAGCAGCTCAGAGCACGCCTGCACAAGCGGCAGCCCAGGCCGCACAGCCTGCACAGGCAGCAGCCGAGAACGGCAGTCTTGTATCCCTTGATCCTTCCTGGAAGTTTGCGGATTATTCTGCGATCCATACCGGCAGTGCCGTGATGTACCGCTCGACAGCCTCCAACAGGAAAAACATTGTGATCGGCGTCAACGCGGGACACGGCACTAAGGGCGGTGAGAGCGTCAAGACCTGGTGCCATCCGGACCAGACCCCCAAGGTCACCGGGGGCACGACCTCGGCAGGCAATACAAAGGCGACCG
>Ga0256404_1009596_pt1 | contig 13781 bp, 15 predicted proteins | sample RumenRJG_01DNA_FD_185990 | JGI IMG/M metagenome (GOLD analysis project Ga0256404, IMG submission 185990) | Bovine rumen microbial communities from Lethbridge, Alberta, Canada - RJG_01 | ecosystem: Host-associated > Mammals > Digestive system > Stomach > Rumen | place: Canada: Alberta | collected...
AAATCTTAAATGACCCCCAAATCCGAACCCATATAAAATCTATTGTTTTAAGAATATTAATAAATGTTAAAGAAGTAAAAGAAGAAGGTAAACTAGTTAAAGAATTAATTATTAAAAATGATGATTCTTTAAATAATATTATTTGGAATAATTTATATGGCTCAGAAGTTTGGTATGATTATTTATACTCTGAAGAAATTATTGATAAATTATACAGCAGACCAGAATTTGAAAATAGAATATTTTGTTTATTAAGGAACGTGACTGATAAAACTGAAAAATCAGGGGAGTTCTATTTAAGGCATTTTAATGAAAATGAAAATATTAATAAAAATGCAATACATTTTTTATTATTACCAAATTTAAAATTTGAAAGTACATTTAATTTGCTAATAAGATTATTTGATGAAAATATTATTCAAAATTATGTGGATGAAACTTCATTATTTAGGTTTTTCATCGAAAACTCATTAGCTACTTTAACTCCTATGAATGCAGTGACACTAATTTATTCCCTCTTAAATAATATGTTAAATAATAAAAATTACTCCGTTGAAAAAATTTTAAACTATAAATTTTATAGAGATTTAAGCATTTTTGAAAAAATATCTAAAAATTGTTTTGAAAATTTTATTGAAATGATTTTTCCATTAATAGAAAAAATTTCAAATTTAAACTACGAACAAAATAATAAAAAGGATTGCTGGATAGATTTGAATGATTTGAATAATAACAATAAATTTAATGATTTAATAATATCTACTTTAATTAACTCATTATATAATTTAAGTGTAAAAGAACTGAAAAAATTTGAAAAATTTGAAAACATTTTAAAAAAATCAAATTTCATCTCTTCAAAATACATACTGTTATCAGTATATGCCAAAAATAAAAGATTATCATGGAATGCTTTTAACTATCTATTCTCAATGGAAAAAGATCAAATAAGATTATTATACCGTGAAATTTTAGAGTTAATTGAAAATATTGATCCAAATGTTCTGTTAAAAGAGTTAGAAAAGTTCAAAGAATTTGGAAAAAATAACTTTCCAGGTTATGAGTATGAATATTATCTATATAAATCACTTTCAAAAATAACACATGATTATGATGAAAAACTTAATTATCTTAGAAAATATTTTAATAAGTCCCTAAAAGAAAAAAACACTGAATTCTCCAATAATTCTGTTACAGATGATGTAAGCAAATATACTGATGAACAATGGTTAACATTTATAAAAGAAAATAACAATTCTTCATTTGATAATTATGAAACATTTAATAAATCCATTACTCTTAAAAACCATGTGAAAAAAGACCCGAAGAGATTTATCAAACTGATAAAAAGATTCACTGAAGATATCCATCCCTATTATTATCAAGCCATCTTAAGCGGAATATATGGTGCTTCCTTATCTTATAAAGATGTTCTATCTGTATGTATAATATGTCATGAGTTAGATGAAAAATCATGTGGTAAAGAGATAACATATGCATTAACAGAATTTCCAGAAGAAATTGATGACGAAGGCATTAATTTAATAAAGTATTATATTTATGACTATGATGATTCTGATGAAAAATATTGTATTGAAGGAAGTTCCGATGAGATAATTACTGAAGGAATAAATACTGTGAAAGGTTATGCATTGTGTAATTTAACAAATATATTATATAAAAATGATAAATTATCTCTTAATTTCATAGATACTATAGAAAAAATGGTTATTGACTCCCCATTATCTATTATGGCCATTTTAGCAAAAGTTATCGGAGCAATCTATAATTATAATCCCCAAATAGGATTAGATTTATTTAAAAAATTAATGGATTATGATAATGAAAATCTATTAAAAATAGACACTGTTGAGGAAGTCATTTCCAATATGCTAGAAAATCATTATAACCAAATAAAATATCTTATCGATGATATGTTAAACTCTGAAAATGAAATCATTAATCAAGTAGGCTCTAGAATCTTAACTAGAAAAGCCATAATAAATAGTTCTATAAATTCTATAGAAAACTGTTTAAATTCTAATAATATTTTTAAAAGAAGAGGAGTAATAGAAGCAATTTCAAACGAATTTGAGGTTATAACTGATAATTCGTTTTTAAAACAGATTATTCCATATTTTTTAAACGATAATGATGAAGAGATTTTATTTAACTTATCTGAATTAATGGATAAGATTACTAGAAATAAATGTTCTTATTTTAAAGATGAAATTTTAAAATTTATTTCTAAAGATTTAGAAAATTCAAACTATTTACATTTAATATATAGTTTTTATGAAATTTCCGGCGGAGAAGAAGATGAATTTATTTTAAAAGCGTTAAAACCATTTATTGATAAATTTGAAAAAAATAGTATAGATATCCAAGAAATAGATGCATCAATTTCAACCAAAATATCAGACATAATCTTGAATATTTATGAAGAAAATTTAGATGATAACACCCTTAAAAATCAATGCTTAGATTATATTGATAAAATGGTTAAAGAAGATTTATACTATTTTGAAAAAAAAGTTAATGAAAAATTTGATTTACTTTCAATTACTTAATTTGAATTTCTGTGATTTTTTGTCACAGCTTTTCCATTACTTAATTTAAGTAACTGAAATTCGCATAAGTTTTTATAAATTGTTAAGTATTACCTCACCTTTATCAGTCAACCTGTACAACCTGCCTTTTCTAACTTCAGGATTAATACATTCAACCAGCTCATGTGCTTTTAACTCTGAAAGAATTTTTGAAATATGATTTGTCTTAATCCCTGAATCTTTAGCAATGACACTAGGAATTTTAACATCACCCTCCAAAGCTTTCATTACTTTTATTCGGTATTTTGACATTTGAACATAGCTAATCTCGGTTAAGATTTCATCGGTTAGTTCCATGATATCACTTATGAACTTCTTACAAAATAAATTGTATCGCTGTCATAGCTACCTAAAGCATCATAAGCTGCCTGAGTCATGAATCGGAACTTACCAAATACACCGTATTCAACGCCCATATATACTGGTCCGGTTGATTTTGCCAGATACATCTGTATACCTCCGGAATGTTTCAATGGTATCACTGAATATGCATCAAGTGATTCTATCTTCCAGGAAGTTCCATCATACTCTTTTATTGCCATGACAGAGCTTGTGATAATAGCTACACGGTAACCTGCACTGACACCAGTCGGCAATGTGGTTGTTGTCAGTATCTCATCGACTGGCAGTTTCCATCCGGCTTCCTCATCACTACCTTGACCAGTAGCACCAGTAGCACCAGTGTCCCCTTTTATGTTTCCTACATTATTCCAAACGTTTCCATTCCAAACATAAAGTGAACCGTTTACAATATAGCTATCGCCAGGATTGCCTGTCGGATGAGCAGTTATCAGTTCCTGGTAAGTGTTATACGAACCTTTAATAGTAACACTAGTGCCGCTAGCTCCAGTCGCCCCAGCCGGTCCGGCCGGTCCAGTATCTCCAGTAGCTCCTGTGTCTCCAGTATCTCCTTTAGGTCCAGTGTCTCCTTTTTCGCCAGTTGCTCCAGTCTCGCCTTTGTCTCCTGTACTGCCTGTCTCACCAGTTTCTCCTTTATCACCTGTATCACCTTTTGGTCCTGCCGGCCCTGTGTCTCCTTTTTCACCCTTCAATCCTGCAAGTTGCTCGGAAGTGAAGTCTTCATATGTGAATGCATCGCCAGTGTCTCCTTTTTGGCCGGTATCTCCCACTACTCTTCCGAGTGCTATCCATTCTGTTTGCACCATTTATTCCTCCTCATGTGTCCATGGTTCTATTAGTATGTTGTTAAATATCATGCTTCCACCGGCATCGTAAATCATGAATGCCGGATAATAGCTATCCAATGTTATGCTTTCGGATACATCTCCAGTATAGCTGAAGACTGTATTTGAGCCGTCTTTGATGGTTGCTTCAAGGTATCCATTGTCATAGTAGAACTCGAATGTGTACCATTTTGAATCCAGCGTCAGCTGTCCTGTAGTTACACTAATGTCTCTTATTACATGGTCTGAAGTGGAATATTTCACTCCTTTTTTGGCGGCATAAGCGCCTAACTCCAGTATCTTTGTATCTCTTGTGTGGGCCAATTCTTTGGAGTTTAAAAGGCATATTGCATCGCCCCATCCCTGATTGCTTGTTTTTTTCTGTACCATTCCGCATTTGAAATGAATTCCAGAATCAGTGATGGCAAGTGTTCCTTTTGGAATTAAGAATACTGCACTTGCACTGTTGGTTTGTTTGCTTACCAGCAATCCGGAATCATTATATCCTGTGTCGTATTCATATGGCTCCAATGTCAGTTCAATATCTACAGGATATTTTATGATGTCAAACATTGAATCATCCGGATCATCCTCTTTCATTCCAAAGAGCTTTATGTTTTCATATGTCCAGCTTTCTGACTGGTTTCCAGCAGTCACTGTTCCTGAAAATGTTGAACCTGCCTCGCCAACTGTTAGAGTGACTTCGGCTCTTCCATTAGTGTCTGTTAGAATGTTATATGATTGTCCTCCACAGGTTACTTTAACCGGCATGTCTTCAATTGGCTGATTATCCTCATCTTTTATCACTGCACCAGCTGTGACTTCAGCTCGGGCAATGCATTCGTTTTCAGACGGATAGAATATTAGTATTGACAACTGATTGTCAGTGTATCTCCATCGTTTCAAAAGCTCGAATAGAGTATCTGAATTGTTATAATCAATGTTCCATGCGGCAAGCTTTTCTCTTAGGATTGTTCTTGCATTTCCCAGTTTTGTGTTTTCGTCAATGACATTACTTGCAATGCTCATAAAATATTCACCTCATTATGGAGCTACCGCTCTAATGTATTTTATTGGTATTCTCAGTCTTTCATCTGCGGCCATGTTGTCTGCGTAAAATACAATGCATGGTGCATATGTGCTTCCGATTTCGGAACCGTACCAATATCCGGCATAATGGCTTACACTGCCGTCGGCGGTTTTGTAGTATGTGTAATTTCCTGAACTTCCGCCTTCAATATCCACGTAACATTCCCTTACGCTTCCGGCAACCGTATATCCCGCATCACTCGGTGAGCCAAGAAACATGAAGTCATAGGCAGTATCAAAATCAGCATCGCAGTTGTCAAAGAATACTCCAACTGAATCCCTGCTGCCGTTTCCAACAAATCCTCCACCATAGCCTTTCAATTGAGTTGATGACGGAACGTTTCCTCGGCTCATGTCATAACCTATATATACATGAGTGTTGCTGTTGGCTCCAAGAATTGTTGGAGTGTTGTTTATCATGATGGCTCCTTTCATAACTCCTGCCTGATTGGCAACAACCTCAATATAGTTTTCCTTATAGGCCAGGCCAGTTGTATCTACGGATTTTACATTAGTGGCTTTTAAAAGATTGCTTGTGTTTAATAGGGATGGTGGAATATTGTCTACATATTCATCATCTTCAAAGTAGTTCATGTAGAATTGCGGAAGTGAATGCTCAGCACTGACAGACTGTTTATTAGTAACATATGCCTTGTAGATATAGCCTCCACGGTTTGCATCTGCAGTTGCTGTATATGATAATGGAGTTTTTCCTGAAGTTATGTTTGTCCAATTGCCGCCTGAAAGAGGTTTTCTTTGAAGTACCACATCAATGCCGTTCATTGAAACATCATTCTTATCTCTCACGATAATATGCATGTTTGCACTTTTGGCGTGAGCCTGAGGCCCGTCTTTAGTCAGCCATGACTCATAACAGTTAAACTCAATTGATTGGGGATCTGGAACCGGAAGTAATCTTAAAAGTCCAAGAATTCCCAAATCACTTGAATAAGTAATTTCCGATTCATCAAGAATATCTTTAACATCATTTCTAAATGTGGTTAATCTTGAATTCATTGTTGTTTCTTTTGTTAATACATCTGAAAGGTCTGGTGGTGTGAAAGTCATGATTTAGCTCCCAAGTAAATTCAAATTGGCGGTTTGTGCAGAGGTTATTGCACCAATACTGTTTTGTAAGTTTTGAATAGCTATGGCCACCGGTGCGTTTTTAATTGCATTAGTGTTATCTGTAGAGTCTAGAGTGCTTGCAAGGTTAACCGGACCAGTTGCTCCAGTGTCTCCAGTATCACCTTTTTGACCAGTAGCCCCTGTATCCCCTTTAGGACCAGTATCTCCAGTATCACCTTTTTGACCAGTAGCCCCTGTATCCCCTTTAGGACCAGTATCTCCAGTATCACCTTTTTGACCAGTAGCCCCTGTATCCCCTTTAGGACCAGTAGCACCGGTATCTCCTTTAGCTCCGGTTCCACCAATTGCCCCAGTAGCACCTGTTTCGCCTGTGGCTCCAGTATCGCCAGTATCTCCTTTGGGTCCTGCAGGTCCAGTATCTCCAGTATCGCCTTTCTCACCTGTTTCTCCAGTACTTCCCGCACTAGCTATTTTAAAACAGTTAACGTAATTGTATTCATCTGAATCGGCTACTGGATGCAATGCTAAAAATTCACCATCATCTGATTTGATAGCACCATTTTCACTAAGTCTGATTTTATCGGCAGGTGAAATATCATTAACATTACTTGCCAGTTTGAGCCTGTATAGTTGGCCTAAGACTAAAATACTGGCTTTTCTTTGACCACTATCCATTACAACAGGATCATTAACGATTATGCCAATGGGCACTTGATCATCCTCGGCTGTATATCTTTTTACCATTTCTTTTCCTATTTGTGATTTTGGAGAAATTGTAACTGTATCTTCAGGGTGAAGTTTATCTGTGTATTCATATCCGATATCCTGACCTGTTGCGGTCACTACATTGTCTGATGTTATATCTCCATCATCGAGTAAGAATGTAGTGATTTCTTTTCTTTCTTCCAATAAAACGATTTGATCTGTCATTAACATCACCTTTTCTACATTAACACTTCGTATATGTGATCCCCTTTAATGTTTGGGTTGCATTTGATATTCATTCCATATTTTCTTGCTTCGCTGCAGAAATACAAATCTTCAGAAAGTACTGTGTCATTCCCGTAGATTACGTATTTGAAATATGGATATACCATTTTTTTAAAGACATTAACATTAACGAGACTGATTCCAAGGCCACCGCCTTTAACATCAAACGGATCATTAAGTTCAGTTAATGTTTTTGCATAAATCATGTTTTGATTGTTGAAGTCTTTTCCAAAATCAAAGATGACTGTTTCATCTGTTTTTGTTCTTTTCTTGTAATACCAGCCTAAAGCAATGTCTGTTTCACATTCCAATAGCTTAACAAGAGCATCCTTTGGAACACTGACATCTGAATCTATCATTAGCACATAATCAAAGTTATAATTAAGTGCAAGTTTTGCTATTTCGTTTCTTGCACGTGCACAGTCATAGCCTTTCACATAATCAAAATAAAGATTAAAATCTTTTGGATTTGTCATGCCATAGATGCTTTTGAAGCATTTTGGTTTTATGTTTTCAAAAGTTGGAACTGCAATTAGAATCTTACCTTTCATCAAGATTACCTTCCAGTTTTACAATTCTGTCTTCCAGTTCATCCAAATTAATCTTGTCTTCACGCTCGCATCTATACTCATAAATATCGATTAATGCGACAATAACGATGGCTAATGTAAACGGCAATAGTCCTTCAATTAAAGCATACTTTGTTGCATTAGTCATTATGATGTTGATAGCTATCGCTGTTAAAACAGCACTTGAAATTGTTTTGGTAAAGTTGCAGATGACAATCTTTTTAATTATTTTGTTCATGATAACAATATCCTCCAGAGAAGCCTATTGTTTTTCAGGATAGCCCAAAACTCTTTTAGCTTTTTGTTTTGCGTCTTCAACATCTCCTTCTCCTCTGATTCTACTTGCATAATGACTGGCTATACCCAATATTATCATGAGAATACAGTAAGGAACAGTGTTTTCACTTATGCCTAATGCTTCTGAGTATAACATGACAATTGGAATGGCTGTAACAAGAAATGAAGTTAAAATGTCAATGTCTTTTCTGTTTGCTTCCATGAATTCATAAATCATTTAGATTTCCTCCTCTTTGTAGGTGTGAGTTAAGATTACGCCGTCAACGCAAATCTTTTCTTCTGACTGGTAAACTTCTTCGGCGTTTTCTTCTATTTTCATCCAGGATTCGTATTCTTCGATTGTTTCAAAGTATTTTATGTATTTCATTGTGCCTCCCATGTAATTGAGTAATATAATATTCCGTCTTCGATTTTAAATTGTATAATGGGTTTGATGGCATAAGGATAACCTGAATCAACGTATTTTGTGCCGTTCCAGTAAAACCAGTGGCCTGTTGATGCGTCAATGTATGGTCCTTTGTTTTCTAAAGTTCCGACAAGTTTCCTTATTGTCATGTGTAAACCTCACAATTATATTATATTTTTTATTATATATTTTATTATATAATTTATTATTTATTTTATATAAAATAAACTTGTTGGTCATCATCACAACCTTCCCATTCCATATAGAGCTTGTTGTCTTCCCACACAAATCGGACGTTATTGACAATAGCCACATCAGGAAGCTCACAATAGGTGACACCGTCTGCATCCTTGACATAATTGGCCTGAGCCATGATATTGTCCTCTGTCGGTACAATCATATTAACAACATGAGTAATTGGATCCTGTTCGAAACTGCAGTCTCCAAGGTCGATGCAGTTCTGGGATTCAGGATACATTTCAACCTCTGACATCTGGCGATAAACTCTAATGTAATCAGTGTGTTCATTTTCTGTTAGGTTGACAATTGAAAGCAGTCTTAAGTCATGCCCTTCAACCGGATTGCACTCACCATCACTGTCAATGTAGATTCTGGTGTTCGGCAATATATCTGCAGGTGCAGGTCTTTTCAGTTTCAGTCTGAAAACATCCCCTAAAACAGCTACAGTAACAAGAGTGTAACCAGAACTTCTGACCTGAACTTTACCTAAGAGATAACCAAAAGCCAGTTCACCAGCTTTGGCTTTTCTGACTATTGTATGCTCCATTGTTGATTCTTCAGTTAGTGTTACCATCTCTCCGACCCGGCACTGGTTTTCTGAAATCCAGGCCGTATGCTCTTCATTAACATAGAACTTCTCACCCTCATCAAGTAGACATGCAATAACATCCATCTTTTCTTCATGGCCTAATCCTGTTGGATGGCCTTTGTTATGAGCTATTATTTCATTGTATTCTTCAATCATTTAAAACACCCAATCCCAATTCTTGTTAATTATCTTATCTGGTATGTGAAGTCCAGTATCTTCCAAGTCATCATCATTGGCATCCCACATTAACGTTGAGCCTTTATATGCTTTGGTGTACTCATGATTTCCCTTGTATAATCTGATTCCGTGTTTAGCATCCTTTTCCATTACTGTTATCTGTGGAATTCCATTAGCTGCAAACAATGGTGATGGGAATATTAACAGCCATTTCAGATCAATGTAATTGTATTCTTCAAGTTCATTTGTCAGATACCATTCAGGAGATATTTCAACTTCACCATAACTGTTCTGATATACTTTAGTTGGATTGTTCCTGCTGAATCCTTCAAGATAATCTGCAGCATTAGATGTTCCTGTACCTACACGGCCATGAATATGATACTGTTTATAATCACCCTCACTGTCACTGCCTGATGAATATGTATCCCATGAACTTGCCATGACTAAAGTCTCAGCACCAGTAAACATACAATATGACTTATTACCGTCCAGGTTCAGGCTTGTGTACTTCATATCCTCCTGATATACTGTGAGATTAAAGTCTGATTGCATCATGTAACTTCCAGTTGTTGTTCCATGATATGTTGCATTATCATTAACGCTAACATTGCCCTTTATTCTTTTGAATCTCGCAACAGTAACACGGCCATTAGCTAATGATTGGCCTGAAGCAACTGTTGTGAATAAACTGGTTGGAAAGTTACCGTCAAGGCTTGGAACATATCTTGCTCTTAGAAATCTGCCGTTATCTGTTGAGTCATTGTTGATGCTTAAACCTGAGTAGTTCATGAAAAATTGTGAGTATGTATCAGAGTTTGCATCAAACATTAACACCTCACCACCAGTTGTTAAAGTGCTTGAGAAAGTAGTTGATCTATCATGAACATCCAGCAATAGCTTAGTAGTTTCGGAAATCTTACTTGTCGGAACTCTCACTAGGATTGCTGCTGGTTGAGATCCATAAGACAGAACATATAAAACCTTACATTCCGTTTTGTCCTTTGTTTTGATTTTAAGATTTTTCAAATCACTTCTAAAAAGATTAGCGTAAGAGCTGTTGGCCAGATTATCCAAGAAGAGATAATCATAATTTCCAGAATAGCTGCTACTTCTTTGGTTGTAATTACTCATTACAATATTGATTTGTAATTCTTCTTGCAATGCCATAATTAATATTTTATTATCCATTTTATATAAATTATATAATAAAAAAAATAATATTGGCATTAACATTAATGATTCAATATTCTGATTTTGTTTTCCCCCACACTTTGATATATACAAATATTCAAAATAAAACGGTAAACGAATAAACATTTCCAGTAAAGATATTAATGAGTTACAGAAAAAAGTAGAATCCAAGGGATTACTTTGGAAAACAACTATAAACTAATAGATGGTGGTTTTAAAAATGAAATCTGAAGCAAAAAACAATAATAAACATGTTAATTGTTTCGCAATTTTCAATCTTGCTTCTGCCATTTATTTTTTTATTTTTTATTTAATAGTTAAGTATATATAATAGTAAGACTAATATAAGTATGACTATAAACGGGTTTGGAGGAGAATAACATGTTTTTGAGTAAAGAATATCACCCCTCAATTTTAAAAGAAGCTTCCCCGAAAATTGTTGGTTGTGAATTAAGCGATAAGGAACTTCAGAAGTTCCTTAATGAAATTGATGTTGGATTTCAAATTATAGATAATTCCACAAGATGGGCGGCATTTGCTCAATATTATGCCTATCAATATAATTTTAATATGATAAAGGCAGCATCATTTGCATACATGGTTAGTTTATTCATGACTGGAATAGGCATTTCTCTATCAACAGAGATGTACTTCAAAGAGGCACAAATTGAATCGGATTTAGAAGATAAATTAAATCAGATTAAATCAAAATATGATGATGAAAAAAAACAAATAATAGCCCTGTTCAGGAATATATTCTGGACATATAAACAACATAGTTCAAAGTATGAATATGCTACAGAAAGATTGTCCTTCAAAGTAACCCTCTCTGAAATGGAAAAATTCCAAGCGATAAAAGGAAGGAATAATAAAGAAAAATTTAAAAAATTAATTGGTGATAAAATGTACACTGTATCAGATAATATACATTCAAAAGACTTAGTAAAATTAGGTTTTCCAAAAGACCTTTGCACAAGTCCAGAAAGTTGTGAAATATTGTTAGAACATTGTAAAAAGTATGATATGAAATTTTTAAAAGGTTCATATTATACTTTAGTTCATAAAGATTTTGATAAATATTTTAAAGTATCAAAAAGCAACAAAATAAGAGAATTATTAACATGTAAAGATTTAAATGAAAACATTAATCTACCTTTGGATCATGTTAACTTGTTTAAATCAAAAATCGAAGATGATGTTTATATTTTAACTTCAAGTCCTTATGACCCTTCTTTAAATATGAACTTGTTTAATCAAATTAAAAGTTACCCATATTCTATTTATGTAATCCACCCAAATTTTTTAGATTATGCAGCATTTGTTGATAGGGACCCTGTTGGAGCATTAAGAAATCCTTTAAGTAATATGAATTATGCATTTACAAATGCATCAGCAGACCAGATTTTAAATATAAACCAAGTAATCTATGGTGATTTAGACACTTTTGTTTTTGAATTTTTAATTGATGGAAGTAGATAAAAATTTAATAAATTGAGTATTTAGCATAATATTTCAATTGTGCTATAAACTCTAATATTATACTCCTTACCAGCTAATAAAACATTAATCAGAAATAGTAAACTCCTGATTAACAGCATCTGGTTCATCATTATTATAAATCAAAACATATGCATCGCAGACTTATAAATCTCTTTCAAATTATTAGGATTAGTCTTATATAAGTCGCATGAACATAATTCTTTGATATACTTGCAGTTCTTCAATATATTCAGTAGCCAAACCAATATTCGATGTATGAAACTTCCGGTGTGTATGAGCACGGAAGAACCTATACTTTCCTTTGAAACCCCAACCCATACAATCATTAGTTTTCCTGAAACTTATTCAACAATGATGATGCTGTAAAATCGAATGATTTATCATCTAATTTTAAATCCTTCCTTGTCTGCAGTTTTGAATATTTCTTGTCAAAAACATGCATTTCGGACAAGATTAGCTATAACTAATTACTCCATTTTCTGGACAATGCTTTGTCATTGAACACTGTTTTTTCTTGGCATTCAGTTACTTCACTTATATTTTCCTTGAAAAATTTCAAGCAATAATCTTTTTTCGGACTGAAGTTGTCACAGTTCAAGTGAATGTTTTCTTTGCAGTTATCACAGTTTATGTCTGTACCTGTTTTATTTTTACAGTGTAATTCATTGTTTTCAGTGAAACGATATTCGCAATCTTTAAACACTATGTTATCCATTATTTACCTCTTAAAATGCATTTTGAATAATTTAGGGGAAATCTTCATTTCAAACACATATTATATTTTTCTTCTTTTACTTAATTAACTTATGTTTAAGATGAAGTTATTGTGATGGTAACATTAACATTTGCAAATTTAAAACTTGTTTCCCCTTGCACTGTATATGCAAGATTTGAGATTAAAACAAGATTAACAATGCTTGTTGTTAATGCGAAATAGCTTTCAGGAAATTGAAAGTAAAAAAGTAGCTATTGTAAAAAAAGAAAGGTGGATGATTATTTCATCCAGCGTTTTAGTTGTGGAAACATTTCTTCACACATTTTTCTTGCTTCCTCTTCGCTCATGCCAGTAGCTTCAGCAGCTTTTGGAGCGGAATAATCAATCATGTCTTCCATTGAAGAATCTGTGGTAAATTCACCATCTTGATAGCAGTAGCTACAGTAGTCTTCGCTTTTAGATCCATCTTTTTCAGTTCCAAAGTGCTCGTCGCTCATTGGCATTGCACAGGATTGACAAAATTTCATATCTTCATAGTTCATAATAAAACCTCAACCATATTCTGTACTGTTCCAATATATAAAGTTTCAGTGAGCATTTGGTAACCTTGGAATCAAGCCACCTTGCCATACCCACGTTTTAAACGAGCCAAATCGCCCAGGCCGACCAAATACCGACAGAATGGAGGCATCTGTGGGGGGCCTGGGTGAATAGAATTGGCGAGCATATACTATAGGGAAGAACCGACCCTCACCAGTCGGTTCCGTAAGGCAAACAATGTAAAAAACATTTTAAAATAATTAACATTAACACTATGTTCCGTCCGAGCGTTAGCGAGGACTGGACGCCTTGAGCGTAAGCGAAAGGCTATACTATAGACCTAACAAAAATGGTCATGTCAAGGTTCGAGGAACAGGGGTTTACCCCTGTTCCGAGTTTATGGTTTGAAGTAGATGAATCTGTCAAATTTAAGAACCGACCATTTATCGGTCGGTTCGAGGGTTAAGTTTTTTAAACTTGATTAAGATATTTAAGGAGAAGTGAAAACACCTAAACACTTCCCCATATGAATAACGAGCCGACATAATAGCTCCGGTGAAAAATAGCAAAACACCATCATAGCTAGATTCGGGTTC
>Ga0256404_1009599_pt1 | contig 13778 bp, 12 predicted proteins | sample RumenRJG_01DNA_FD_185990 | JGI IMG/M metagenome (GOLD analysis project Ga0256404, IMG submission 185990) | Bovine rumen microbial communities from Lethbridge, Alberta, Canada - RJG_01 | ecosystem: Host-associated > Mammals > Digestive system > Stomach > Rumen | place: Canada: Alberta | collected...
GTTTGGGACCAGAGGGTCCAGTGTTCGAGTCACTGTACCCCGACTTCGTAAAGCAGTGCTGAAAAAAGGCGCTGCTTTTTTCGTTCATCATTCATTTGCATGGCAAATGCGGACCAAGTCCCAAAGCATGTGTCCGGCCGTAAACTCTCCTTACTCACGTTTGCACGGTACAGTCTTAGCTTGATGCCATCGTCCGCTGCCTTGCCTGCGTTCTCGATAGCATGTTTTCACGGTACAGTCTTAGCTTGATGCCCCGGTTCCCCACTTGCACCCCTGCCCACCTGCGTCTCGTACTCACGCTCGCCCCGTCTCCGCCACGGAAAGAATCTTGCGATTGACACGATACTTTTGAAACCATGAGCAGAAGTGAGTAGATTGCATATTCTGAAAGTATCCTGCGAATTTTTTGCAGGATACTTTTGGCCTCGAATCTAACTTGTTTATTATGAACGTGTTATATTTGAATGGCGAAGTATCATGTTCGCCCAGAAGCGCCGCAGAGAGTGGATGGTGGCAAGGCTCCATGGGATGACGGGGTTGTGAACGAAGACACTGAATATGTGTTCAGGATTAGCTTTTACTTATCTTCTGCTGTATGGAAGGAATGCAGGTGTTCTCAACGTCACGTCAATGCGTCGGCATTCTGTATATGTCATCCCGCCAAATAAGGCCAAGGCATTCTCTCTGTATCAGGGCATATGGACAAAGACAGCACTATATTTCCCGGCGATGCTTGTCTCGAGATACAATCTTCATACAACTATTAGTATCTTTTCTTTCAATTTGGCACGGAAATGGCATAAAGATAAAGCGACATAAATATTTTTACTCATAAACCAAAAACTGACTCAATAGTTATTTCATAAGTATTGAATAAATAAAAGGAGGCCGATTGCGAAATCCGCCTCTTTTTTCATTTAGTGAGATCATCATCAGCCGCCATGTTCCAAATCCTTGAATGTAGCCAATAGAGCATTTGGCTTCGGGCATCGGCTATTCTGAATACAGAAGATAGGGTTTGCGGCGGGCTTTGAAGGCCTCTACGTCGGCAGCCGAACGGGCATTGATTTTTGCAGAGAGTTCTTCTGGCGTCAATTCGGAATATTCAGGATTCTCAATCATTTCTCTGATGTAGCCAACGCCTACCCGCAGCTCGAAGCTATTGTGCGAGAGGAAGAAAGAATCCCCTATATTCATTTTCCCGTACGCATCGATGACATATTCATAATTCACCTCTTCGTTCCAAATTTCAGACAGAGGCTTTCCTCGCAGGTCAACGCCATGGCAGAGCTGATCCTGATAGCGTGGTGTCTTCGCCCCAGGGATGCTGCGAGGCGTGAACGTGAACTCGCAGTCTTTCATGTCTGGATGCCCGTAAATTTCGAACGGGGCCTGGGTCCCTCTGCCAGCAGTCGCGACTGTGCCTTCGAAGCAGCAGGTTGACGAATAGAGATAGATGGATTTCATGTCCTTGAGATTCGGGCTGGGCGGAAGAATCAGGCAAGGCTTAGTTTGATGAGCATAATTAAGGCATGGGACCACTTCCAGGTCACATCTTGCGCCTCCAGGAAGCCATTCCTCGCCGTTGATCATCAGAGCCAGCTCGCCCAGTGTCATGCCATGAACGGTCGGGATTGGCAACCAGCCAATGCCTGATTTGTATTTAGCAGTATCCAGAATAGGTCCGGCGACATAGAAGCCATTGGGATTCGGGCGGTCGAGGATAAGCATCTTCTTGCCATATTTCGCACAGGCATCCATAAGGTGGTGCATCGTGATGTAATATGTGTAATATCTTAGCCCCACATCCTGAATGTCAACCACCAAAACGTCAAACTTTCCCATATTCTCCTCGCTAGGAATATGCGATCCCTTTTCGTAAAGAGACAAAATGGGCACGCCCGTCTTCTCGTCAATGCTACTGGAGACCAATTCTCCGGCGTCTGCATTCCCTCTGAAGCCATGTTCCGGAGAAAAAATGGCTCTCACATCGACCCCTTGGGCAATCAGAGCATCCAGAATATGCGGTCCATATTCTATCTTGCCACCCTCATAGCTTGGACGCAGGAAAGGAATGATGCTATTCTCGTCGGTGACACCATGTTCAGCGACATCGTCGGCCAGCGCCGAACCTGTCACCTTATCGCCAACAATGCCGCTCTGGTTACTGAACAAAGCGACTCGGCGGCCTTCGAGCAGAGGCAGGTAAATATCGGGGCGTTCATCTCCGAGAACAATTCTGTCCTGGCAGCAAGCAGCCAGGCTAGACAGCAGAAAAAATGTAAAAATCAGGTATTTCTTCATAGTGAGCTGCTGCCTGAGACTATATCCAACAGCTCGTTTGTGATTTTCTGCTGCCGGCTCTTGTTCAATTCAAGGGTGAGGTCCTGGAGCAGTTCCTGGCCATTGTCGGTAGCCGTCTGCATTGCGACAGTACGCGCAGCATGCTCAGCGGCAGAACTGTCCAGGAGCGTGGTGTAAATCCTGAGCCTGATGACCTTCGGCAGAAGGTCTGCGACTAAAGATGTCGCATCCGGTTCTATGATGAATTTCTGGGGATCGAAACCGGAACCGACACTGGAGTTTGCTGGTTCGACGCCCTCTTCCTGCTTCCCGATGGTGGTTTTCTCCGAGACATCCGCCAGGCTCATCGGCAAATATGTCTTCCTCCGGCCAGGCTGAGAGGAATTGGACTGATAGTGATTGTACAGAAGCTCAATCTTGTCGAAACGGCCACCGAGGAAACCATCAACCAGTTCTTTCGCAAGAGCTGCGGCAGACTCATAGTCAGGTGAAGCCGACATTTTTGAATAGTCCGCAGGGCTGGGATAGCCGAATTTCTTCATGGCATCCGCCATCTTCCTGCCCACGGAATAAACGGTGATGGTCTTGTCTCCCGCATGGGAGAAAGAGCCCTCGGAATCGGCAGCGCCACATGGCACGGCAGCCTCGAAGCCCTTGCCGGCATATTCGTTAATTACAGCCTTGGTCTCACGGATGATGTTGGAGTTGAAAGCTCCACATAACGCAGAGTTGGAAGAAAAAGCCACGATTGCGACATTCCTGACATCTCTCGGCTGCATCAGTGCCCGGATGCTCTCCCCCTGAACAGAAGCTCCCGAAGAGATGAGGTTCAAAAGAATATCCTGCAGGCTCTGTTCGTAAGACAGCATGTTCCCGATAGCCTGCTGGGCCTTACGGAGCTTGGCCGAAGCCACCATCTTCATCGCCGAAGTTATTTTCAGCGTAGAGCTAACAGATGCGATCCTGACTTTTATCTCTTTTAAAGTAGCCATATTCTAATTTCCTCTATTGAACATCTTCCGTAACGGTGGCAACTGAGGGCAGAAACAAAATCACGAATGTTTCATGCCCGTGATGACTTCCGCTGCGACTTGTTCGATGGTTTGGGTGATGTTCTCATCGATCCTTCCTTCAGAAAGAGGCTTGAGCACGTCCTGACCGTGCGCAGCCTTCATCCTGTCCAAGAAGGCATCCTGGAAATCACGAACTTGCTCTATCTTAATATCCTGCATCAGGCCATGCGTGCCGCAATAAAGTATCGCAACCTGCTCCCCAAGGGGCATAGGAGAATACTGCGGCTGAATTAGCAGCTGATTATTCTTGCGTCCCTTGTCAAGCGTCATTGCAGTCACCTTGTCTACGTCGGAAGAATATTTCGAGAAGGCTTCCAGCTCCTCGTACTGAGACTGGTCGATCTTCAAGGTTCCGGCAACCTTCTTCATGGACTTCATCTGAGCGGAACCGCCTACTCGGGAAACTGATATGCCGACATTGATGGCAGGCCTGATGCCTGAGTTGAACAACCCGGACTCCAGATAAATCTGGCCGTCGGTGATGGAGATGACGTTAGTAGGAATGTATGCAGAGACATCCCCCGCCTGAGTCTCTATGATAGGCAGGGCGGTAAGCGAGCCACCGGCCTTGACTTTGCCCCTCAGAGAATCCGGAAGGTCATTCATGCTTTCAGCGACATCTTGCTGGTCAATGATTTTCGCTGCTCTCTCCAACAGCCTGGAGTGCAGGTAGAACACGTCCCCAGGATAAGCTTCGCGTCCGGAAGGACGACGCAGGATGAGCGAAACCTCACGATAAGCCACGGCTTGCTTTGAAAGGTCATCGTAAACGACCAGAGCAGGGCGACCCGTATCACGGAAATATTCACCAATCGCAGCGCCTGCGAAAGCAGCATAATATTGCAGGGCGGCAGGGTCGGCAGCTGTGGCTGCGACCACGATTGTATATTCCATCGCCCCCTTCGAGCGGAGAGTCTTTACAATGTTGGCCACAGTGGAGCCTTTCTGGCCGATTGCCACATAGATGCAATAGACAGGCTTGCCTGCCTTGAAATTCTCTCTCTGATTGATGATCGTGTCAATTGCTATGGCTGTTTTTCCCGTCTGACGGTCCCCGATGATAAGCTCCCTCTGTCCGCGACCGATAGGAATCATCGCATCAATCGCCTTGATGCCTGTCTGCAAAGGTTCATTCACGGGCTGACGGAATATAACGCCAGGGGCTTTTCGCTCAAGAGGCATTTCCGTCAGCTCACCATTAATGTTTCCTCTACCATCCAGCGGCACGCCCAGAGGGTCAACCACCCTGCCAAGCATTTCTTCGCCGACCTTTATGGAAGCTATGCGTCCGGTTCTTCTGACCAGCATGCCCTCTTTCACCTCATCGGTGGGGCCCAGAAGCACTGCTCCGACATTGTCTTCCTCCAAATTCATCACCACGCCGGTGACTCCGCTTTCGAACTCCAGCATCTCTCCAGCCTCAGCATTCCTCAAGCCGTACATCCTGGCGACGCCATCGCTAACTTCAAGCACTTTCCCTACTTCCTCGAAGTGCAAACTGGTGTCAATGTCCTTCAGTTGCTGAAGAAGGACATCTGAAACTTCACTTGGTTTTATGTTGTTATTCTGCGCCATTTTCTTTTACACGATTCTTCTATTTCGGACTACGAACTGACGACGTATGATGTCGAGCTGACGTCTGACGCTTCCATCGAGAAGGTGATCCCCTACCTCGATTATGAAGCCACCAATCAAGTCTGGCTTGACCACGACCTCCAGTTCAAGCTTTTTGCCGGTATGGGACAGGATGATGTCCTTTGCCTGCCTTGCCAATTCTTCCGCCTCCGAATCCATCTGCGGGACGAAAAGCACGCCCCGGAGAATCCTGTTGTAGGAATACCACTGATTCTCAAAGCTTGAGAATATGTAGATGAGGTAATCCACCCTCTCCTTCTTCAAGACAAGCCGGAGAAACTTCTCCAGATCCGGCTCCAATGGTTCCGGAGAGAGAGCGGAAGCGAACACGGACATTTTTTGGGAATCCAGCACGGCGTAGTCCTCAAGCGTCCGTCTCATCTGAGGCACGGAGCGCAGCGAGTTGCTCAGGATTTTCTCCTGGGCCAGGACTCTCTCTCCAGAGCCGTTCTCCAAAACCAGCTTCAGCAAAGCCTCGGCGTATCGTTGTGCTATGATTCCCGTGTTCATATTAATTCTTCAATAATTCTTTGTCGGCTGATGTCATTTCATCGACGAACTTGTTCACCAGTTCTCTCTGCTCATTTTCATCGGACAGTTTCTTCCGCAGAACCTTCTCAGCCACGCCCACGGACAGCAGAGCGACCTGCCTCCTGATGTCGCGCAGGGCAGACTCCTTTTCGGCAGAAATCTCAGTCTGAGCCTTCGCAAGGATCTTTGCAGCCTCGTCGTGAGCTTGCGCCTTAGCGTTTTCAATCATTGCGTCCCTTGACTCGGCAGCCTTCTTAAGTATGCGGCTCTGCTCGGCCTTCGTCTGCTCGATGAGCTTATTCTGCTCCTCCGCAAGGTTTTTCAGCCTCTCTTCCGCCTCCTTTGCCATACGTATGGAGTCGTTGATGCGATCGGCCCTCTTCGCGACCGAATCCGTTATCATCGGGAATCCCCATTTGGCCAGGATGAAGAAGACGATGCCGAAAATCAGCGTCATCCAGACAATCAGCCCAAAATCCGGAGTGATAAGAGACATGATCAGTTAGCTGATGAGACAAACTACTATTGCGAACAGTGATGCACCTTCGATGAGGGCGCTGATGATAATGGCGGTCATCCTGTAATGGCTAGCCTGTTCCGGCTGGCGAGCGCCGGCTTCCAAAGCAGCATTACCGATTTTACCGATGCCGAATGCAGCGGCGAATGCAGCGAATGCCGCTCCTATTGCCTTTCCTAGAGTACCAAGCGAAAGGCCAGCTTGAAGTAACAATGTTGTGAGTAACATAATATCTGAAATTATTTGGTTGTCTTATCAGTTTCCGGCTTAGGTCTCGAAAGGCCTATGAACACAGCCGAAAGCATTGTGAATACATACGCCTGAATGAATGCCACCAGGAGTTCCAGGCAGTCCATGAACACTCCCAGCAAGACGGACACGATGCCCAGGCCGGCATTGAGAGCCGCTCCCATATGAGCCGTCAGGAATATGACCGCCACTACGCCGAGTATCATGAAATGTCCCGCGAGCATATTGGCAAAGAGTCGCACCATCAAGCTGAAAGGCTTCGTGAATATTCCGATTATCTCGATCGCTGGCATCAGAGGCACTGGCACTTTCAGCCACGTAGGCACCTCCGGCCACAGAATGTCCTTCCAGTATTGCTTGTTTCCGAACAGATTAACGATGAAAAAAGTAAACATGGCCAGCACGAACGTGACCGCTATGTTGCCGGTGATGTTCGCTCCTCCAGGGAAGAATGGAACTATCCCCATCAGGTTATTCAGGAATATGAAGAAGAAAGCGGTCAGAAGGTACGGGGAATATTTCTTGTATTCCTCCCCAACCGATTCTTTTATTACATCGTCTTCGATCATCGACACCAGCACTTCCATGAAGCCGACTCCACCCTTCGGAACTTCTTCCGTGGCATCGTGCTTACGATACCACTTGGCAGTGCCCAGGACTATGAAAAGCAGCAAAGCGCTGTTGATAAGCAGGCCGCAGACATTTTTCGTGACGGAAAAATCCAACGGCCGGATTTCTGCTCCATCGGCCCCTCTCTCGACCACTTTGTTCGCATATTTCGAAGACTGGGGAGCGACATAGAATCCTGCATATTCCCCGTCCTCGAGCCGCTTGGAACTGAAGACATGCCAGCCCGTGGCCTTGCTGCGCACTATCACCGGCAGCGGAATGCTGATTGCCTTGCCGTCAACCGTCGTGATGTGCCACTCGTAGGCATCGCGGACATGGCCGTAGAGATATTCATTCATGTCGAATGAAGTCCCGGCGGCAGAATCAGCGGCGGCCTCTTGTGCCGGCAATGCCGTCACAGGAAGCAAAATAGCCAATATGAGAGTCAGCAGCTTTTTCATAATTCCACGCACGCCATAACGTGATTATCCTCGATTTTCACGAAACCGGAAGAAACCGGCTGCCTTTTTTCTTCGCCGCCGGCATCATAGACTATCTCACCTTCCGCCAATGAAGAAATCATCGGAGCATGATCTTTCAGGACCACGAAACGGCTGACTGTGCCAGGAAGTTCGACCCTGGATGTTTTCGTGCTTATGATGACCTTTTCAGGAGAAATTATATCGAGCGTGATGACTTCCGATTCCATATTCGTCATTTAGTCTGGCTGAGGATCTTCTCTCCCTTCTTTATCGCATCATCCAAAGTTCCGACGTTCAGGAACGCCTGCTCTGGCAGATAATCCACCTCGCCATCCAATATTCTTTTGAAACCTTCTACTGTATCTTTAATGTCAACCATCACTCCAGGCACGCCGGTGAACTGCTCAGCCACGTTGAACGGCTGGGACAGGAATCTCTGCACCCTTCTCGCGCGATTGACCGTGATTCTGTCTTCTTCGGAAAGTTCGTCCATTCCAAGGATTGAAATGATGTCCTGCAATTCCTCGTTTTTCTCCAGAATCTGCTTCACTCTCTGAGCTACATCGTAGTGTTCTTTTCCAACGACGTTAGGATCCAGGATCCTGGAAGTGGAAGCCAGAGGATCAACGGCAGGATATATTCCTAACGAAGTAATCTTACGGCTCAGCACCGTAGTTGCGTCCAGGTGAGTGAAAGTCGTGGCAGGAGCAGGGTCAGTCAAGTCATCAGCAGGAACGTAGACAGCCTGGACAGAGGTTATGGAACCGTTCTTGGTAGAAGTGATTCTCTCCTGCATCTTACCCATCTCGGTGGCCAGCGTAGGCTGATAACCCACGGCAGAAGGCATACGGCCAAGAAGAGCCGAAACCTCAGATCCAGCCTGAGTGAACCTGAATATATTATCGATGAAGAACAGGATGTCCCTCGGTCCATCTCCGTTGCTGGAATCCCTGAAAGACTCCGCCATGGTAAGACCCGAAAGAGCCACAGCCTGACGTGCTCCCGGCGGTTCGTTCATCTGACCGAAGACCATGGCAACCTGAGACTTCTCCATCTCTTTCTTATCTACCTTAGACAAATCCCAATGGCCGGCCTCCATGTCCTTCAGGAATTCGTCACCATATTTGATGACATTCGACTCTATCATCTCGCGAAGCAGGTCGTTTCCTTCCCTGGTGCGCTCTCCCACTCCAGCGAAAATAGAGAATCCGTTGTGTTTCTTGGCAATATTGTTTATCAGCTCTTTGATGAGCACGGTCTTGCCCACGCCGGCACCTCCGAAAAGGCCGATTTTACCACCTTTCAAATAAGGCTCCAGCAGGTCTATGACCTTGATTCCAGTGTAGAGCACCTCTTGCGAGGTCGTAAGGTCCTCGAATTTAGGAGGCTCCCTATGGATTGGCAGAGCATTGTTTTCGTCCAGATCGCCCAGGCCGTCTATCGGCTCGCCGATGACATTCATCACGCGGCCCCTTATCTGCGCCCCGACAGGCATGGAAATAGGAGCTTTCGTGTTGACGACTTTCATTCCACGCTTAAGGCCGTCGGTCGAATCCATCGCGACGCATCTCACAGTGTCCTCCCCAATGTGCTGCTGCACCTCTATTACCAAATCTCTCTTGCCGTCTCTGTGGACCGTCAGCGCATCATCGATGCTTGGGAGCATAGACTTTTCCTGATCCGCCTCCAAATTGAAATGAACATCGACCACAGGGCCGATGATTTGAGAGATATAACCAATGTTTTCCGCCATTATTTAATATCTTAGCCTAGTTTCGCCATGAAAAAAGCAAGCCAAATTTACGATTTTTTATCCTAAAGTCAAAAAAGGCAGGCTAAACCTCATTAGCCTGCCCTTTTATTAATCATTTTGATAACTGAGGCTTATTTAAGCTTCTTGTAACCGTAAACAGCTGTGTCGCCAAGTTCCATCTCTATCTTCATGAGACGGTTGTACTTGCAGATCCTATCCGTGCGGCTCAGAGAACCGGTCTTGATCTGACCGCTGTTAGTAGCGACAGCTATGTCGGCAATCGTCGTGTCCTCAGTCTCGCCGGAGCGGTGCGACGTAACAGTCGTGTAGCCATGACGATGGGCCATCTCAATTGCGTCCAAGGTCTCCGTCAGGGAACCAATCTGGTTAACCTTGATGAGGATTGAATTGGCAGCGCCCATCTTGATGCCTTTCTCGAGATACTTAGTGTTGGTAACGAACAGGTCATCGCCCACCAGCTGGCACTTCTTTCCGAGAGCCTCTGTCAGTTTTACCCAGCCGTTCCAGTCCTCCTCGCTAAGACCATCCTCGATGGAATCGATAGGATATTTCTTAACGAGTTTCTCAAGGTATTTGATCTGCTCCTCGCTGGAGAGTTTCTTTCCCTTAGGATCCTTAGGCATGCCGTTGGAAAGCTGCTTGTAATCATAGAAGAATTTATCATCTTCCTTGACGCAGAACTCGGATGCAGCGCAGTCCATAGCGATGGTAACGTCTTTTCCAGGCTTGTACCCTGCTTTCTCGATAGCCTCCACGATGCAGTCGAGAGCATCGTCGATGCCTTCAAGTTTCGGAGCGAAACCGCCCTCGTCACCGACTGCGGTGGAAAGTCCGCGGCTCTTGAGAACCTTCTGGAGAGCGTGGAACACCTCAGCTCCCATTCTGACTCCCTCAGCGATGCTCTTCGCACCAACCGGACGGATCATAAATTCCTGGAAAGCGATTGGGGCATCAGAGTGAGCTCCGCCGTTGATGATGTTCATCATAGGCACTGGAAGCACATGACCATTGGTGCCGCCAAGATAACGATAGAGAGGCATGCCGAGATAGTTGGCTGCAGCGTGTGCCACTGCGAGAGAGACTCCCAGGATGGCATTCGCGCCAAGCTTGCTCTTGGTTGCGGTGCCGTCCAGCTTGATCATGGCCTCGTCGATAGCCCTCTGATCCATAGCAGACATTCCGATGATTTCCGGAGCTATCTTTTCGTTGATGTTCTTCACAGCTTTCAGCACTCCCTTTCCGCCATAACGCTTAGGGTCGCCATCACGAAGCTCGAGAGCCTCGTTCTCGCCAGTAGAAGCACCAGATGGAACAGAAGCCACTCCGATTGTGCCATCTTCAAGTTCAACTTCACATTCGATTGTAGGATTTCCCCTTGAATCAAGGATTTCCCTGCCGTTAACACGTACGATTTCCATGATGATTAGATTTATGATATGTTAAATAATTCTCTAAAAAAGCGTTGCAAAAATAGCAAAATGCAACGAGAAAGTCAATAGCAAAAAAGAGGCCGTTTGCACGAAGCAGCGGCCCCTCTTTTGATTATAAGCATAATCATTATTTCTTGACTACGCAAACTGCAACGCGGTTCTGCTCAGGAGTCTCGAATGGATTGACAGTGTCGCCGAAGTACTCGGTAGTAACTCTTTCCTTATCGATTCCTGCGTCGATGATAGCTTGAGCGACAACCTCGGCCCTCTTCTGAGAGAGGAACATGTTCCTCTTGGCAGTTCCGGTAGCCTTGTCAGCATAACCAGATACCCTAACCTTCGTGTCTGGATTGTCTTTCAGAGCTTCAACAACCTCGTCGATCTTGTACTGCTCGCTGTCGCGGATGTCCCACTTGTTGATTACGAAGAGGACGTTGCGGGTCAGGCTCTCGAATGCAGGCTCTTCAACAACTGGCTCTGGTTCCGGTTCAGCTTTCGGCTGTGGTTTAGGAGCTGGAGTTGGAGCAGGCACTACTACAGGAGCTGGTGCGACTGGCTTGGACTTGCCGAAGCTCAGGGTAAGACCAGCAAGCGCCTTGATCTGGAAATCGGCTGCTGAACCCTTCTTTGAGTTGAAGTGGTCACCGATGAAGCTGCAGTTACCTTCAACGTTGAAAGCGACAACGTCTGAAAGCCTGATGTTCAGTCCGAGACCGGCTCTTGCTGCGCCAAGCACCTTGTGACCATCCCAAAGATAGTTGTCAACCTTAGGGAACTGATTTGCGACATCGTTAGCCTCGTCATTGTTGAAAGCGTAATTAACGCCGCCACCAGCGAACACATAAGGGTTGAGAAGCCTGTCATACTTGTAACCAGCGAAAAGGGATGCGAGATCGGCATATAAATCAAGGCCTGTCTCTACATAATTGAATTTGTAATTCGTCCTAGGACCTGCGATAGATCCTTTCCCCTGCCAGCCATTGACATTCAGCCTGGCTCCGAAAACAGGTGAAAAACGATAACCCACAGAGAACGCTGCTGAAGGAGATACGAGATCCCAGAAATTAGTCTCACCGATGGTCTCGGCAGCCCCGCCCTGGAGCTGGATGAACCAGTAGTCATCGAAATCCTTAGTCTGAGCATTCGCAACAAACATAGATGCAACAAGCGCAAAGCTTGCAAGAATTGTTAATACACGTTTCATAATTAATATATTAATACATTGCTTTCAAAGTCCTAAATCAGTGCGAAAATAGATATTTTTTTTGTTTTAAGCAAAATAATCTGTTAGTCAACATTTTTAAACAGATTTGATAACTTTCCCTTAAATCTCCGGAACCATGAATCTTGCCTCCTTGAAGTATCAGCAGCAGCTGTTATATTAGATTGCTGCACATCGACGACATCTTCCTGCGTGGCAACGAGATTACCTGCTAGAAAAAGCCTTACGTATTTAGAAGTGGCATTTGAAGCTACGATGATTTCAATTTCAAAGGCGCCTAGAGATTGGTGAGAGCCGTCAAATGTAGCCAGAATCTCACCGGACTCCCCTGGAAGGAAAGTTTTCTTTGAATATTTCGCAGTGGTGCAAGGACAACCGACAGACAGATGATCAATGACGAGCTTGGCATCGCCAGTATTCTTGAATTTGAACGCGTATGTCTTATTAGCATCATTCCTTGCAAATGTACCAAGACTGTAACGATAAGATTCAAAACTAATCTGCGCTGTCTGTTGTGCCGGACAGAGAATAATAGACGAGAAAATAAAAAATAATAGTGCCAAAAACTTCCTCATAACAAGATAGATTCCGCATCAACTCTTGTGCCAGCCTTCGTCCAAAGATGAAAAAAAGGCGCGGCCAAATGGCCGCGCCTTAATTATAGAGTGTGAAATCTTATTCGAGAGTACCCTTTACAGGAACCTTGATCTCGGTGGTCTTAATGACACCCCAGCCGTACTTGACAGTCACAGGAACATAGAGGTTGAACGAAGATACGTTGTTACCATTGTTCTTGTATGACAGGAAGCCGTACTTAGAGGTCAGGTTCTGCCATGTAGGCTCAGTCTGCTCGAGGACAATCGTAGCAGGAACTGCCTGACCAGCAATACCATTGAGGTCGCAAGTGATAGACTTGGTGTCTACAGTCACCTCGAATGGACCATAGTACTGCCAGTAGTTCTCATACTCAGCGAAGTCACGATCACGCCAATCATAAGGATTGATCAGATCTGCAAGATCGATGTATGAGCCAGGCTCACCGTAGTCAACCGCATCAACGAAGGACTTGGTTGAATTAGTGCGGATGTAAACAGGGCGGATGAAGTCGCCACGGAAGTGATCCTCACCGTTGAAGGTGATAGCCACCTCTCTGTCCTTGCTACCGCAGTAGTAAGCCCTTGCTCCGATGTAGGTGTAAAGATCATCAGTGTTGAGGAGCCTCTTGGCAACGTCACTTTCCTTGTTGAGAGTGATGTAGTTGTAAGGAACCTCAGTTCCATCGTTGAAGATCTGAGCGATAGTGTCGTTTCCAACCATCAGAGTGGTGTCATTAGGAACAGTGAAGGTTACGGTAGTGTCACCGAAGGTGAACTTCTTGCCATCAAGATCCTTCTTGCAGAAGAAGAACTGGAGGCCGCTGAGGTTGTCAGCAATGACTGTCTTGCCATCCTTCGTCACGAACGCAGCATTAAGGTCATTCTTGAATACGCAGCTGTCAGGATTAACGCTGCCTACGTTAGGAACGTTAACGTTGAACTTAGTTAGATCGAAACCAGTTGTAGTCTTTCTGTCCGGACCCCACCAGTACTCGTCGATGTAGTCAGGGTTAGACTTCAGACCATAGGTCTTGGCAATCTCCTCAACCTTAGCAGTGAGCTTGACGCTAACTTTGAGGGTGCTATCTGCGTTGGTGTAGTAAACTTCTTTCTCGATGGTCTTACCACTCCAATTCCAGATAGAATCCATAGGAACAATCCAGCGGATAACATGAACAGAGTCAGCGCCTTCAGCAACTTTAACGATGCTAGTAGCGCCCTTCGTTGTGTCTGCGTCAACATAAACGCTGTAGTCCTTATTGAATGTAGAATCGGCCATGCCAACCTTGTCGTAAACCTGGCTCTTCATCTGCGCATATGTAGCTACGAGAGTGTCAGCTTCTGCGCAAGCGAATG
>Ga0256404_1009600_pt1 | contig 13778 bp, 13 predicted proteins | sample RumenRJG_01DNA_FD_185990 | JGI IMG/M metagenome (GOLD analysis project Ga0256404, IMG submission 185990) | Bovine rumen microbial communities from Lethbridge, Alberta, Canada - RJG_01 | ecosystem: Host-associated > Mammals > Digestive system > Stomach > Rumen | place: Canada: Alberta | collected...
AAAAAAGCATGGCATGGAAAACTGAGAAAAGATTATTACGGGCGGACCGTTCCGGAACACGCACACGGAAGTGAAAATCTGAACGGCAGTACATCCTCCGCCAGCCGGATCGCCGATGCGGCTCTGGCAGTCTACGACCGCTGCGTCAATCCATTGCTGCCGGTCAGAAAAATCTATGTGACGGCAGCCCATGTTGTGGATGAGAAGGATGCGGCTGAAAACAGTTGTTTTCAGCAGATGGATCTGTTTTCCTATCTGTCCGGCCGCGGTCAGTGGGAAGGACAGCCGGATCCGGAGAGTACAGCCGGAAATTTAAATTCAGGTGAGTTTTCCGGATGGCAGGATGCGGACGAAATGCTGACACACAAGGCAGAGGGAACAGCGCAGACAGAAAGTTCCAGAGAGCGGGCGGAAAAACGGGAGCGGCGTCTTCAGGAAGCAGAGCAGAAAATCCGCAGTAAATATGGAAAAAATGCGCTGCTGAAGGGAACCGATTTGCAGGAAGGTGCCACCGCCATCCGGCGAAACAGCCAGATTGGCGGCCACCGGGCGTGAAGTGAAGCGGCGGGGATGGCGGACATCAGAACGGCGGCACGCAGCGTCGGGGCAGTAGACAAGGGACGGCGGCAGGCAGGAACAAGGGGGATGAACAGTGAAGCAGAACCAACGTCCGGCAGGGCATAATGTGCAGGGAATCTCATCGGATGAATTTGATGAGGCTCTCCGGCAGGCTTATGAAAAATATGGCGATATTCTCAGCCGGCCGCATCCGGTTTCAAAAACCCATCCTCCCATGGCACGCGGTGACCGTGCGGCGCAGTTTGCACCGTTTGCAGCACTGGCCGGCTTTGAGGAAGCCATCCGTCATGCGCAGAAGGAATACGAGAAGCAGATGGGCGGCGAAGGCGGGAAAGCGGCGGATGACGAAAGTAAACAGAGAAGAGAACATTAATTCACGATACGGAGGAGCCGCCGGGTATCCGGAGCGGCTGAAATTCATATGCTAAGAGATGATTTATTCTCCATCTCTTTTTTGAAGAAGATGGATTATTACGGCGAGTATGACAAGATGCGTTTTCGCATATCGAAGGACGGAGATGAACTGAAGGCAGAAGTCTATCCCGGCCCCTATAATCTGGCGCACACACCGAAAGACAAGGTGGAAACAAGGTCCTTTGCCTTTTCGGATGAAGGATATGAGGAAGTGAAAAAATGGCTGGAGGAGGAGCTTGCCAGCCGCGACTGGGGAAGCGCACAGCTTCCCTTGTAGCACGATCTTGTAAAGGGAGGGAACAGAATATGAGAAGGAGAGTGTTAAAAGCAGCAGCAATCGGAACGGCATCTCTTATGATGATTGCGCCAATCCGGACAATCGCGTCGGATACTGCCGCGGAAACCGAAGCCGGGGAAAAGCCCGGCTTCGCGTTTGAGACTCCGCTGACAGCGGGAGAGCCCGTGGAACTGACCGTGAGTACACAATGGGATTTATCCGCGGATGCGGATGAATCCGACAGGGAAGGTTTTCGCATATTGGATGAAAGCCTGCTGAAGGTTTTACTGGAGGTGAAGGACAGTACCAGCCTGATCGCGGATGCATCCTGGATATATCAGGAAAAGGAAGCACTGAGGGCACAGGCTGAAATTACGCCGGAGAATATTGCGTTTTCCTTACCGGGGATAGATACCAATAAATATATCCTTCCGTTCGATACCCTTTCCGGTTCGGACGGCAGCGGTCTGTTTGACATTAATGTACAGGCACCGGACATTCCAATTGAGAAATTTGAGGAAGTTTTTACTCCATATGCGGAAACGATGGCGGATTTCATCGATGAACATGCACAGAGCACAGACGGAACCATTCATATGGATCTGATTCATAAGACAGCGGAGGGTACTACCTGTGTATGGAATCCGGACGGAACGCAGATAAAGGATCTTCTGGGACAGATCGCCGGTCAGATTGAACAGGACGATACACTGGATGAACTTCTGAATAAAATTGCAGATGGTTACGAAAAGCTGCTGGAAAGAGATGCCGGCGCTGACGAAGATACCATCCGGACTCTTCGCAGCTTTTGCCCGGCAGCACCGGAACAGCTTCGCACGGCAGGAGAAGGGGCCGTCCGGGAGTATCGGCAGGGCACGTTTGTACTTACCCTGGCGAAGGATTCGGAAGGAAAGTTGTGCCGTGCAGATGTGCTGATCGGGGATCCGTCCGGCAGCAGTTCTTCCCACGAAGGCGGGACAGAAGCAGGGATTAGTTCTACTTATGAGGTTATGTACCAGAATTACGACGGCGCCTTCAGTTTTGAAATTGCAGACCTGGATCAGGTACTGGGGCTCCTGAGTATAGCGTACAGTGAGAATAATAAACATTACGCCGGTAATTTCAGCCTGACCATTAAGGGAGGATCGGTGGCGGATGGAGAGTATGACATCGATGCATCAACAAAATCCATGTTCTATGTGCCCTATGGTCATATTAATATACATATGATCGGCGGCATCACATTATCTCTTTCCGCAGAAGGGGAGACGGACGGCAGCGACAGGTACACGTTTACGCTCGGCGGCATGGAGATACCTGGCTTCGAATGGCCGGTAACCGGTCTTACGGTAGAACTTGAAAGCAAAGTGGCGGGGAGCGGTCCGGAAGCACCGGCTGGCACGGAGGTTAATTACACGGCCATGACAAATGAAGAAAAAGACGAACTTGGCAGTAAGATTGAGCAGGCCCTGCAAGAGTTTTTTGAGCCCTATATTATCAAATAAAATGATTTCTTTCGATGAATTTTCAATCATCGCGGCACAGGAAACCCGGCAGCTGCCCGCGTATGTATTCGATCAGCTGTCCGGAGGCGTGCTGGCGGATGAGCACGCCTATCTGCATCCGGCCCGTGCGGCGGATGACCTGTATATTCTCGGCACGTATACGGTGTCCGGAATGGGACGGCAGGTGGTACTGTATTACGGATCCTTTGCTGCGGTACTGGGGAACAGCAGCAGGGAAACATGGAGAGAACGGGTCCGCGCCGTACTGCGGCATGAGTTCCGGCATCATCTGGAAACAAGCGCCGGAGAATTCGGCAAAGACTCGCTGATCGAGGAAGACCGCGAAAGCATGCGCCGCTATTATATGATGCACGCCGTCCGAAAGACAGAGCATCCGGAATAAACGAAAAAAGAAAATAAGAGGATAAGGAAAAACGGCGGGGGTGTAAAGAATGTGCGGAAGATATTATGTGGATGATTCCACGGAAGAGCAGATCAGAAAAGTAGTAAAAGAGGTGGATCCCCGTATGAAGTGGGGAAGGAGGGGGGATATACACCCGACGGATGCGGCCGCCGTCATCAGCGCAAAAGCGGGGAACCTGTATGCAAGCGATATGAAGTGGGGGTTTGTAAGTTCCGGAGGGGGGCTTCTGATCAACGCCCGCTCCGAAAGCGCCGCACAGAAGGTAAGCTTTTCGGAAAGCCTGCTAAATCGCCGCTGTGTTATGCCGGCTGCCGGCTTTTACGAATGGAACCGTGCAAAGGAAAAAGTGAGTTTTACCTGGAACAGCCATCCGGTATTCTATCTCGCCGGTTTTTACAAAAGGTTTGGCGGAGAAGAGCGTTTTATCATTCTGACGATGCCGGCAAATGAAAGCGTGAGCTCTGTCCACGACCGGATGCCGGTTCTTCTGCCGGAAGAAGAGATAACTCCCTGGATTTTCGACAGCACGGTTACCGGGCGGTACCTCACCCGAACCGGTCCGGTTCTCACCCGCCGGCAGGAATACGAACAGATGAGTCTTTTCGGGTAAGAAACACCGGACAATGTAAAAAAGGCCGCAGGTACAGTTTCATTTGGATGAAACCGCGCCTGCGGCTGTTTGTTTGTCCGGATGTCTGTCAATCCAGCGGTTTCTGATAATAGTTTCCTACAATCCTGTTTACGGTATCCACGGTAATAAAGGCATCCTTATCAACTTTCAGAATGACTGCAATTACGTCCCGAAGCTGGTAGGTGTTGATTGCCATTTCCAGCATGGTATGGGGCTTGTGAGTAAATCCGCCTTCGCAGGGAATTTTTGTGATCCCGTGCCGGCAGATGTGGAAAATGGCCTGACATACGTCATCCGGCTTGTTGGTAATGATTTTCAGTTCGGTCAGTTTGAAGCGCTGGTGCATGGTATTGATTACCTGTGTAGACACGAACTGGAAAATGATGGAGTACAGCGCCTGATTCCATCCGAACATCAGACCGGCAAGAAGAAGGACAACCGCGTTGCCGGCCATGATGTAGTTCCAGGTCGGCCGGTTAAAGCGCAGAGACAGGTAGATGGCAATAAAGTCTGTTCCGCCCGAGCTTGCGTTGTTGCGCAGAGCGATTCCAAGAGCAAACCCGTTGACGACTCCTCCGAAAACAGCAATCAGAAGAAGGTCCGAGGTTATGGGGATGGCCGGTAAAAACGATGTAAAAACGGATGCCAGCGTATACCAGAGTATGGAATAGATAACGAATTTATGCCCGACTTTTGTCCACACGAATACGGTTGTAATTGCATTCAGCGTAAAGTAGACTACCGAAAAAGATATCCGAAAATGGAAAAATTTCTCCAATGCCTGGGAAATGAGCCGGGAAAGTCCGGCGTACCCTCCGGGAAAAAGGTTCCCGGAATGAACAAAGGAAACAAATCCGAAACTGTAAATGAGAGACGACAGAATAATCATACAGACGATGATCAGGTCACTTCTGGTGAATTTGATTTTCGTATTATTCATGAAACTACCCCCCGATGAACCTACTGATAATGATTGAAGTATACATAGTTTATATTAAATTAAAAGCCCTGACAAATAGAAACGTAAAAATAGGGTAAGGAATAGAAATATCAACTATTATTTTCGGAAGAAACATCCTTTGGCAGGAAGAAACATCATTATGCCGGAAGAAACATCATTAGGCCGGAAGAAATATCCATTGGCCGGAAGAAGCATCCTTTGGCCGGATGAAACATCTTCTGATCGGAAGGAGCATTCTTTGACCCCAGGGAACAGCACGAGGCAGAACACGGGATTTCCGGAAGCATATACAACCGATTCGGCGCATGTTATAATCGCAGATGTATCAGAAAATGGTTCGGGTTCCGGCTTCTTATGGAAAGGAGAGTCCGGAAAGAAAAGTTTACAAGAAGGAGTAATTATGATAGCAGGTCTTTCGTACTATCAGATATGCTGGTATTTTGTTATTTTTTCGCTTCTTGGCTGGGTGCTGGAGGTAGCCTATCATGCGGTGGCGCTGGGCAAGGTGGTTAACCGGGGGTTTCTGAACGGGCCGGTCTGTCCTGTGTATGGGTTCGGAGCGGTTGGTATTATCATGCTGGGCGACATGATTAGCGAGGATGGGTCGTCGAAAAGCCTGAGTCCGTGGGTGATTTTCGTGATTGGCATGATTGTTGCCACTTTGGTGGAGCTGATTGCCGGATTTATCCTGGATAAGGCATTCCATGCACGATGGTGGGACTATTCAGACAAACCCCTTAATTTCCATGGCTATATCTGTCTGGAATTCAGTATTATCTGGGGGCTGGCCATTGTATTCGTGATTGAAATTATCTATCCGAAGATGGATCTGGTGACGGTGGACAGGATGGATCCGCAGTATGGCTGGTGGATCCTGCTGGTGATTTATCTTCTGTATCTGGCGGATCTGATTGTCACTGTGGCTGTTTTGCGCGGGCTGGACAAGAAACTGGAAGAACTGGACAATATACGAAAATCCATGCGCGTTGTCAGCGACCGCCTGAGCAGAACGGTTGCAAACACGACCATCCATACGGCACAGAATGTGCAGGAAGCACAGATACAGGCGGCGCTGGGCAAAGCGGAATTGAAGGATAACGTAGCAGTCAGAAAAGCGGAAGCACAGACGGCGATCAGTCTGGCCAGTGCCGATGCGAAGGCGGCTATTGATAAACGAAAGAGCGAGGCTATGCAAAGCGTGGCAAGAGTGCGCCAGGAAGCAGCCGCTCTCAAGGAAGAATACGAGCGCAAACTCAGGGCGCTGCCCAGCTATACGATCCGCCGTATGAGCCGGGCCTTCCCGACGATGCAGCTGCACCGTCATGCAGAAATGTTTGCCAAAGTGAAAGAGTACATCAGCGGAACAGCCCGGAAGCAGGGGAACGGGGAAGAAAGCAATTCACTGCAAAAGTGATCAGCCATGCAGGTATTGACGCAGTCCCGGCAGCTGTGCCTGCATATCGTGGTAGCCCTGCCAGTACAGTTCGCCCAGCTTGTCAAGGTCTGTTTCAAAACGGCGGACACTGACAGGTTCTTTGGGAGCGATGACAAATACGCGGCCTTCCTTTTCCTGGCGGTCCAGTTCGTCGAGCATGGAATTGTAGCGTTCCGGGCTGGTCAGAAGATCCTTCAGAAGTTCCGGATAATTCCTGTAAAGCCGCTCGTCAATTTTCGTGTGCTCCCGTGGAGTATCTCTGAATTCACGGTGGCGCGTACGAACCACGATTATTTTTTTATATCCGTTTTCTTCTGCCCAGCGGAAAGGAACACAGTCCGAGATGCCGCCGTCCAGATACGGGGTATTGCCGATGATGACCGGTCTGGAAACATAGGGAACGGTTGCGGAGGTACGCGCATAAAATGCTATATCGTCTGCATCGTGACTTGTTTTGTACTCCGGTTTTCCGGTCAGACAGTTGGTGACAACGGTATAAAAATGACGGCGGGGATCGCACAGCCGTTCCGTATCCAGCGGATAATACCTGGCCATCTCATCGAAAAGGAACGAAAAGCCGGTGATGCCCTGATCCCTGATCATCGGCCGGACACCTACATAATCGCGGTCCTTGCGATATCCGAGATTTACACGCGCCGCATTTCCGATTTGTCCGCACATATAGTATATACCCGAAAGGGCACCTGCGGAGACCCCGATGACCGTATGAAAATTGAGGTTGTTTTCAAGCAGATAGTCCGTAACGCCTTCTGTGTACAGGCCTCGCCACGCACCGCCCTCCAGAACCAGGCAGCCATCGGTAATCTGGCTGTTGGACTGTCCGGATGGGATCAATGCAATATCCTTGTAGGTTTTGAAACTTCTGCTGTGATTTAATAATGCCATAAAAATCCTTTTCTATTTTCCAAAGACAACAAACACAATAAACACAATAAACACAAAGGAGCTTTCTGTACTTTCATCAATTATACTACAGGATCAGGACGGAAAGGAACTTTTTAATGTCCTTTCTGCATTCTATTGTAAAGCCCGTTTCGGCTTGAAAGTATTAGATTTAATAACCTTTATCGTTTATCATGTGATAATATAGCGGGTAGGCTGCCTGGAAACGGCAGCTTTATGGCGGTTTTCAGATAAGCTTTAATTGCCGGAACACGGAGAGAATCAACTGCCGGAAAGGAAAAATTCATGAAATATCTTCTTAAGTATATGAAGGATTACAGGAAGGAAGCGATACTGGCACCGCTGTTCAAGATGCTGGAAGCCCTCTTCGATCTTTTTGTGCCGCTGGTCATGGCGGCTCTGATCGACAACGGCATAGCGAACCGGGACATACCGTATATATTCCGGATGTGCGCCATCCTCATACTGCTGGCTGTGGCAGGGCTGGCTATTTCCATCACTGCCCAGTGGTTTTCTGCAAAGGCCGCGACAGGATTTGCCGGAGATATCAGGAGCAGACTTTTTGAGCATATTCAGGAATTATCATTCTCGCAGATGGATATCTTCGGAGCCGATACGCTGATCACCCGCATGACCGCGGATGTGAACCAGCTGCAGAACGGTGTCAACCTGGCCCTGAGGCTGTTCCTGCGTTCGCCGTTTGTGGTGTTCGGATCTATGATTCTGGCATTCACGGTCGATGTCAGAGCGGCTCTTATATTTGTAGTTGCGATACCTGTGCTTTCGGCCGTTGTGTTTGGCATCATGCTCTGGACCATGCCGATGTACCGCAGAGTGCAGGAAAAACTGGACAAGATCATGACAGGGACCAGGGAAAATCTCACCGGTGTCCGTGTCATCCGGGCTTTCGGACAGGAAGAAAACGAGATAGAAAGCTTTCACGAAAAGAACCAGGATTTGTCACGTATGCAGCAGTTCGTGGGACGAATCTCCGGTCTGATGAATCCCCTGACCTACGTTATTATAAATCTCGCAACTGCCTGGCTCATCTATGCCGGAGCGGTCCGAATCAATGCGGGATATCTCACGCAGGGGCAGATGGTAGCGCTTCTCAACTACATGTCTCAGATACTGGTTGAGCTCATCAAGCTTGCCAACCTCATCATACAGATGACAAGGGCCGCGGCCTGCGGAGACAGGATCGCCGACATCCTCACGGTTGAGCCGAACATGAAGGATGGAAATTTGACTGCATCTTCCATGGAAGATTCGGATACGGTTGTTGAGTTCCGTGATGTTTCACTCACGTACGAGGGCGACTCGGGAAAAGCGCTGGATGGAATTTCATTTTCTGTGAAGCGCGGACAGACCGTAGGAATTATCGGCGGCACCGGAAGCGGCAAGTCGTCACTTGTGAATCTGATCCCGAGGTTTTACGACGCAACGGAAGGAGAAATTCTGGTAGGCGGTCATGATGTACGGCAGTATCAGCAGGAGCAGCTTCGAAGCCGCATCGGTGTGGTGCTCCAGAAGGCCGAGCTTTTCAAGGGAACCATCGCTGATAACCTCCGCTGGGGAAAGGAAGATGCCTCGGAGGAAGAGATGCAGGAGGCTCTGTCGATATCACAGGCGAAAGAGTATGTCGACAAGAAACCGGGCGGCACATCATTTGAACTGGAACAGAACGGCCGCAATCTTTCGGGAGGGCAGAAGCAGAGACTGACCATAGCCAGGGCGCTGGTCAGGAAGCCGGATATCCTTATCATGGATGATTCCGCTTCGGCGCTCGACTTCGCGACGGACGCGAAGCTTCGTATGGCTGTCAGAAAAGCGAGCAGCAGTCTTACGACATTCATAGTGTCGCAGAGGGCGGCGTCAGTACAGTACGCGGACATGATCCTCGTCATGGATGACGGAAAGCTGGTTGGCAGCGGCACGCATGACGAGCTGATACGGGATAATAAAGTATATCAGGAAATCTATTACTCTCAGTTCCCGAAGGATGAGACCGGGGATTCCGGCAAAAAAGACCTGACGCAGCCCGGAGCCGGTAAACAGGACATGGCCGACGGAAAGGAGGCGGAGTGATATGGCAGGGTCAAAGGAAAAGAAAAAGGTTAACCGTGCGGGCCAGACACAGATTATAAAGAAAGTGCTCCGCTACCTCGGGCGTTACCGCATATTCCTATGGGCGTCACTGCTGCTGGCGCTGATCACAGTAGTCATGCAGCTCTATATCCCGAAGATCACAGGAACGGTAGTCGACTACATGGCTGGCAAAGGCCAGGTGGACTTTGACGGTGTCGTAAATGACGTAGTGAAGGTCATTATAGCGGCATGCATCGCGGGGCTTGCACAGTGGCTGCAAAACCTGTGCAATAACAAAATGACCTATGATGTTGTCAAGGATATCCGCAACGACGCTTTTGACAAGATCGAAAAACTCCCGCTCAGTTATATCGATTCACATCCGGTCGGGGAGATGGAGAGCCGTGTCATCGCAGACGCGGACCAGTTTGCGGACGGGCTTCTGATGGGTTTCACGCAGCTGTTTACGGGTGTCATCACCATAGCCGGTACACTCATTTTCATGATATCGATTGACGGCTGGATAGCTCTTGCTGTTGTGGCGCTGACCCCTCTTTCATTTGTCGTGGCAGGTTTTATATCGAAGCGCTCGTATAAGATGTTCCGCAGGCAGTCGGAGCTTCGGGGTGAACAGACCGGGTTCATCAATGAGATGGTAGAAGGGCAGAAGGTAGTCAAGGCCTTCAACCGCAGGGAAAAAACGGTGGAAGAGTTTGATGAGATCAATAAGCGTCTCACGGAAACTTCGCTTAAGGCGACATTCTTCTCATCCATCACGAACCCGTCGACACGTTTTGTAAACAGCATCGTTTACGCGGTAGTCGGTGTGACCGGCGCTGTAAGGGTTATCCACGGGGGTATGACGGTCGGCGGGCTTACAGCTTTTCTCTCATACGCGACGCAGTACGCGAAGCCCTTCAATGAAATCTCAGGCGTTGTCACGGATCTTCAGAACGCTGTCGCCTGTGCGGGGCGGGTGCTTGAGCTCATCGAGCTTGAACCGCAGGTTCCGGACGCAAAGGATGCCATCGCGCCGGATTCATTCCGCGGACAGGTCGATGTGAAGGATGTGGACTTCTCTTACGTTAAAGGACAGAACCTCATCCGCGGTTTTAATCTGTCCGTAAACCCGGGTCAGAAGATTGCCATCGTCGGTCCGACGGGATGCGGGAAGACGACGCTTATCAACCTGCTGATGCGCTTTTACGACGTGGACAGCGGTGCCATATATGTCGACGGGACGGACATCAGAAAGCTCACAAGACACGCTCTTCGTGAAGGCTACGGTATGGTGCTGCAGGAGACATGGCTTAAATCGGGCACGATCCGGGAAAATATAACGATGGGAAATCCCGATGTATCCGAGGAGGAAATGATCCGTGTTGCGAAGACCTGCCATATTGATTCATTTATCAGAAGGCTTCCGGAAGGGTATGATACGAAGGTTTCCGAAAACGGTGAGGACTTCTCTCAGGGACAGAGGCAGCTTCTGTGCATTGCGAGAGTTATGATGTGCAATCCGTCCATGCTCATACTTGATGAGGCAACATCCTCGATCGACACCAGGACCGAGCTAAAGATACAGGATGCGTTCAACGCTATGATGGTCGGAAGAACCTCATTCATCGTCGCTCACAGACTTTCAACGATACGAAACGCTGACTGCATTCTCGTTATGAAAGACGGACATATCATAGAAAAGGGAACCCACAATGAACTGATGCAGCGGCAGGGTTTCTACTATGATTTGTACCAGAGCCAGTTCATGGGCAAAGTGATCTGAACAGGCATGACGGATCTTCAGACGCTTTTCCGAAATCACGGATTTGTTTTGAAGTTACTGTTCATGGTCTTAAGATGTGCAAACAGAAGATCATGGATATAAAAAAATGCCGGCAGCGGTCAGCTTCCGTTGCTCATCCGGCGGCGATGGCTTATAATAAATGTTATCGCAGGTAAACAAGGTATGGAAGCAGTTGAAAAACTGCAGAAAGGAGAAATGGATGTTATTTTATAAATGCATGGGATGCGGAAATTTTGTAACTTTTCTGACAGAGAAGACGGCATGTACTCCGAAATGCTGCGGCGAGCCGATGACCGAACTGAAGGCGAACAGCACTGATGCCGCGCAGGAAAAGCACGTTCCGGTTGTTACGGTAGACGGAAACAAGGTAAGTGTCGTGGTTGGTTCTGTGGCTCATCCTATGACCGAAGAGCATTACATTCAGTTCATTGTACTGGAAACGGCAGACGGTTTCCAGAAAAAAGATCTGAAACCGGGCAGTGCACCCAGGGCAGAGTTCGCTCTGACGGAAGGTGAAAAACCGGTCACGGTCTATGCTTACTGCAACCTGCATGGACTGTGGAAAGCAGATCTGTGATCAGAAATCGTCTTTCAGGCAGAATAAGCTGATCTGCAGCAGCGCAGTCAGAAAATAAACTGATCTGCAGCAACGCAGGCAGAATAAGCTGATTTGCAGCAGAGAAATTAAACTCCGCGTGGGAATTCCTTTTGGAATTCACCGCGCGGTTTTTAATTAATGGTTTCATTTTTGCAGAAAATGGATTAAAGTAAAGAGCTGTAAGGATATAACAGCGAATGATAAACATAAAAAGATATGAGTGTCAAAAGTACCTTTTGCCACTCATTTATGATTACGCGTGGTTTCGTTGCTCCGCAACTCCCACCATGCTGCCACATTCGGCATTTTCGTGACGCTTTCGCGCCACTTCATGCCTCATGTAGGGCGTGTCAATAAGTCCTGCCACCACTCGCATGCAAGCATGCGTGGCGGCGGACTTTTGACACAGTAATCATAAAAAGATAAAACATCAAAAGATAAAAAGGGGAAAAGACAGGGTAAGGTACAGAGATTACATATGAGTAAAGATAAGACAAAGAATATGACGGAGGGCAATTCGATTGCTCTGATTGTTCAATTTATGATGCCGCTGCTGGCGGGCAATCTGTTCCAGCAATGCTATAATCTGGCGGATTCCGCTATTGTAGGGCAGACGCTCGGCGCGTTATCCCTCGGGGCGGTCGGTGTTTCCTCCAGCGTTCAGTTTCTGGTGCTTGGATTTTGCATCGGCTCCTGCGTCGGATGCGCGGTTCCCGTGGCGCAGCGGTTCGGAGCCGGAGATTACCGCGGAATGCGCCGGTATATCTGGCACGGTATATTGCTGACGATCGCGCTCGGGATTGCCATTACCCTGGTTACAGCTATTTTGTGCCCTCAGATTCTGCATCTGCTTTCCACGCCGGATGATATTTTTGCACAGGCGTATCAATATCTGCTGATCATATTTCTGGGTATTCCATTTACGCTTCTTTATAATTTTACATCCAGTATTTTGCGTGCGGTCGGCGATTCACGAACCCCGTTTTTGTTTCTCAGCGTTTCCACCGTGCTGAACATTTTCCTGGATTTGTTCTGCATCCTGATACTGCATTGGGGAGTAGCAGGCGCCGCCATTGCCACCATCGGATCGCAGGCGGTATCCGGTTTCCTGTGTCTTCATTATATAATCAGGAAAGTGGAGGTCCTCCACATCTGCCCGGAGGATAAGGTATTTAGCAGGAAACGGATGGGGGATCTTTTCACGATGGGTATTCCCATGGGGCTTCAGTATTCCATCACCGCGATCGGAAGCATGGTGATGCAGTCTGCCAACAATTCACTCGGAACCACGTATGTTTCCGGCTTCACGGCAGGAATGAAGATCAAGCAGTTTGCCATGTGTCCGTTTGACGCTCTGGCGACATCTGTTTCCACCTTTGCCAGCCAGAACTATGGAGCCGGGAAAACAGACCGTATCCGCAGGGGAATTAAAGAAGGAACAATCATGGGAATCCTGTACGGTGTAGGGATCGGCCTTGTACTTATCTTCTTTGGAAGAAATATGTCCATGATCTTTGTAGACGGCCGTGAGACAGCTGTGCTGAATGCGGCCGGAAAGTATCTTCGCTGCATGGGGTATTTCTACTGGGTACTCGGAATTTTAAATGTTGTGCGCATGAGTATTCAGGGATTGGGCTGGACCGGATGGGCTATCCTGTCCGGCGTTGTGGAGATGATAGCCCGCTGCGCGGTATCCTTTGTGTTTGTGCCGCGCTTTGGCTACGGAGCCATTTGCTGGGCAGACCAGACAGCATGGATCAGCGCCACATTCTACGTAATTCCTACACTTATTGTTGTTCTGAAAAAAATAGAAAAACAGATAAATTCAGTCAAATCCTCATCCGTCAAATCCTCAATTCAATGATTTGCCGTACATCGCCCAGAACAGCCTGCCGCACGAAACCGTGCGGCAGGCTGTTTGGGGCTGGGCTTCACGGCGGAACAGGTGCGGCATATCCCGGCATTGGCCGAAACTTTCGCGCAAGCTTATTTTGCATGGCGCAAAGGCTGGTCATCTGCCTGCCGGCATAGCCCGGAACAAGACGCGGCGAGAAATCCGGGCTAATGTCCAAGGTATGGCCGCGCACTTTCCTGACCCGGAACAAGACGCGGCGGAAGTTCCGGGCTAATATTCAGTC
>Ga0256404_1009601_pt1 | contig 13778 bp, 10 predicted proteins | sample RumenRJG_01DNA_FD_185990 | JGI IMG/M metagenome (GOLD analysis project Ga0256404, IMG submission 185990) | Bovine rumen microbial communities from Lethbridge, Alberta, Canada - RJG_01 | ecosystem: Host-associated > Mammals > Digestive system > Stomach > Rumen | place: Canada: Alberta | collected...
GCAAATATTCTGCGCAAAGCGGTTCCCCATGCGTGGGCAGGCAGAACTGATTTCCGATTTCTTGCTGCGCCATACAGCATTACGTATCAGCGGCTGCAGAAGGGCCTTGCCTGAATTTTGTATGCGTCATCCGGACGCGTCCTGTAAAAGGTAACGGGATGTCATCCCAAAGATCCGGATCAAAGTATTCCAGAGGTTTCATTAGCCAATGGATAGGAGGCTACTGTGGACGGCCTTGCATCGGAACAGACAGATTGTTATGTCACATTTGCATGGCATCTGCACTGACCGTCAAACCTGACCGGAGCAACCGCAACAGGAGGGATACCCCTTCCATTGCGATTGCAATGGGAGGGGAGTTTCATGACGCAGAAAGCTGGTCTGGAAGATTCCGGGATGACCTGAGGGAGGCAGAGCAGGAGGTTATGATTGCAAGCCCCGGACTCTCGGCAGCAAGGGTGGAGGCTTTTTTGCATGACGCTCTCCCTGCCCTGCAGCGGGGCGTCCGGGTCTATGTCACAACCCTGGCCCCGGAGGTGTATCCGGAGCAGGTGCGGGCGAAAATCCGGGAGAGCATGGAGAAACTCCGGCAGGCGGGCATTGCGGTTCGGGCAGGCACTGCCCTTCACACGCATGCTGCGGTGTTTGATGGGAAGCTTGCCTGGTACGGGAACCTGAACCTTCTGTCTTCTGCAAAGCCGGAGGACGACATGATGCGTGTGGAGAGTGAGGAGATCGCGGCAGAGCTTCTTGCGGGGGAAAAGGCGCAGGAGAAAAAGGAAGTATCCGGGGAGGAGAGACATGTTCAGACGGTTTCGGAAGAGAGCAAAGACTGAGACATTGGTGGATGCCAGGGGGAAGAGGCCGGTGATCCGCTGCAGCATCTGCACGGGAGAGCAGGTGGCGGGCTTTCAGGATGAGAAGACGGGCGCCTTTGAGGAGGTCTGCTGTATCAAAAGCGATGCGGACCTTGCGGCGTTCCGGGAGCAGTATGGCATCACCGGGGAGATCGAGAAGATTTACTGACCGCAGGAGGCAGAAATTGGGCAGAAAATCTACAAGAGAAGACAAGAACATCTGGCAGAGAAGTCGGGAGGCGGCGGGAATGACACGGGCAGAGGCTGCAGAGGCCATGGGCTTCGTCTCCGAGAGCCGGATCGAAAAGTATGAGAGCGGCAGATCCCCGGTGCAGCCTGAGGAGGTGCTCGCCATGTCAAAGGCTTACCGGATGCCGGCCCTCTGCAATCAGTACTGCGCCCATGAGTGCCCGATCGGGAAGGAGATGGTTCCGGAGGTGCGTGCCGGCAGTCTGTCCCAGATCGTGCTGGAGACTCTGGCCAAGGTGAACACCCTGGAGCGGGAGGAAAAGCGCTTCATTGAGATCACAGCAGACGGCACCATCTCCCCGGAGGAGATGGAGGACTTTGCGCGGATTGAGGCCGACATCCGGGCAATCAAGATGGCGGCGGATTCACTCTCCCTCTGGCTCCAGGATACGATTGCATCGGGAAAGATCGACGAGAAGGAGCTGGAGCGGGCGCGGGCTGCCGTCCGGGCAGGACGCTTGGGGCGGAAGGAAGACTATTTTGCCAAACCGGAGAAATAGAGCCCGTCTGGGCTTTAATACAGCAGTTTTTCCCGGTTCTCCTGTCCGCTACAATGGGAATCATCAAGAAAACCCTGCATCAGGGGGCAGTTCACAGAGTGTGAGCGTGCAGCGCTTTTGCCGGGAAATCTCAGACTTGTAGAGAGGAGAAGAACATGTTCGGATTTTTGGTTTTTATTCTGCTTTGTGTCCTGCTGTTTCGTTTCACCGGCTTCTTACTGGGGATTCTGGGGAGAGTGCTGGGAGGCGTCCTGGGGCTGATCGGATTTGCAGTTCTTGGGATACTTGCCGTCACCGTCCTGGGCATTGGACTCTTCATCCTGCCGGTCCTCTTGGTGGCAGGCATCATTTCCATCGCCGTCGGCGCGGTAAAGTGAGAGGGGAGGAACACAGATGAATGAGGTTTACAACAGACGCAGAGAGGTGCAGGAGGCCATCTTTGCCGGGGAGCGGGCCCGGGCAAGTCTCCAGGAGGCAGACCGGCAGTTTGCATCCGCCGGAAACTGGGGCCTTATCGACATCTTTGGCGGAAACACGGTCTCCGGCCTGATGAAGCACATGAAGATCAACAACGCAAGCCGCTGCGTGGAGGAGGCGAGGCGGGACCTGGACGCCTTTCGGAGTGAGCTCGGGGACCTGCGGGACATCGATGGCCTGAACGTGGATATTGGCGGCTTCCTCACCTTTGCGGATTTCTTTTTCGACGGATTTGTCGCAGATCTCTTTGTGCAGTCCAGAATCAGCAAGGGAAGGCGGCAGGTCCAGGAGGCAATCCGAAGGGTGGATGACATCCTGCGGCAGCTGAGGGCAGTGCAGTTCTGAGCGAAACAGATCATCAGCATACAACAGGTTGAAAGTGCACCTGCACCGGAATGCTCCGGTGGGGGTGCTTTTTATTTGCTTGGGAAAACAAAAATCAGGAAAACGATCACAAGTAAGGAATTAAATATAGAAAAGCCGCACAATCCAATGCGAAGTTCGACTACATTTACGTGAAATCCTGCAGATGTGAGAAAAGTCAAGAGCGGATTTTGAAATCACAGGTGCAAAATTTGAAAAACGCAGGCTGCTGGAATTTGGAATAATCATCATATGCCATTACGCACGCGACAAAAACATCTTTTGTTGCAGGCACAAGAGCAAGACATTCAAAAGGCATCCGGATAAAGCAAAAGAAACGATGAATGAGTACATAAACACAAAGTTAACAAAATGTGAATATCAAATCTTGTGAGCTGTTTCTGAAGCTTTTGTGAACAAACTGTAAAAATCGGACATATTATGTCAAATATGGTGCTGAGATGAAATAAAATTGCTCGAAATAGATAATAATGCACGAACGTGATGATTGAAGCGGCAGATACCATATAATGCGCCACAATAATAGTAATTAATATTAATTGCGACAGTACGGCAGGATCTTGGAGGCCGGGCACCAGAACACCGGGGAAACCGTTCACGTCGGGCATCAGGCAATATGCCTGAAGATACTGGCAGACATCATATCTGCGAAGGGTGACAATATGAACTTCAACAATAAGGACAAGAACAGAATCGAACTCAACCGCGATGCAAAGGTACAGCAGAAAAAGAAGAACGGCAAGTGGTTCAATACTATCACCACCAGCCTTCGGTTTCTGCGAATCCAGCGGGAAGAGGAAACCAGTCAGAGTGGAAAGAAAAAGTTCTCCGGCAAAATTGCAAAACTTGCCAAGGGTACGATCGCAGCAGGCTTTGCCGTCGGCGGTGCTGCTGCGGCAAATGGAATGAACGTCTATGCCAGTGAGGCGGATCCGGCGCAGCAGGAGATCCAGCAGGAGGCTGCATCGTCCAATGAGGATGTCGAGGTCATCGTCGAGGAAAAAGAGGTGGAAGTGGCTGCGCCTGCCGAGACCAATACTGCCGACACATCCAATCAGGAGGAGCAGGCGGCGGCGTCCGCGGAGAGTTCGCCCGATGTGAGTGCGGAATCGTCCGGCGCAGCGCAGACGAACAGCGGTACTGAAGCTGACGCGGAGGAGACGGCAGAAGAGGGGCAGATCGGTGCAGAGAAGATCCAGAGCAGCGAGGAAAAACCTGACGGCGAGGCTGCGGAGGACAAACAGGACGAGTCTGAGAGCCTGAGCGCAGCGGAGAGCCAGAGCCTGGCTGACAGCCAGAGCATGGGCGACAGCCTGACCAAGAGCGCGGAGGAGACGGCAGAAGAGGGGCAGATCGGCGCAGAGAAGATCCAGAGCAGCGAGGAAAAACCTGACGGCGAGGCTGCGGAGGGCAAACAGGACGAATCTGAGAGCCTGAGCGCAGCGGAGAGCCAGAGCCTGGCTGACAGCCAGAGTATAGTCGACAGCCTGAGCAAGAGCACGGAGGCCAGCCTTTCTGTTTCGAAGAGCGAGTCGGAGAGAGCCGCTTCCGAGGCTGCATCCCAGAGCCTTGCAGCATCGGAGTCTGAGAGCACATCTCTTGTTGAAGCCAGCGTATCCATGAGCAATTCGATGGAGATGAGCAAAGCTCATTCCGTTTCCGAGAGCTTCTCCCAGGTGGAGAGTCTGGCGCATAGCGAGAGCGAGAGCATTTCGACAAGTGAATCACTCAGTGCCGACTATGCCAGTTATGTGGCAAGCCGCTCGATTGAAGACAGTCAGTCTCTTTCCGCTTCGGCATCTGTTTCACTGAGTTTGAGAATTGTCCAGAGTGAGTCCGCATCGCTCTCGATCGCAACTTCTGCCAGCGCATCGGAGGCAGCTGCGGTATCCGACTGGAACACAGTAACCGCGTCTGAACTTGCGTCGATCTTCCGCAGTGCCATTGCCAACCAGAACGTGACCTCCAGTTTCCTGGAGAATATTCGGAATACAGCAAAAACACTCAGAGGTAGAGAATATCGCCGGTCATCAGAGTATACCAATCTGTCCAATATCATTACCTGGACAGATTACATTCTCAATAACCAGGCAAGCGGATCTAATACGACTACCGGCAGTGCAATGACCTATGCGCAGAAAAGCAACGGAGAGGCAGTAGATTCCAATAAGCTTGGGTTTGACCTCACGGATGAGGCTGTCAAGAGCCGTGGGACGAGTAATTTCCTCCAAGTCAACAAGGAAAGCACTACTCAAACTTCGATGGATCTGCGTGTCAAGTATGCAAACGCGATTGTCAAAACAAATACGTACTCAGTCTTGAATTTCCTGGATAAAAGAATGAGCGGTAAGGGAGCTTCGCTGTCGGATACGGTGTATCTGTACAAGCTCGGCAGCAACAATAACATTACTGCATCGAAGGCGCTCACCTTGCAAAGCACTGAGCTGGAGGATGGCGCGAGGTATTTTGTTCCCTATGTCTATAAATGGGAAGCGTCAGATGGCTTCCATCTGGATGGATTCATTTATGCTTACAACGCGGAAGAAAATACGTTCGTTCCAGACTACGATGGGGAGTATTCTCAGAACAGAAGTCTGAGTGAATCCAAATCGGCAAGCGAATCCGAGAGCACCTCTGAGTCGGAAAGCGAGTGTGTTTCTGAGTCGGAGAGCGAGAGTATTTCTGAGTCCAAGAGCGAGAGCGCTTCTGAGTCGGAAAGCGAGAGTGTTTCTAAGTCTGCAAGTGAGAGCGCTTCTGAGTCTGAGAGCGAGAGTGCCTCTAAGAGCGAGAGTGTTTCTGAGTCCAAGAGCGAGAGCGCTTCTGAGTCGGAAAGCGAGAGTGCTTCTGCGTCCGAGAGTGAGAGTGTTTCTGAGTCCGTGAGCGAGAGTGTTTCTGAGTCGGAAAGCGAGAGCGCCTCTAAGTCTGAGAGTGAGAGCGCTTCTGAGTCGGAAAGCGAGAGCGCCTCTAAGTCTGAGAGTGAGAGTGCTTCTGAGTCGGAGAGCGAGAGTGCTTCTGAGTCGGAAAGCGAGAGCGCCTCTAAGTCTGAGAGCGAGAGTGCCTCTAAGAGCGAGAGTGTTTCTGAGTCCAAGAGCCAGAGCGCTTCTGAGTCGGAAAGCGAGAGTGTTTCTGAGTCCGAGAGCGAGAGCGCTTCTGAGTCGGAAAGCGAGAGTGCCTCTGAGTCCGAGAGCGAGAGCGCTTCTGAGTCGGAAAGCGAGAGTGCCTCTGAGTCCGAGAGTGAGAGCGCTTCTGAGTCCGTGAGCGAGAGTGTTTCTGAGTCGGAAAGCGAGAGCGCCTCTAAGTCTGAGAGCGAGAGTGTTTCTGAATCCGAGAGCGAGAGCGCCTCTGAGTCGGAAAGCGAGAGTGTTTCTGAGTCCGAGAGCGAGAGCGTTTCTGAGAGCGAGAGTGTTTCTGAATCCGAGAGTGAGAGCACCTCTAAGTCGGAAAGCGAGAGCGCCTCTAAGTCTGAGAGCGAGAGCGCTTCTGAGTCGGAGAGCAAGAGCGTTTCTGAGTCTGCAAGTGAGAGCGCTTCCGCATCGGAAAGTGCCACCGCCCAGTCAAGTGAGACCTCCGATTTCGATGATTCGGGAACAGCGGCAGGCGGTTCTGCTTCCGAGAGCACGGATGCGCCGGATCCAGAGACCACCTCGGTACCGGATTCCGGTTTGAGACAAATCGAAGACGGCGGCTATGAGGATCCGGATGAGGAAGAGGGAAGTGTCCTTGGGGCATCCAGAGAGAGAAACGAGGCGGATCCTGCAGAAGATCTTGCATCTGAAGAGAAGGCGGCTTCGGTTCTCGGCGCAAGCCGGAATGCAAAGACCGGTGATGCGGGTGTGACAGCCAATGCCGGCGCAATCGCTGGAGCAGGTGGAATTCTGGCCGGATGGATGGCAACACGCAAAAAGAATCGCAAGAAATGATGCGGCGAGACTTCGCAGCAGATCGCATCTGTCTTGTCAAAAATCGAAATCAGTGGGGATGACTGAGAGGGAGGTATCTGGATTCAGATACCTCCTTCTTGCCGAGAAGGAACCAAAAGAGACCAAAAAGAGGACAGCAGCGAAGATGCGGACGATAGTGGGAAAAAAGGCGGGATACACGGGGATGATCCTGGCTCTTTACATACTGGGGCGCGGAATTCCCCTTCCCTGGGTGACCTATACGCCGACGGCGGAGACGGGATTCCAGTCATTTCTTCTGCAGATGATCGGAGCCCAGACCCGTTCCGGATCGCTCCTGTCTCTGGGCCTGATGCCATGGATGACTGCATCGATCGTGTCGGCGCTCTTTCGTGCGGTGATGCACGCCGACACAGCCCGAAGCTCTCCGGCACATGCAAGGCGTATGACCGCTCTTCTAGGACTTGTTGTTGCACTGGTACAGGCATATGTGACGGCAGCGCGCCTGAACTATCGGGACGGGTATTTTTCCAGCCCTTTGTTTCGCAGTGCGGCAACCATTCTGGTTCTAATGGGCGGCGCCTTTGCGGTCGCCTGGCTTGCCGAGCAAAACCGTCTTCACGGAATCGGCGGACAGACCGCGCTGATCCTCATCAACGTGGAGTCTTCCCTTGCGGGGCAGGTCATGCTGGCATTTGGCGGTACTGATACGAAGGCGCTCTCTCCGGCGGAAACGGCGCTGGGGATTCTATTTACGGTGCTCAGCATCCTGCTGACCATGTTGTTTGAGAATGCGGAGATCCGCATCCCGATCCGCCATGTGATGCTTCACAGCGATCTGGCGGGGGATGACTACCTTGCCGTCAAGCTCAACCCCTCGGGGATGATGCCGGTGATGTACGTGATGTCCCTGTTTGTGCTGCCCTACTGCCTGTGCCGGGCCCTGTCCTGGTTTTACCCGGACAATCCCGCGCTGCTGTATGTCGCGGACAACCTGAACCTGAACACCGGTTTCGGCATTGCCATCTACAGCGCCCTGCTGGTGGCCATGACCTTTGCGCTGGCGTTTTTGTTTGTCAACCCGTCGGAGATCGCAAGCTCGATGCAGGAAAATAACGACATCATCCCGGGCCTTCGCCCCGGGCAGGACACGAGGCGTGAGATCCGCAGAAATGTCCTGTTTGCCGCCTTCTGTAGCGCTGCTGTGCTGTTTCTGGTGGTGGTGGTACCCATGATCTGCCGGCAGGCGATGCACTCCTCGTCCGACCTCTTTACCCTATCCACCTCGCTGTGCATCCTGGTGAGTCTCTGGAACACCGTACTGGACGAGGTCCGGGTACTGCGCACGCTGGACCGGTATCACCCATTTTTATAGAAGAAAGTCGGCATTGGAGGCGCTATGTACATCTTCCTTCCATCCTGGTATACGGATCAGAACTGGAACCTGGCCGGGCGGCCCTGGCACCAGGCCCAGGCGAGTCACTTTGACGACGCGGTCAGCCAGCTGCGAATGTTTCGGCATGCAGGGGAGGAGACCATGATCTGGCTTTTGGCCTATGCGCCACAGCTGGAAGCTGCCCTGCACCGGCAGAACCTCTATCCGACACCCTTCTGGTCCGCCTTTGACGCGCTGCAGGGGGTGGATTTCACGGGCATCGGCGTCCTCTCCTTTGAGGAACTGTCCTGGCCGGCGGACCTGGAGTGGATCGAGACGCCCTTTGTAATCACGGCCTTTCGCGGCCGGGAGCGGTATGCCCGGGTGGAGCTGGACGAGGAGGGAAGACTTCTCTTTATCGATTACTATGACAGGGACAAGACCCTTCACCGGGACATCTTTGATGACCGGGGCTTTCTCTCCTCGCGCCTATTTTTTGCCGGGGAGGTCCCGGCGCGGCAGGAGTTCTACGACCCACAGGGGATCCTGCGCTTTACGAGGAATCTTTTGAGCGGCCGTGTGGAAATTGCCGCGGCGGCAGCCGGCCTGGTGTCAAAGACCTCCTATGATTCCATGGCAGCCTGCCTGGAGGAGTTGCTGGCGGCAAAGCTTCATCAGACTTCTGCAAAGGACTGCCTGATTCTTGCGGTGGATGCCAGGCAGAACCATCTGGTGCTGGATGCCTGCCCGGATCAGAAGCTGGTGCTCTCTTTCTTTGAGGACCGTTTTGATCTGTCGGATGTCAGGGAGGTGAGGCACCTTCTGGCCGGGGCAGACCTGGCGGTGACTGACAGGGAGCGGGAGGCGAAGATCCTGCGGCAGGACAAAGAGGTGAAGATTCCAGTCCGGGACATCTCCCCTTTTGACACGAGACTCTCCCTCGGGTGCAGCCAGAGGTCCTGGGATCTCAAGGTCTATCTGCCGGTGGACGGCCTGGAGGAGCCCTACCTCTCCAAGGCGCTGGAACAGATCTTCCGGTACATGCAGACCAATTCCAAGACGGTTCTTATCGTGGGGACGCAGCGGTCGGGACAGGAGCTGGAAGCGCTGCGCCGGCAGTTCGCGGGCCGGCTTGTCCGCCTCCAGATGGAGGAGCTTGGAGAAGAGCGCACCGCTCTCCCAGATGACGAGGACCAGGAGCCGGGTGAGGAAAAGCAGAAGCCACCCCGGATCCGTTTTGTCACAGTCCGCTCCGAGAGTGAGCTCATCCAGGTGCTGGAGGACATTCGGCTCATCGTGGATGTTCGGGACCAGCCGGATCTGTACCTGCAGATCTCCGGCATCAGCGCTGGCATCCCACAGGTTAACTACCGCTTCACCCGGTACGTGGAGCACCAAAAGGACGGGTACATCATTCCCAACATCGATCATGTGGAGGAGGCACTGGACTACTACCTGACCGGTCTCTCCCACTGGAACGAGGCCCTGGTCTACTGTGTCAAAAAGGCGCAGGAGTACACCGGGGGATCCCTGGTGTCCGTCTGGAAAAAGATGCTGGAGAAAGGGGAAAAGAAAGATGGCTGACAGACCGCTCTCTATCCTGGAAGTCGGGAGCCTTCCGGAAGAGGACCGAGAGGTGGCAGCAGGAGTGCTCCTTCATATCCGGAGTCGAATCCCGGAAAAGATCGAGGAGGCCTGGGACGGCGTCGTCATAGATCGGCCGCTCTCCCGGGAGGAGATCGGAATCCTTGCCAAGACCTCCCTGCCCCACCGCGTGTTCTACCGGGATTCTGCCCTTTCCGTCGATCCCGTCAGCGGACCCTTTCTTGCCCAAAAGCTGGCAGAGTATCTCCCGCCGGAGAAATATGACACCTTTTTGCAGCACTTTTCAGTCCGCTATTTTCGGGGACAGTACGGCGAGCGCAGGGCGCTGGGGAATTTTCGCCCCAATCCCGCCTTTGTGGACCACGTCCGGTATCTTGGCAACAACCGCATGGTGCTCTCCCAGCGCTATGGGGATGGCCAAACGGCGGTTCCGGTTTTGACTGTCCGCAGCTCCATCCTGATCTGGGAGGAGCAGCCGCTGGATTTCTTTTGGGAGATCCTGGCGGGGGCGGGCGTCCTGTTTTCGGTCCGCGTGCGGCAGATTGGAGAGGGAAGTCTGGACACGGTGGTCAAAACCTGGGATCTCTCGGAAGAGGATCTCTCGCAGCCCATCTGCCTCTGCTCCAAGGGGCGGGGAACCCTCTCCATCACCCTTTTTGCCAGAGGGGAGGGGGAACTCTCCGTGGGTCCGCTCCACACAAGATACGCGCGGGAGGGCGCCGGGGTGTTCTTCCCCGGCGGAGAGCGCCTTGCAGGGCGGGACGGGCGGGAGGCTGCCGTCTACTTTGAGCCCGGAGATGGAAAGCCGCCGCTCTGCGTGTACTTTTCCGGCTACCGCAAAGCGGAGGGGTTTGAGGGCCTGCACATGATGCAGGACCTGGGAGCGCCCTTTCTCCTTGTCACCGACATGGCCCTGGAGGGCGGTGCCTTCTACCTGGGGGATCCGGATTTCGAGGACCTTATCCGATCCGCCATCTGTAAGACCCTAAAGCGCCTGCACTTTACACAGGATCAGCTGATCCTGTCCGGCATCTCCATGGGCTCTTTCGGTGCAGTCTACTACGGGGCGGCATTTCATCCCCATGCGCTGATCGTGGGGAAACCGCTTTTGAACCTGGGGAGCATCGCCGCCAATGAACGGCTTCTTCGCCCCGGCGGCTTTCCCACCTCCCTCGACATCCTGCAGCGCTTTGCCGGATCCGACGGGGCGGAGACGCTCAACCGCCGGGCCTTTGCCCGGGTGGACGCGGCAAACTGGGAGGGAACCGAGGCCGCTGTCTCCTACATGGCCCAGGACGATTACGACCCGACGGCTTACCAGGATCTGCTCGCCCATCTCAGGGGCAAGCACACCACGATCTACGGCAAGCGCATCACCGGGCGGCACAACGACAACACCAGCGCGGTGGTGGAGTGGTTTGTCAGTCAGTACCGGCGCATCCTGCGCGAGGACTTTGCGAGATGAGAACTTATCAGAATCAGTGCATTTTTATCATCCGCTGGGACGGCGGGGCAAAGGACACCTATCTCTACGGGACCGAACTGGACTGGAATCGGCAGGGGCCGATCCGGTTTGCAAACCGGTTCCTGCCCTCCGGTCAGGCGATCCGGACCTGGTCCAGTGCGTGGACCTACCAGCGGGACCGGGTGGAGGCCCAGCTTCCTGTACTGGAGGAGGGAAAGGCGTACCAGCTTCGGACCTTTCTCCGGGATGATCCGGAAGGGACGGTGCTGCTGCGGCTTCGGTTTTTCGACCGCTACGGGGAGCAGTGCGCCTTCTTTGTCAGCGAGCACCGGATGGATCGGTTTGTGTGCCCGGCGGGGACTTTTTCCTGGAAGATGGAACTTCTCTGGGCCGGCGCCAGGTCGCTCTGGTTCGACCACATCGAGGTGGAGGAGGCACCGAAGGAGGAACTTCTTCCCCTTTCGGAAGAGGAGCGGGGAAAGACCACACTGGTTCTTGTCATCCCCGAGGGCGCAAGCCGGATGATCCGGCTCCCGGCGCTGCCGGACCCGCTGCCGGGCCTTCGGGCGGCGTTTCTTCCGACGCTGTTTCTCGTCCCGGATGCCATCCCCGCGGGGGAGACCTCCCTGGAGGAGCTTACCCAGGGCTATCGGAAGGTGGTGATCGTGACCTACGGTGAAAGGACAAAGAGCGCCGGGGCGCGGATCGCGGCCTCTCTTCCCGGCGCAGAGCACCGCGCGTTTGACAGAATTGGCAGGATGCAGGATTTCCTGTCGGGGAGGTTCCTATGATGCAGCAGGCGGTCTCCTCCTGGAGACGGAAGAAATACGAAAAGATCCTGCGCAGAATCAACGCCCTGGCCCCGGCCATGAAGGTGCTCTCCGACGGGGACTTTGCAGAAAAGACAGGACAGCTGCGCAGACAGTATCAGGCGGGAAAGAGCCTGGAACAGCTCCTTCCGGAGAGTTATGCCCTGGTGCGGGAGGCGGCGGGGCGCGTGCTGCAGATGGTCCCCTATGACGTGCAGGTGCTGGGGGCAATCGCCCTCCACTTCGGGGACATCGCCGAGATGAAGACCGGGGAGGGGAAGACCCTCTCGGCTGCCATGCCCCTCTACCTCAATGCCCTGACGGGAAAGAGCTGCATTCTGGTCACCACCAACGAGTACCTTGCGGCACGGGACGGGGGACAGCTGAGCCAGCTTTACGCCTTCCTCGGGATGACCACGGGCATCGGCGTGACCACCCAGCCGGGGCAGCAATTCACCGCTGAAAAGAAACGGCAGATCTACGCCTGCGACATCGTCTACACCACCAACGCGGTTCTGGGCTTTGACTACCTGATCGATAATCTGAGCCGCAGCCCGGAGGAGCGGTTCCTGCGCCCCTTCTACTATGTGATCGTGGACGAAGCGGACGCTGTACTGCTCGACAGCGCCCAGACGCCCCTGGTGATTTCCGGCGCGCCCCGGGTGCAGTCCAACCTCTACGCCATCACCGACGATTTCGTCAGCATGCTCCGGGAGGAGGACTTTGAGGTGAAGGATAGAACCAAGGCCTTTCTGACCGACAGCGGGATCCTGCGGGCGCAGAAGTACTTTGCCGTCTCCAACCTGTTTGCCCCGGAAAATGAGGAGCTCCTCCGGCACATCTGTCTCGCCCTGCGGGCGCAGAAGACCATGGAGCGGGAAAAGGACTATCTGGTGGACCGGGGAAAGGTAGTCCTTTTGGATGCGGCCTCTGGCCGCATGCTGGAAAGCACAAAGCTTGGGAACGGCCTCCACCAGGCGCTGGAGGCCAAGGAGCATGTGGCACTCACAAAGGAGAACCGGCAGATGGCCTGTGTCACCTACCAGGATTTATTCAACCTCTTCCCGAAGCTCTCGGGCATGTCCGGCACAGCAGTACAGGATACGGAGGAGCTCCGGGGCACCTACGGCTGCGAGGTCGTCCGCATCCCCACCCACCGTCCCTGCCGCCGAAAGGACGCCGCGCCAAGGTACTATTCGAACCTGCGGGCCCAGCTGATGGCGGTCATGGAGGAACTCACAAAGGTGCACGAGGCGGGGCGGCCGGTTCTGGTCGTCACCGAGTCCATCGGAGTCTCCGAGCTCATCTCGGGCCTTCTTCTGGAGGACGGAATTCCCCACAGCGTGCTCAATGCCCGCAATGCCGCCAAGGAGGCCCAGATCATCAAGGAGGCCGGGCAGAAGGGTGCGGTCACGGTGGCGACCGGCATGGCAGGCCGCGGCACCGACATCAAGCTGGGGGAGGGTGCAGACGCCCTGGGCGGCCTCTGTGTCCTGATCGTTGGGGAGATGGAGAACCGTCGCATGGAGCTGCAGGCAAGGGGACGGGCAGGCCGGCAGGGAGATCCCGGATCCTCCCAGGTGTTTGTGAGCCTGGACGACACGGTGATTCGGGACCACGGAAAAAAGTCTCTCCGCCGGTATCGGATCACGGACCGGACCCTTTCTTCGCCCCGGCTGATCAGCGCCTGCCGGCAGGCCCAGAAGATCAGTGAGGAGCAGGGGCGCCTGGCAAGGCGCAGCACCGCAGAGTACGCGGTCAGTCTCTCCCGGCAGAGACAGCTTGTCTACGAGATGCGGGATCGGATCCTGCGGAAGGTCCCGGAGGACGATACCTACTATTTCGCCATGGAGCGGGAGGCCGTGGATGCCTGGCTGGAGAAGATTCCGGGCCTTCCCAGTGTCGATGCGGTGGCCCGGTACTGTCTCGACAACATCACCTACCGGCTGCCGTCTTCCTTCGACTGCTGGGATTTTTCCACCAGGGATCGGATCCGGGATGTTGTCCTAAGCCTTGCCAGGGAGGCTTTTGGGCGGAAGAAACAGGAGATCGGAAGTAAGGAGCACTTTGCGCTGTTCCTGCGCAGAATGCTCCTGCGCGCACTGGACGATGCCTGGGTGGAGCAGGTAGACTATCTGCAGCAGCTGCGGTCCGCTGT
>Ga0256404_1009604_pt1 | contig 13776 bp, 10 predicted proteins | sample RumenRJG_01DNA_FD_185990 | JGI IMG/M metagenome (GOLD analysis project Ga0256404, IMG submission 185990) | Bovine rumen microbial communities from Lethbridge, Alberta, Canada - RJG_01 | ecosystem: Host-associated > Mammals > Digestive system > Stomach > Rumen | place: Canada: Alberta | collected...
AGTAAAATTTTGAATTATGTATAAAAGGTCTGAATATCAAATAATTACAAGTAGGCTAAAAGAGCCAAGAAAGTTCATTCAGGTTGTTATGGGACCGCGCCAAGTGGGTAAATCTACTGTTGTTAAGCAGGTGCTTCAAGATTTGGATTTGCCTTATCAGCAGTTCTCTGCCGATAATGTGCCAGCATCAAATACTGCTTGGGTGTCTAACTGTTGGGCTACTGTTCGTAGTCTGAAGGAGAGCAAAGGCCTTGATAGTATGATTCTTGTTATCGATGAAATTCAGAAGATATCTAATTGGAGTGAGGTCGTAAAGAAGGAGTGGGATGATGATACCTTACACGATCGCAACATAAAAGTGTTGCTGCTTGGAAGTAGTCGTGTGCTTTTAGAAAAAGGACTTCCTGAGTCGTTAGGTGGGCGCTTCGAAGAAATACGCATGACTCATTGGAGCTATCCTGAAATGAAAGAGTGTTTTGGCTTTACACTCGACCAGTATCTTTTCTTTGGAGGTTATCCTGGTGCTGCGGGCCTGATAAATGAGGCTGACCGCTGGGAGCAGTATATACAGTCGGCAATCATTGATGCGACCATCAATAAGGATATCTTGATGAATACACCTATCAGTAAGCCGACCCTTCTTCGTCAGACTTTTGAACTTGGTGCTTCTTACTCTGGCGAGATACTCTCTCTTAACAAAATGCTTGGCTCTTTACAAGATGCAGGAAACACCGTTACTCTGGCAGGTTATATTAATCTGCTTGATGAGAGTGGTATGCTGTGCGGACTTCAAAAGTATAGTATCGATACAGCCCGACGTCGAGCCAGTATTCCCAAATTTCAGGTATATAACAATGCTCTAAAGATGGTGTATAATCCTCATACGTTCAATCAGGCTATTATGGATCGCAAGGAGTGGGGGCGCATCTTTGAATCGGGGATAGGTGCTTGGATTGTCAGTCAGTCTTTTGTTCATCGTATTGAAGTGTTCTATTGGCGTGAACTTGCCGACGAGGTTGATTTTATTCTTCGCAAGAAGGGAACAGTCGTTGCCATCGAGGTAAAGAGTAATGCAGAAAAGAATACGAAAGGACTTGATAAGTTTAGAGATAAGTTCCGCCCTAAATCTGCATTTATAGTGGGTGACGGTGGTATAAGCGCTGAAGAGTTCCTTTCTATGGATATAAGGACTCTTTTCAAATAATAACTTCATACGTATATCGTTGCAGGTAATAGAGAATAGTTCAACAAACAGATAAATCGGAATTTACAAATGAAACAAGTATCAGTATTAGTGGGTGCTGGTAGCATCGGACAAGCCATCATCAGTGGTGCCGACCTCCTCATCGACGGTGGCTGCACAGCCAGTTACTGGTATGGCGATTTGCAATATTTGAAAACTACACATTAGTAAAAATTTTAGTCACAGTTATGAACTTTAATAAAGAGAAAAAACTGCTTTCAGAAAGATTCTATCTGACATGGGCAGAAGAACAGATGAGTTGGACGGTACGAATGACCATGAAGATGCGGGACATCATTGACGGCGACTTGTTGCGTCAGGCTGTAGAATCAACGCGCCTGCGATATCCATACTATCAAGTGAAACTCGGCATTAGGAAAGATGCAGAAGGCACGGAATATTTTGTGTATGAAGACAACAGCGAGTCGTGGGTGGTCAGCGAGGGGGAAAAACCTGTGCGACTGATTGCCCCAGAGGCGAACAAACATCTACTGGCCTTCTGTTACTGGGACGACTGCATCGCTATCGATTTCTTCCACTGCCTAACTGACGGCACAGGAGCCTATAACATCCTGCGCACCTTGCTCTATGAATATTCTTACCGTCGCTATGATGCGACATTGGATAAGGGTATGGCGAACATTCGTGTGGTTGGCGACACCATCAGCCCAGAGGAGTGGGAAGACCCAGCCGCACAGGCTAAGCCCGGCCCAATGCACCCGCTACCCCTTCCAGAGCGTCTGCGCTGCATCAATCTGACCACACAGGCAAAGACGACGGTAAATGAGGACGTGGAAACTGTCAACATCCTGATAGAAGAGCAAAAGATGATGAAGTATGTGACCTCAGGCGACACGTCGCCCGCTACACTTGTGTCGCTGCTGCTTACCCGTGCCATTGCCCGTCTGCATCCCGACTTGACGGAAGGTGTGCCGATGGTGGCACTGGCCATCAACCAGCGCCCTGCCTTGGGCTGTCCGCAGGCCTGCCAATCACTGGCAGCATCGCTCCGCCTGACCCTGAACGACGAGATGCGAGGGATGGATATTGAAACGCAGCAGACCATATTCCGAGGCATGGTGGCCCTACAGTCGAACGATGACAACGTCATTGAGAATTTCTGGCAAACTCAGAATACACAAGATATGTTCGAAAAGATTCCCACCCTTGAGGGTCGCCATCAGGCAATGGCCAAAGCCTACAGTGTCGCAACATCAGCAGCCACAACCTGTGTCAGTTACGTCGGCAAGGCCAATCTGGGCGCAGCCGAACAATACGTCAGCGAGATGTACACAGAGGCCTATACGCCGTATGCCCTCACCATTGAGATGAGTGCCGTGGGCGGCACGTTCTGTATCAGCCTGATGCAGCGGTTTGCAGATGACACTTACCTTGATGCCTTCCTCAACGAACTACGCCAGACAGACCTGCCCTACCGCATTGCTACTCGCCATCCGTTGACGGTGGCACCAATAGCAAACTATCGCGTGTATAGAGGGCAATGACCCAAGGCTTTTGGGCAAAGAAATTTCCTGCATGGCGAGATGCCTGTAGCCGCAAGTCGCTATTGGAAAGGTGACAGGGGGTCCCTCGTCACATCCAGCATGATTTAAGCCTAATCTCAAAAACCGTCTAAAGTCTAAAGTCTGTAGTCCAAATCTATAGTCCAAATCTATAGTCCAAATCTATAGTCCAAATCTATAGTCCAAATCTATAGTCCAAATCTATAGTCCAAATCTATAGTCTTCAATCTAAAATTAATCTAAGATTCGAGATGGGTCATGCCGCATTTCGAGAACTTTCATTATCTTTGTAGCCGAAAAGTATATTTTATTAACTAAACAATTGTCAAAATGCGTAAACTGACTTTAACTGCCTTGCTGGCCCTGGCCGCATCGAGCGCCTCGCTGGCACAAAGCGAACTCTATCCCAAACATTTTGACCTGGAACAGGTGACGTTGCTCGACGGCCCGATGAAAACGGCTATGGAGCTGAACTTTCAGACGCTGCTCAAATATGACACAGACCGACTGCTGACGCCCTACGTGCGACAGGCAGGACTGGCCTCGACCAAAGACAGCAACAGTCCTTATTATCAATGGCTGACGAAACACCCCAACTTCGTCAACTGGGGCGATGCGAACTTCGACCTGAGCGGACACGTGGGCGGTCACTACCTGTCGGCACTGGCACTGGCCTATGCTGCCTGCCACGATGCCGACGTGAAAGCACAGCTGAAGGAGCGCATGGACTATATGGTGGGCGTGATGAAGGACTGTCAGGACCAGTACGACCAGCACACGCAGGGACTGTATGGCTTCATCGGCGGACAGCCCATCAACAGCGACTGGACCGCCCTCTACCAGGGCAACACCGAGCCACTTGCGAGTCATGGCGGATGGGTGCCATTCTACTGTGAGCACAAGATTCTGGCCGGCCTTCGCGATGCGTTCATCTACGGCAACAACCCCACGGCCAAGGATGTGTTCAAGAAGTTGGCCGACTGGAGCGTGAACGTGGTGGCCAAGGTGAGCGATGCCGACATGGAGAGCATGCTGAACACGGAGCACGGCGGCATGAACGAATCAATGCTCGATGCCTATCAGCTGTTCGGCGACAGCAAATATCTGAATGCTGCCAAGAAATTCACCCACAAGACGATGCTCAACGGCATGCAGACACTCAACAAGACCTTCCTCGACGGCAGACATGCCAACACGCAAGTGCCTAAGTATATAGGCATGGAGCGCATAGGAGAGATGGACAATGCTGCGACGAACTACCTGACGGCTGCCGATAACTTCTGGACCGACGTGGCTGAGAACCGCACCGTGTGCATAGGCGGCAACTCAGTGAACGAGCATTTCCTGTCGGCCAGCAACTCCAACCGCTACATAGACCAGCTGGACGGTCCCGAATCGTGCAACACGAACAATATGCTGAAGATGTCGGAGATGATGAGCGACCGCACCGCCGATGCCAAGTATGCCGACTTCTACGAGTATGCCACGTGGAACCACATCCTCTCCACGCAAGACCCCGTCACGGGCGGCTATGTCTACTTCACCACGCTCCGTCCGCAGGGCTACCGCATCTACTCGCAGGTGAATCAGGCCATGTGGTGCTGTGTGGGTACGGGCATGGAGAACCACTCCAAGTACGGCCATTTCATCTACACGCACGACGGCAACAAGACGCTCTACGTGAATCTCTTCACTCCTTCGCGCCTGGAAAGCACCGATTTCATCGTTGTTCAGGAGACGGCCTTCCCCTTTGAGCCACGTACCAAGATTACCATCAACAAGAGCGGACAGTACACCATAGCCCTTCGTCACCCGGCATGGGCAGGAAAAGGATATGAGGTGACGGTGAACGGAGAGAAATCGGACATAGTGACAACCTATGGGAAAGCCAGCTATGTGAAACTGCAGCGCAACTGGGCCGTGGGCGACGTGATCAACGTGGAGCTGCCCATGGAGCTGGGCTACGCGGAATGTCCCAACTACACGGACTATGTGGCCTTCAGGTATGGTCCCATCCTGCTTGGCGCCAACACGACCAACTGCAGCGAACAGCTGCAGAACGAATACGGCGGCGAGGGCCGCATGGACCATGCGCCCGGTTCGATGGCCTTGTCGAAGAACCTTCTGTCGGCCCCGCTGCTCATCGGCAGTCGTACTGATGTGCTGAAGCGCATTGAGGCAAAGGACCTGTCGAAGCTCACCTTCGCCATCGATGCCAGTCGCGAGGGGGTGGATACCTACACATGGAGCACGCTCAGCTTGCAGCCCTTCTATCAGATTCACCACGACCGCTACATGTGCTACTGGTATCAGCAGACGGCTGAGAACTTTGCCAACAGCGACATGGCACAGACCGAGGCGGCCAACGAGGCACTGCAGGCACGCACCATCGACTTTGTGGCACCCGGCGAACAGCAGAGCGAGGCCGGACATGAGTACAACTACTCGTCGGATTCGAGCACGGGCAACTACAACGGCGAGAGCTATCGCGATGCCAAGGCGGGCGGCTATGTGCAGTACACGCTCTACAACCCCGGACAGGAGAGCAACGGACTGGCTGTGATGTGCCGCTTCACGACAGCCGACAATGGGCGCAAGGCCGCGTTGATGGTCGACGGAACGAAGATTGCCGACATCGTCATCCCGGCTCAGGTGAAGGGGGCGGTCAACGGCTTCTACAATGCCGAATATCCCATCCCCGACGCCCTGCTGAAGGATGAGAACGGACAGGTGAAGACACGCTTCACCGTGCGACTCGCTGCCACGGCTGGCACGCTGAACCCCGGTCTGTACTATCTGCGACTGGTGAGCGGCTACAACGTCTCGGCCAATGCCTATCAGTTCCATGCCAGCGACTGGACCACGGGCGATGCCTGGCGCATTCCGGCAAGCAACATCACCTACGATGAGGAGCGCAACGTGATCATGGCCAGGAGCGTGGGCGACAACAACATCGCGCTGACACTGAAATACCAGGAACACGACTACGACATCGAGGCCAGCCAGACGTATCTCGTCGTGTGCGGCAAAGGACTGAAGACCACTCAGGGGGCATCGTATCTGTGGTGGCTCAACGGCACCAACCGTGGTTCGCAGGTGGTGCCTGCGTTCCAGGACAAGGTGATCATCAACGGCGAAGAGCGCGATCTGGTGGCATGGAACATGTCAACCAGCGGTCTCTACGACAATTTCACCGGCGACCGTCCCAATGTGTGCATGGGAATGACCATCTTCGGCCTCACCTCCTCGAATGAGGATGGCTCCTGTGAAATCTTCGACATCAACTTTGCCAAGAGTGTCGACGACTACATCTCTTCCACCACGACAGGCATCATGCGGGTCAGTCAGCCCCAGCATGCCCGAACCTACACACTGGGCGGCATGCAAGTGGAGAATGCTCAGTCGGCTGTAAGGAAAGTGCTGATTGAGAACGGAAAGAAAGTTGTGAAGTAGCCCTTAACAGCAGTACACGTCAGTATGAAATAGATATGCAGCTTTAGTTTTTTGTTAATATCAAACTCATTCTGCACGAAAAATGAGGCAAAATGAGCAGAATGAGTCTAAAAAGAGGTGCCAGTACTTTACACTAACTCTGTAAGTGACTGATACTCAGCATCGCCTAGCCGCCGCCCAGGCTGCTGTTGAGGAGTAATCGAAACTCTGATATAAATAATGAGCGCAGTTCCCTTTCGGAGCTGCGCTCTTTTTGTTGTCATTTTACGATACCAAAAGAAGCACCAGTCTTGCAACTGATGCTTCTTTTTATGGCGTATCGCTTACTTGCTTAGAAGGGCAGATCGTCGGCAGCACCTTCACCGGCAGCGGGCTCCTGTGCAGGAGGGAATGGTGATGTTGCAGCGTTAGGAGCTGCAGCCTGCTGTGGAGGGAAAGGAGTAGCTGCAGGTACTGCACCTGCTACCTGACCACGAATAATATTATATGCACGAATGTCGTTGAACCAACGGCCATTATATTCGCGAGCATCAATGTCAAACTGAACGGTAATCTCCTCACCAGGCTGAATGTTGAACTGCTTAATGCGATCCTCACCGAAGATATTGAATAGCATCTTGCGGGGGTACTGACCAGGAACCTCAATCACGTATTCCTGCGTCATCCAATTGTTTCCTGTGCGTGATGAAACACCGCTTCTTGCCTCCATGATGGCAATGACTTTTCCTGTTAAATCCATATCAATAATTTGTTATTTTATTTGTTTTTTTTCAAAATCGCTTGCGAAATTACTAAAATAGTTTGAAAACAAGTAATTTTTTCGCAAATATTTTGTGATTAATAGGCTTTTTTTGTATTTTTGTACTCCAAAACCGAGTAATAATAAAAAAAAAGAATAATCATATGAGATTCGTTGTATCTAGCACAGCACTGAGCAGCCGATTGGTGGCTTTGTCAAGAGTAATTAATAGTAAGAACTCATTGCCTATCCTGGGTGACTTCCTTTTTGAGGTTGTTGGCGGACGCTTGAACCTGACAGCTTCGGACAGCGAGGTGATGATGAAGACTTCTCTTGAGCTGACAGAGAACGACGGTGATGGCCGTTTCTGTGTAGGTAATCATGATTTGTTGGAGGCTGTAAAGGGTATTTCTGAACAGCCCATCACTTTCGACGTGGATCAGAATAGCAACATCGCAAAGATCAGCTATCAGAATGGTGTGTTCTCCCTGCCTGTAGAGAATGCAGATGAGTTCCCCCAGGCTCAGCAGATTGGCGATGGCGCTACAACAATCAATATCGCTACCGGCGTGCTGGCTGAGAATATCAACCGTTCTCTCTTTGCTACAGCTCAGGATGAGTTGCGCCCAGTGATGAATGGTATATATTTTGACTTGACTCCTGACTATCTGGCCGTTGTTGCCAGTGATGGTCATAAGCTGGTTCGCAATAAGGTGCTGAACATCCACAGTGAGCAGCCTGCTTCATTCATTCTGCCTAAGAAGCCTGCAACGTTGCTGAAAAATGTGCTGGGCAAGCAGGGTGGTGATGTGGTGATCCGCTTTGATGAGCGTAATGCAGAGATTAACTTCGAAGAAGGCGTTATCATCTGCCGTCTTATTGAGGGCCGCTTCCCCAACTATAACTCTGTGATTCCTCAGAGCAACCCCAACCAGTTGACTGTTGACCGTTTGGGCCTGCTGTCAGCTCTGCGTCGTGTGCAGCCTTTCTCAAATGACTCAAGCAACCTGATTCGCTTCCATGTGGAGAACGGAACCCTGCAGCTTGATGCCGAGGACTATGACTTCTCAAAGACTGCAACGGAGAAGATGATGTGCGACTATAACGGCACACCAATGAGCATTGGCTTCAAGGGCTCTTCTTTCATTGAGATCCTGAACAACTTTGATTGCGATCAGGTAAATATCCAGTTGGCTGACCCCAGCCGCGCAGGATTGGTTCTACCTTCTGAGCAGCCTGAGAACCAGGATGTGCTCATGCTGATGATGCCTATGCTGATCAATGATTAAGGTTTGAGCTTTGAAATTTGAGGTTTGAGATTTGAAATTTGGAATTGATTTTTTGATATTTCATGAAACTGAACTTAAATAAGCCACTGGTCGTCTTCGATTTGGAGACGACCGGTCTTGATTTGGTAAAAGACCGAATTATTCAGATATCCTACATTAAGGTCTATCCCGACGGAAAGGAAGAGCGCGGTGACTATCTGGTTAATCCCGAATGTTATATCCTGCCTATTATTACCCAGCTGACGGGTATCTCTAATGAGGACGTCAAGGATAAGCCTACATTCAAACAATTGGCAAAGACACTGGAAGAAAAGTTCACAGGTTGTGACTTTGCCGGTTTTAACTCTAATCATTTTGATATTCCCTTGCTGGCAGAGGAGTTCCTTCGTGCCGGCATCGATTTTGACTTTTCAAAATGTCGCTTGATTGATGCCTGTTCTATTTTCAAGAAGATGGAACGTCGTAATCTCGCTTCTGCCTATAAGTTCTACTGTGGACGTAAGATGGAGGATGACTTCGAGGCTCACCGTGCTGACCAGGATACAGAGGCTACCTATCGCGTGCTGATGGGTGAGCTGGACCGTTATACGGAGGAGAAGCAGCGTGAACTGGGTGAGGATCCTGAAGGACGCGTATTAGCCAATGATATGGATTGTCTGGCACAGTTCTCGAAGACCAATAATAATGTAGACTTTGCCGGCCGTATCGTTTGGGGTGAGGCTAAGGATGCGAAAGGTAATACCATTCTGGATAAAGACGGACAGCCTGTGATGACGGAATATTTTAATTTCGGTAAGCACAAAGGTAAGACCGTGGCCGAGGTACTTCGCCTGGATCCTGGCTATTATGCCTGGATTATGGGAGGTGATTTTACCTATAACACCAAACAGGTGCTGACGCGCATCCGCCTGCGCGAGGCGCAGCACTAAGTGTAGAGGGAAAAGTGAATAGTGAATAATTTCTTTTAGTCGCAAAGCTTTGTAAAAGCGAGCAGAGCTCGAGCGGCTACCGCAATGATATGCTGAAGGGAAAGAAAATCGTATTAGGAATAACGGGCTCGATAGCAGCCTATAAGTCATGCTTGATTATCCGTGAACTGGTGAAGCGTGGCGCAGAGGTGCAGGTGGTTATCACGCCTGCAGGTAAGGAGTTTATCACACCTATCACGCTGTCGGCACTGACACAGAAGCCTGTGATAAGCGATTTCTTCTCACAGCGCGATGGAACATGGCACTCACATGTGGCACTGGGACTCTGGGCTGATGCGATGCTGATAGCTCCCTGTACGGCTTCTACCCTTGGTAAGATGGCCAATGGTATTGCCGATAACATGCTTATCACTACCTACCTGTCAATGAAAGCACCTGTGTTCATCGCACCGGCAATGGACCTGGATATGTATGCGCATCCCACGACACAGCAGAACATGGAGCGCCTGAAGGGTTTTGGTAATCATATCATTGAACCTCAGAGCGGCTTCCTGGCTTCTGGCCTGGAAGGTAAGGGACGTATGGAGGAACCCGAGAAAATCGTTGACTGTCTGGATTTGTTTTTTGAGAAGAAGGACTTACTGGGTAAGCGCATCATGATTACGGCAGGACCTACCTACGAGAAGATAGACCCTGTTCGTTTCATCGGTAATTACTCCAGTGGCAAGATGGGTTTTGCATTGGCAGAGGAGTGTGCGCGCAGAGGTGCTGAGGTGACAATCGTTGCCGGTCCTGTCAGTTGCAACATCTCAAAACTCAAATCTCAAGTCTCAATCATCAGTGTGGAGAGTTGTCAGGATATGTATGACGCCGCAACGGAACTCTTCCCTGATACGGATGCAGCTATCCTTTGTGCAGCTGTGGCCGACTTCCGTCCTGCGGAGGTGGCAGAACAGAAAATCAAGCGCGTGGGACAGACAATGGATATCCATCTGGTGCCTAATCCTGATATCGCCGCCTCTCTGGGGCAGATGAAGAAAGAGAAACAGGTGCTCGTGGGGTTTGCCCTTGAGACGAATGACGAGGAGCAGAATGCCCAACATAAGTTAGAGAAGAAGAATCTGGATTTTATCGTCCTGAATTCTTTGCGCAACGAAGGAACCTGCTTCAGAAGTGATGAGAATCAGATATCCATCATTTCTCGTGACGGACAGACAGACTATGACAAGAAGCCTAAGCGTGAAGTGGCTGCAGATATCATAGATGAATTGGTAAGAAACATTAATCGTCAGTAAGATATGAAACAACTCCTGTTCTTTATAGCTCTTGTCCTGTTGGGCTCTGACCTTCATGCACAGGAGTTGCAAGCCAAAATCAATATCAATCATCAGCAGGTGCAGACAACGGACAAGACGGTGTTTGAGAACCTGCAGCAGACGCTGGAGCAGTTTGTCAACGAACAGCAGTGGACGGCCCTTCAGTTCCAGGAGAACGAGCGCATCCAATGCTCGTTTAATATCACTGTGACGAAATATGACGCGGGCAGCAACCGTTTTACCTGTACGGCTCTGGTACAGGCAAACCGTCCTGTGTATAATTCGTCCTACAACACCACCTTATATAATAATAACGACAAGCATTTTGATTTTGAGTTCGTACAGTACGATCAGCTCAATTTCAACGAGGAGGTCATCGACAACCAGTTGGTGGCACTCTTTGCCTATTATGCCTATCTGATTATTGGCCTGGACCTGGACAGTTTCTCACCGATGGGAGGAACGGACGTGCTGCAGCGCTGCATGAACCTGACGAACAATGCGCAGAACCTTGACTTCGCAGGATGGAAATCATTTGAGGATAGCCGTAACCGTTTTGCCATCATCAATGATTACCTGGATGAGGCGATGAAGCCTTTCCGTCAGTTGCAATACGACTATTATCGTCAGGGACTGGATGAGATGGCGCAGAATGTGGAGCGCGGACGTACGAATGTGACAACGACTTTGGAAACCAACCTGAAGAAGGCGCATGAGGATAAGCCCTTGAGCCTGTTGCCACAGATTTGGACGGATTTCAAGAAGGACGAACTGGCAAATATCTATAAGGGAAAGGGCACTCAGAAGGAGAAAGAGAGTGTCTATGACGTGCTGTTTGGTATCAATGCCTCACAGAACGCTACCTGGGAAAAAATAAAGAATTAGTTATGCTGAAGCAACTATATATCAAGAACTTTACGCTGATTGATACGCTCGACATGGAGTTTCGCAGCGGTTTCTCGGTGATAACGGGTGAGACTGGTGCCGGAAAGAGTATCATCCTTGGCGCCATCGGCCTGTTGCTGGGACAGCGTGCAGACTCTAAGAGCGTGAAGATGGGCACGGATAAATGTGTCATCGAGGCCCACTTCGACTTGTCGCGCTATGGGATGGAACGTTTCTTCGACGAGAACGAGATAGAGTTTGATGCCGAGGATACCATCATCCGTCGTGAACTGACGTCGGCTGGCAAGAGTCGTGCTTTTATCAACGACACGCCTGTGGCCCTTTCTATGCTGAAGGAGCTGGGCGAGCAGTTGGTTGATGTGCACTCGCAGCATCAGAACCTGTTGCTCAACAAGCAGGACTTCCAACTGAATGTTGTGGATATCATTGCTGATGATGCCAAGGAACTGACGGACTATCAGCAGACGTATGTGCGCTATCAGGAGTTGAAGAAAGAGGAACAGCGCCTGCGTGAGGATATCGAACAGGGACGCCAGCAGGTGGACTTCATGCAGTTTCAGTATGACGAACTGACCAATGCCCGTCTGTCGGATGGCGAACAGGAAGAACTGGAGCAGCGCAGCGAGACGATGTCGCATTCAGAGGACATCAAGACGGCCCTTTATGAGGCAGAGTCGGCGTTGTCTGGTGATGAAGGCGGTGTGGTTAGCAATCTGAAGAAAGCTGTTTCTGCCCTGCAGGGTATCGAACATGTTTATCCTGACGTGGCTGAGTTGGCTGAGCGCATGAACAGTTGTTACATTGAACTGAAAGATGCTGCTGCCGAGGTCAGTGGAAAGATGGATGATGTAGATTTTGATCCTGCGGAACTGGATATGGTGAATACACGTCTGGACAGAATCTACGAGCTGCAAAAGAAATACAAGGTGGAGCGTGTTGACCAGTTGCTTGCTATTCAGGAGGAACTTGGCCGTAAGCTCTCGAATATAGAGAATAGTGATGAGGCTCTGGCAGAGATTGAGCGACAGGTCAGTGAAACGTTGAAAGACGCACAGAGAAAGGCCGAGTTGCTCACAGAGAAACGACGTGTTGCTGCTGGCGCTATTGAGAAACAGATGCGCGAGCGACTGGTGCCTCTGGGTATGCCTAATGTGCGCTTCGAGATTGCTGTGGAGCAGGAGCCGTTGGGACGTTGTGGACAGGATAAGGTGTCGTTCCTTTTCAGTGCCAACACATCCACACCGCTGCAACCTGTATCTCAGGTGGCATCGGGTGGTGAGATTGCACGTGTGATGCTGTCGCTGAAGGCGATGATCAGTGGTGCCGTGAAGTTGCCTACCATCATCTTCGATGAGATAGATACTGGCGTGAGTGGAAAGATTGCTGAACAGATGGCGCGCATGATGTCTGAGATGGGACATTGTGACCGTCAGGTTATCAGTATCACCCACCTGCCTCAGATTGCAGCCTTGGGTTCTACACACTATAAGGTCTACAAGGACGAGACCGCTCAGGGCACTACGACGCACATGCTGATGCTTAATGATGAGGAGCGTGTACGGGAGATTGCACAGATGCTCAGTGGCAGCGATGTGTCGGAGGCGGCTATCCAGAATGCAAAAGAACTTTTGAAATTATGAAACGACTATATATGATTGTCAGCCTGCTGATGCTGACAGTGACGATAATGGCTCAGCCCTCATGGGTGAAAAAGGCTACGAAGTCGGTCTTTACGTTGAAGACGTTTACGGCCGATGGTACGCTCTTAGGCAGTGCTAATGGCTTCTATGTAGGCAAGAATGGTGAGGCTATCAGTTGTTTTGCTCCTTTCAAAGGCGGCCAGCGTGCTGTTGTGATTGATGCAGCGGGCAAGGAGTATGAGGTGGCTTGCATCCTGGGTGCCAACGAGACCTATGATGTGGCGAAATTTCGTGTGACAACGGGTAAGACGCAGCCTCTGACTGTTGCGCAGGGACAGGCACCGGCTGATGCCTCAGTATGGCTTCTGCCTTATAATCAGGTGAAGAAAGTGCCACAGGGTACTGTTCGCAAGGCTGAGACTTTCAATCAGAACTATGCTTATTACACGGTGGCTCTGCAGATGCCCGAGAATTCCGTTGGAGCGCCTTTGTTCAGCGAAACAGGTGAGGTGTTGGGCCTGATGCAGCAGCCTGCCTCATTGAAGGATACGCTGAACTATGCCGTAAGTGCCCTTTTCGCAGATAGCCTGAAGACCACCGGACTCAGTATCAACGATCCTGTGTTGCGTGCTACGGGCATCAGGAAAGCATTGCCTCAGGATGTAGGACAGGCTCAACTGTCTCTCTATATTGGTGGCGCTTCACTCGACTCGCTGGCTTATTGTCAGTTGATAGAGG
>Ga0256404_1009605_pt1 | contig 13775 bp, 10 predicted proteins | sample RumenRJG_01DNA_FD_185990 | JGI IMG/M metagenome (GOLD analysis project Ga0256404, IMG submission 185990) | Bovine rumen microbial communities from Lethbridge, Alberta, Canada - RJG_01 | ecosystem: Host-associated > Mammals > Digestive system > Stomach > Rumen | place: Canada: Alberta | collected...
GGCCGGAAGTTCGATGCTGGAGCGGTCGCCCCCGCCGAATCCGGGTACCTCCACCTTCATTTCCTCTCCCTCGAACCGGGCCGAAATGCCGCCCGCGAAAATCACGTAATCCACGCCGCAGAGGTTCTCCATCAGGTTTTTCTGTGTCATCACCCGGGTTCCGATTCCCGGTGCAATCAGGGTGTCAGCAATCCCGCAGGCATCAAAGGAACGCAGGTTCGGGAAACGCTCCTGCAGGCCTTCCAGCAGGGTGACGGTCTTGTTCGGAACGGGGTTGTAGTTGCCCCACATCATTTCCACGTTGTTGCGGTTGGGTCCGATCAGGGCCACGCGCGCATCGGCCGGCAGGGGCAGGACGGCATCCCGGTTCTGCAGGAGGACCAAGGATTCCCGGGCCATCTTGCGGGCCAGTTCCAGGTGTTCGGGACTCTCGACCGTCTCTTCCGGCAGGTTGTCCCAGGGCGATTCGCGGTCCATCTCGCCCAGGCGGAAGCGGGCGGTCAGGAGGCGGAGGAGGGCTTTGTCGATGGTGGCCTGGTCTTCGTCGCCGCGGGCTACCGCTTCGGCCAGATGTTGGAAATGGTTGCCGCATTCCAGGTCGATGCCGTTGTTGACGGCGTCGGAAATGGCGGCCAGCGTGTCTTTGGACCAATGGTGGTTGGTATAGAGGTCTTCGATCCCGTGGCAGTCGGTGGTAATGATGCCTTTAAAGCCCCATTCTTTGCGTAGGAGGGTGTCAATCAGGTAATCATTGACGGCACAGGGCTTGCCCCGGAAGGCGTTGTAGGCGGCCATGACTTCTTCTACCCCGGCCTTGGTGACCAGGTCCTTGAAGGCGGGGAGATAGGTCTCGTGGAGGTCGCGGTCCGAGCAGGTTGCATTGAAGGTGTGGCGCAGGGGCTCCGGCCCGGAATGCACCGCAAAGTGTTTGGCGCAGGCATGGGCTTTCTGGATGCTGCCTGCCTGTTTGCCCGGACGGCCTGCCCGATGCCATCCGTCGTGCGGCGCACCTTGCAGGCCGCGGACCACGGCCATTCCCAGCTGGCCGGTCAGGTAGGGGTCTTCCCCATAGGTTTCCATGCCGCGTCCCCAGCGCGGGTCGCGGAACAGGTTGATGTTGGGGGTCCAGAAAGTAAGCCCCTGGTAGATGTCCGGGTCGCCTTCCATTGCGGCCAGGCGGTTCTTGACGCGCGCCTCATCACTCACGGCTGTAAACACCTCATAGACAAGGGGCTCATCGAACGATGCCGCCATGCCTACCGGCTGCGGGAACACGGTGGCGCTGCCGTTGCGGGCCACCCCGTGCAGGGCCTCGTTCCACCAGTTGTAGGCCTTGATGCCCAGCCGGGGAACAGCCTCGGATTGGTTCTTCATCAGCGCGCCCTTCTCTTCGAGGGTCAGCCGGCCCAGCAGGTCGGCGGCGCGTTCCTCGGCGGGAAGGCTTTTGTCCAGATACGCGGGGCCCTCATGGGCCGTCCGGCACGAAACGGCCGCACACAGCGCCAGGACCGGCAGGTATTTCAGCAAAGATTTCATGGGGTATGGGATTAACTTTACAAAGATAAGCAAAACACTTTGACGATTCAAAGTATTCTGTGTATATTTGTATGCTATATTTGAACAAAATAAATCGTATTATAGATATGGAAGCTAAAGAGAGAATTGCGAACTCGCTGAAGTTCGCTACGGACACCAAGGTGTTTGAGATGGGACAGGGCGTTTCGGCCCTGGCTCCGAAGGTTTTTGCACAGTTGTTTCCCGGTCGCAAGGGCGTCATCGTCGCTGACGTGAACACCTGGCCGGCCCTGGGCGAGAAGGTCGAGGCCCTCTTCGCCGCCGCCGGCAACCCGGTAGAGAAATATATCATCGACAAGCAGGAATTCCATGCCGAGTGGAAGTACGTGGAGATGGTGGACAAGATCGTGGAGGGTGATTTTGCCGCGGCAAAGGCCATCGAGAACGATGACAACCATGTGGAAGCCGATGCCAAGCAGGCCTTCCGCGAGCCGTCCGACAAGTATTTCATCCTGATTTCCGTCGGTTCCGGCGTCATCAACGATCTGTGCAAGCTCTGCTCGCATCACCACGGCCAGCAATATCTGACCCTGCCTACCGCCGCCTCCGTGGACGGTTTTTCGTCGTTCGGCGCTTCGATTTCCTACCAGAATGCCAAGCAGACCTTTACCTGCCCGGCTCCGGTTGCCATTATCGCCGATATCGACGTGATTGCCGCCGCCCCGAAGGAGATGACGGCCGCCGGCTATGCCGACCTGGCTGCGAAGGTGCCCGCAGGCGCGGAGTGGATGGTGGCCGACCTGATGGCCGCCGAGCCCATCATCCCGCCGGCATGGCACATGCTGCAGGACTATCTGGACGACTTCCTGTCGAATCCGGCCGGTGTGGCCGCCGGTGATCCGAAGGCTGTTGCGGATCTCTTCGAAGGCTTGACCCTGAGCGGTTTTGCCATGCAGGCCGCCCGTTCCAGCCGCCCGGCTTCCTGCTGCGACCACCTCTTCAGCCATATCCTCGATATGACCCATCACCGCTTCAAGGGCAAGCTCCAGAGCCATGGTTTCCAGGTGGCCATCGGCACGCTGACCATGTGCGCCGTCTTTGACGAACTGTTCAAGCTGGACCTGACGAAACTGGATGTCGATGCCGCCGTGGCCGCCTGGCCCACCTTGGAAAGCGAGCAGCAGCGCGCCATCGAGATCTTCAAGAACTTCCCGGCTCCGGATCTGGGATACACGCAGATTACCATGAAATACGATGCCGCCCGCAATGTCCGTCTGCAGCTGAATGTGCTGAAAGACAAGTGGCCGGCCTTCAAGAAAGCCCTTCAGGGCCAGGTTTGGCCCTTTGCCAAGATGCAGGAAGCCTTCCGGATTGCCGGAGCCCCCTACGATCCTTCGCAGATTGGCGTTACCCGCCAGATGCTCAAGGATATGTTCCCGACGGTCCAGCTGATGCGCTTCCGCTACAATGTGCTTGACCTGGCCAAACGCGGCGGTTTCTATAATCAGATCGTAGAACCGGTCTTCGCTGCCGGCGGAGCATGGGACTTGGCTAAGGAGGCATAAGGTATGGAACCCACCCCGACAGTCAAGCCTTTTATCCGCATTCACGACGAAGATACGGGCAAGACCAAATGGTTCCTGTCCTGGCAATGGCAGGTGATTCTTACGTCGATGATCGGTTATTCGATCTTCTATTTCGTGCGCAAGAATTTCGCCTTTGCCATGCCGGCGCTGGGGGCGGAATACGGCATTACCAACAAGAGCTTTGGCATTATCCTGTCGCTCGTCGGCATCATTTACGGCATATCGAAGTTCCTGAACGGCATTATCGCCGACCGCGCCAACGCCCGCTGGCATTTCGCTATCGGCCTGTCGGCCAGCGTCGTCATCAACTTCCTCTTTGGCTGGACGGCCGACCTGAGCCACTGGATTACCGGACAGGAAAGCGGTCCGGACTTCATCAACGCCTTCGTGATGGCCATGGCCGTGTTGCTGGTGGTGAACAATATCGCCCAGGGTTCGGGCTTTGCCCCCTGCAACCGTCTCCTGGTGCATTGGATTCCGCCAAAGGAGCTGGCCTCCAAGCTGTCCGTCTGGAATACCGCCCACTCCGTAGGCGGAGCCCTGGTGAGCATCCTCTGCGGTTCCATCATCGGTGGCATGGGCGTGAATTTGAGCAGCGACACTTCCGTGGTGGCCAGAATCGCCGGCAACCTGGGCAAAGACGTGACCGATCCGGCCGTCATCCGGGCTGCGGAGCATGTGGGCGCCTGGCAATGGTGCTTCTGGATTCCGGCTTTTATCGGCCTGGCAGGGGTGGTGCTGATGTGGTTCTCGGTACGTGATACGCCCAAATCGGTGGGCCTTCCCGAACTGGAAGGTACCCATACCGAGATGGATGACAACGACACCGCCGCCGGTTACAAGGAGTTCGTCTCCAAGATGGTGTTCAAAAACCCGGTAATCTGGATGCTGGCCATTGCCGACCTCTTTGTCTATGTGGTCCGTTTCGCCATCTTCGACTGGGGCCCCAAGTTCATGACGCAGGGGGCCCAGGCCTTCACGCCGAAACAGGCGGGATGGGCGGTTGCCTGCTTTGAAATCTTTGGCATCATCGGGATGGTGGTATCGGGTTTCGTGACCGATAAGCTCTTCAAGAGCAAGGGCCAGCGGGTGTCGGCCATCTGGATGGTGGCGACGGCCGTCGCCCTCCTGCTGCTGTGGGCGCTTCCCAAGAGCTGGGGCTTCATTCCGTACTGCATCGGTCTGGGCCTGGTAGGCTTCATCCTCTATGGCCCGCAAACCCTGGCGGGCGTGACCGCGGCCAACATGGCCACCAAGAAGGCCGCCTCTGCCGCGGTGGGCCTGGTGGGCCTGGTGAGCTATGGCGCCAACCTGTTTACGGGGATCGGCATTGGCAGTTGCGCCGACCGGTTTGGCGACGCATTCTGGAGCGCGCTTTTCCCCATCCTGGCCGTGGTTTCCCTGATCGGTGCGTTGTTCTTCGCCCTTACCTGGAATGCCAAAAACGGATATGAACGTGCAAATGAAATCAAACCCTAACATGAAAAGAATCCTGTTCCTTTGTCTGGCCGCCCTGTCTCTTGTGGGCACGGACGCCTTCGCCCAGTACCAGACCGTCCGCGCTTTTTCGCATCGCGGCGGCCGCCTGGAAAATGACGAAAACACCCTTTCGGCTTTCCAGAAAAGTTATGAAATCGGCTATACCGGTTTCGAGACCGATATCCGCATGACCAAGGACGGCGTGCTGATTATCACGCACGACCAGACCCTTGAGCGGACCACCAATGGTACCGGCATCGTGGAGGAGAAGACCTGGGAGGAAATCCATTCCTACGACACCAAGGGTGGTCACAAAATCCTTACCCTGGATGAACTGATGGACTTCCTCAAGGACAAGAAGGGCCTTTATGTGGAATTTGAACTCAAGACCAAACCTGAGAATCTCTACCCGCAGGAACGGCTGGAGGCTTATTGCGACAAGCTCTATGAGCGCGTGATGCGCGACAAGCCGGCCGATGCCGAATTCGTCTTTACCTCGTCCGATTACCGTGGCTTGCGCTACCTGATGGGCAAGCATCCCGAGGCCAACTACCTGATGATTTCCTCCAAGCCGGTCTGCGACGAGACGATTTCCATGGCCAAGGCGCTGGGGATCCATCGCATTGGCTGCAAGATGCCCGGCACCAGCAAGGCCATGGTGGAGAAGGCCAAGAAAGAGGGCCTTATCGTGAGCCTCTGGCCGACCGAGAAAATCGAACACTTCATCCTGGGAATCTACCTGGGTGCCGATTTCTTGTGCACCGATATTCCGCAGGAGTGCATGACAACCATCCGGGAACATTTCCCCTGGTGTAACGTGATTTACTAATTATCGATGGATCAGAAACTTGTCATCGGAATGGACTTCGGGTCCGATTCGGTCCGTGCGGTCCTGGTGGATGTGAAAGACGGTCACGAATACGTCAACGCCGTCTGCAATTATCCCCGCTGGATGAAGGGGCTGTACTGCGATTCCTCGCAGGATCGCTACCGCCAGCATGCCCGGGATTATGTAGAGGCCATGACCGAGGTGCTCCGCCAGGTGATCGCCGCCTGTCCCGATCCGCGGACGATAGCCGCCATTTCCGTGGACACCACGGCCAGTACTCCCTGTCTGACCGATGACAAGATGGTCCCTCTCTGCCTGAAACCGGGTTACGAGGAGGATCCGGACGCGATGTTCGTCCTATGGAAAGACCATACGGGCACGAAGGAAAGTGCTGAGATCGAGGCACTTTGCGCCCAATCGCCGGTCAATTATGCCTGCCATACGGGCGGGGACTATTCGCCCGAAAATTTCTGGTCCAAGGTGCTGCATCTGCTGCGCTCCTCCGAAAAACTGCGCTCCGATGCCTATTCGGTCATCGAGCTGTGCGATTTCATCCCGGCCGTGCTGACGGGGGTCTCCTCCCTCGGGCAGATGCGGATGAGCCACTGCGTGGCGGGGGCCAAATGGATGTGGGCCGAGGAATGGGGCGGTTTCCCGCCGGAGGAGTTCTTCCGGAAACTGGATCCGATTCTCCTGCCGGTGTTGCGTCACCTGCCTTCCGCCAACTACTATTGCAGCGAAGCCTTCGGACACCTGAGTGCGGAATGGGCCGCCAAACTGGGCCTTTCCACCGACGTCCTGGTGGGCGTTGGCAACGTGGACAGCCATTCGGGAGCCGTTGGCGCCGGCGTGGCCGAGGGCCGCATGGTGATGAACCTGGGGACATCGGCCTGCTACATGGGGGTGGTCCCGCGCGAGAAGATCGGCGGGAAAGACATCCCGGGCGTATTCGGCCAGGTGGATGGGATGATCCTCCAGGGGCTGGACGGCATCGAAGTCGGTCTGTCTTCCTTTGGCGATGCCTTTGCCTGGCTGCGCCGCCTGCTTTCCTGGGCGGCTCCCGACAAGGCGGAGGAGATCCTCCCGGCCCTGACCGCCGAAGCGGAAAAACTCCCGCAGCGGGAGGATGCCCCCCTTGCTACGGACCATTTCAACGGCCGCCGCTGCCCCTTCTCGAATGGCTCCCTGACCGCCTCCCTGCAGGGCTTGAAGCTTTTCACGTCCGCGCCGGAACTCTACTACGCCATCGTGGAAGCCACCTGCTTCGCCACCCGTGCCATCCTGGACCACCTGACCCAGTATGGGGTTCCGATCGATGACCTCGTCGCCTGCGGCGGCGTGTCCCAGAAGTCGCCGTTCGTGATGCAGATGATGTCCGATGTCTGCGGACGCACCATCCACGTATCGGCCACCAAAAACGGCGGTGCGATGGGTGCCGCCATCCATGCCGCCGTCGTGGCGGGCTGTTGGCCGGATGTCCCTTCCGCCCAGCGGGCGATGTGTCCGCCGGTGCTGAGAACCTATACGCCCGATCCTTCCAAGGCCGCGATTTTCGAAAAGCGCTACCAGCGGTACCGGGCAATGGTTCAGTTTAACGAGAATGTATAAACGAATAAGCATATGATTGAAAAAACTATGACAGTAACGGCACCCGGCGGTTTCCATGTACGCCCTGCCAGTGAAATGGCCCGGATCGCAAAGTCCTTCTCCCGGACCAAGATTTCCATTACCTCCGGTAAAAAAACGGTAAGTGCCTCCAGTATGCTGGGGCTGCTTTCCCTGGGCCTCAAAGAAGGGTCGGAAGTCGTGATTACTGCTGATGGTCCGGCCGAGTCCGACGCCATCGTCGCCTTGGCTCCATTGTTTACGGTCAAATGATTCGGTTACAAGGAATTGGCCTGCCGGGCATCGTCCGTGGCAAGGCCCACGTAGTCCAAAGCCGGTCGGAGGCTGCCGGCGAAAACCGCCAACAACCGTTGAATCCCGAGGAAGAGAAGCAGCGCTTCGAAGAGGCGTTGAAAGGGGTTCGTGCGCCGATGCGCAGCGGCTTGGAGGCATCGACCGATGAAACGCTCCGCGAGCTGTACGCCGCGCATCTGGAAATGACGGAAGACCCCGCCTTGGTAGAGGGGGTCCTGGAGAAGATCGACGAACGGCATTGTTCGGCGGAGGATGCGCTGGATGCGGTAAAAAAGGAATTACAGGAAATGTTTTCGTCGATTGACGATCCGCTTATTCGTTCCCGATTCGACGATGTCCGTGACATTATCAAGCAGATACACGATTACCTGCATCCTCTGCACCACCCGCTTCCGCTTTCGGATCTTTCGGAGGGGACCATCCTGGTTGCCGATGAAATCCTTCCCTCTGAAGCCATGCGGATCGATTTCTCCAAGGTGGTGGGGATTGTGTGCGCCCGCGGTAACGTGACCAGCCACGTCTGCATCATTGCCCGGGCCAAAGGCATTCCCGCCGTAATCGGGGCCGATATCACTGCCATCAGCGACGGGGATACCCTGGAGATCGAGTGCTCCGCTAGCCACGGACCGGAATATCCCGAAGGAGCCGTTGTGTATGCCAACGTCAGCAATGCCCAGGAAGTGAAGCATGCCCTGGATCTGGGCGTGGAGGGAATCGGCCTCTTCCGTACCGAATTCCTGCTGATGCAGCGGGAGTTTGTCCCGGACGAACAAAACCAATACAACGTCTATGTGCAGGCCGCCCGTCTGTGCGGCAATAAGCCGTTGATTATCAGAACTTTGGATCTTGGCGGAGACAAGGTGCTCCCGTATATGCCCCTGCCGTCGGAAGAGAACCCGGCCCTGGGCCTGCGGGGCATCCGCCTGACGCTCTCCCAGCCGGATCTGTTCAAGATTCAGCTCCGTGCCCTGCTTCGCGCGTCCACGGAAGGGGATATCCGCATAATGCTCCCGATGGTCTCTTCCCTGGATGAGGTCCGTCAGACAAAGGAAATGTTACAGTGCTGTGCTACCGACTTGGCGGCCGAGGGCGTGCCGTTCCGAATGCCGAAGCTGGGGGTGATGATTGAAACGCCGGCCGCGGTTTTCCTGGCGGAAGAACTGGCCCGAGAGACCGATTTCTTCAGCATCGGCACCAACGACCTGGTGCAGTATCTCCTGGCGGCAGACCGGGGCAATAACGCCGTTTCCTACCTCTACAGTGCCATCCATCCTGCCGTGTTAAAGGCAATCCGGATGGTGGTCGAGGGGGCGCACCGGGCCAAGGGAGAGGACTTCCCCATAGAGGTGTGCGGAGAAGCCGCCTCGCAACGCGAAAGCATTGCCGCCCTGTGGGAGTGCGGCATCCGCCAGTTCAGCGTGAGTCCGTTGGTCCTGGAATCGTAAGCGTTACCGGAATTTGTCGTAGCGGGGCATGGCCAGTTTGGGCATCAGCTCCTTCAGCGGGTTTTCCACGCGTGGGCAAATGAGGAGGACGTCGTCGGTATCGATGACGATAAAATCTTTCAACCCCTTGATGACCAATAGTTTGCCCTTGTTCTTCTCAATAATGATGCTGTCTTTGTTGTTGACCAGCATGTCCAGATCGTTATCGACATTGTCGTGCGGGAGCACAATGTGGTTGCCATTGTTGTCCTTGAGCGGGGTACCCTTGTACAGCGTACTCCAGTCGTCGAAATCAATCCAGCCGAATTGGGCCGGATACAGCATGGCCCTGCTGGTCTTTTCCATTACGCCGTAATCGATGGAAATGTTCTCGCAATCGGTATAAGCCCGGTCGATGAAGGCTTGCTGGCGGGAGGTTCCGGCTACGTCATCCCATCCGCCGAATAAGCGGGCTACGTCAGGCAGCCAGGTGGTCATTTCTTCCTGAATGACGGATGCCTGCCAGGCATAAATACCGGTGTTCCAATAGAATTCGCCGCTTTTACAGAAAACGGCAGCCAGGTCTTCGGTGGGCTTCTCCGTAAAGGTCTTGACCTTGACGGGGATGGACGTGTTGTCTTTCCCGCCCACTTTCTGGATGTAACCGTAGTGGGTGTCGGGATGATCGGGTACAATGCCGATGGTCATCAGGACCGGATGCTTCGAAGCATAATCCAGCACCTGCCGGACGGTTTCCAGGAAGGGTGCTTCGTCCCGGATGATGTGGTCCGCCGGCGAAACGAGCATCACGGCCGACGGGTCGCGATGGCGCAGGATGGCCGATGCATAGGCGATGCAGGGGGCCGTTCCGCGGCTGTATGGCTCGATCAGCAGGTTCTCCGGACGCAGCTTCGGGAGGTGCTTTTCGACCAGGGGACGGAAGCGTTCCGAGGTGACCACCAGGATATGATCGCAGGGAATGACTTCGGCAAAACGGTCGAAAATCGTCTGTATGAAGGATTTACCGGAACTGGCAATCTCCATGAAGGGTTTGGGGGTCGCTTCCCGGGTAATGGGCCAGAATCGGTTTCCGCCGCCGGCCATGATGACGCAATAATGATTATTATATGTGGCCATATATCAAGTGTATATCGGTATAAATGCTTGCGGGATGTATTCAATAACCGTTTCGGGTCCGTCGAACGTAACCGCAACAATGTCGAACAGTACCTCTTCATCTCCCCGGATGCGCGGATCGCATGCGCTGTGGAGCCAGCGTAGCGCCGCCGCCGTAAGCCTCTTCTGCTTGAGATAACCGACGTTTTCCTGCGGCGGTGCCATGACGGGGGCCGTCCGGCTCTTTACTTCTACAAAATGAATGCCTGTGGCATCAATGGTTATCAAATCTATTTCCAAATGTCCTCTCCTGCAATTCTTCTCCAGCACCATGTGCCCATGGTCCTGTAGATACTGGCAGGCCAATGCTTCGCCACGCTGTCCCGTTTCAGCTTTTCCCATGGCTATTCAAACGTAACAAGGGTGACGCCCGAGCCGCCCAGCTGGATGTGTTCATCCTTGGCCGAGGCCACGCCGGGGACGGTCCGGAGGTATTTCTGAATCTCTTCGCGCAGAGCGCCGGTACCTTTTCCATGGATGATCCGCACCGAACCCATGCCCAGCATAAGGGCATCGTCAATGTAATGCATCACGATATCCAGGGCGTCCGTAACCCGTTCACCGCGCACGTCGAGTTCCGGTTTGAAATTCAGTTTGCGTTCGCGGATGGCGGCATCGTCCCGACGGTAAACCGGCTGCGCGATTTCCTTCGCGGCGGTTTTGAATTCGTTGGAGGAGATGCGCTCAACCTTATCGAGCGGCAACTTGCTGGTCAGGTTCCCGATGATGACGGAGACCGCTTTGGTCGAGACTCGCGACACTTCGCCTACCAGGCCGCTTTCTTTGATCCGGACCTTCTCTCCCACCTTCAGCGGGGCATTGCGGAAGGCTTCCATCCGCTGGCGTTCGGCTTCTTCTGCCCGCAGGATTTCCTGCTCGCGTTCATCGGCCCGTTGCGCCCGGCGCTGTGCCCGCCGGGCCTTGCGCTCTTCCAATTGGCGCAGTTTCTTTTCTACATAATCGTCGTGCGCCTTCTGATCCTCTTCCTTCTTGCCCTGCAAGATGCCCAGGAAAGTCTGTAATTCGCTCCTGGCCTCGCGAGTAGCTGTTTTTTCGGCTTGTGATTCCTTGATGGTGCGAATGGTGTTCTCTACCTGTTTGTTGGCACCGCGGACAATCTCCTCGGCTTGGCGTTTGGCATCGTCCAGGATGTCCTTTTTCATCTGGCGGATGCCCTCCAGTTCTTTCTGGTATTTGCCGGTGAGGGATTCCAGCGTCTTGTCCGTGTTGCGGATGTGCTGGAGTTTCTCGTCCAGGGCCCGGCGGTTGCGGGCAATCTTGCGCAGGTTGCGCTCAATCCCGACGAATTCTTCACCCGAACGGGTTTCGGCATCCTTGACGACGGCTTCCGGGAGCCCCATCTTGCGGGCCAGTTCAAAGGCAAAGGAGTTGCCCGGGAGGCCGATTTCCAATTGGAACAGGGGCACGATGTGCTGGGCATCGAACTGCATGGCCCCGTTGATGACGCCTGTTTCGGCCCCGGCGGCATACAGTTTCAGGTTGGTGTAGTGGGTGGTAATGACCCCATACACCCCGCGTTTGTCGAATTCTGCCAGGATGGCTTCGGCGATGGCGCCGCCGGCCGTGGGTTCCGTTCCGCTGCCGAATTCATCAATCAGCACGAGGGTTTTCTCGTCCGAACGGTCCAGCATCTGCCGCATATCGGCCAGGAAGGAAGAATAGGTGCTGAGGTCGTTTTCCAGGCTCTGGTCGTCTCCGATGCTCACCATGATGCGGTCGAACACCGGCAGCTCCGAGGTCTCGGAGGTGGGGATGAGCATGCCCCATTGGAACATGTATTGCAGGAGCCCCGTGGTTTTCAGGCAAACGGACTTGCCGCCGGCATTGGGACCGGAGATGAGCAGGAGGTGTTTCTGCGGAGTCAGGGTAACCGTGAGGGGAACAATCTCCTTGCCCTCTTTGTGCAGGGCCCGCTCCAGCAGGGGATGGCGCGCCTTGCGCAGGTTCATCTGGCCGTCTTCCGAAATGACGGGCATTCCGGCCTTGAAGTCCAGGGCGGTCAGGGCCTTTGCCATCAGGAAATCCATTTCGCCCAGATAGGTGGCGGCCTGTTCCAGGTCGGGCACATAGGGCCGGACGAATTCGCTGAACGCATAGAGGATGCGGGCAATCTCGCGGGTCTCGGCAAAATGGAGCTCGCTGATTTCGTTCTGGATTTCAATGACTTCCGCAGGCTCTACAAAGGTGGTCTTGCCGGTGGCGGAGGTATCGTGCACGAATCCCGGCATCTTCCGCTTGCTGGAGGAGTTGATGGGAATGAGCAGTTTCCCGTCGCGCACCGACAGGGCGGCATCGGCATCGGCCAGCCCATCGTCGATGGCTTTCCGCAGCAAGGCGGCCGCCCGTTTCGACAGGGCGCCTTCTTTGTCGCGGATGCTCTTGCGGATGGCGTACAGTTCGTCCGAGGCGGTATCTTTCACCTCGCCGAATTTGTCCAGGATGGTATCGATGCGGCGGAGCACTTCCGGGAAGGTCATCACCTTGGCGCTGAACCGCTTGAGATTCGGGTAGATTCCGTCCTTGATGCTGCTGAAAAAGTGGACCAGACGCCGGACGGTGTCCAGCAGGGTCTTGAGTTTTCCCAGGGAGAGCAGGTCGATGCTGCTACCGTCTTTCTCCAACGGAACCAAGAAGGGAAGGGCATCGATGTAACCGGTTGTAGGGAAGGTCTCTTCGAACATGGCGATGAGACGCATCTCATCGGTGAGAAGCAGGCGTTTGCGAATTTCTGTGGCCTTGGTGGAAAAGGTCTCTTCCGCGATTCGCTGCAGGGCATAATCGGTGCTGCACCGGTCGGACAGCAGCGCCCTGACCTTGTCGAATCCCAGTTTTTCTTCCAGCCTTCGGTCGATTGTCATGTTCGTTTTTCCGTTATTCAGCCTGTTCGCCCGCCTCGTCTTTTTCGTCCAATGACTTGCTCAACAACAACTTGAGCTCGTTGATATTGTGGATGGGCGAAATGATCCCGCCATGCACGAAAGAAACGCCGCCCGTCTCTTCCGACACCACAATCACGTCCGCATCCGTATCTTCCGTTACGCCGATGGCGGCCTTGTGCCGCATGCCATAGCGGGCCGGAAGGTCCTGCCGGTCGGTAATGGGCAGGGTACAGCGGGCGGCCACGATGCGTCCGTCGTTGATGATGACCGCACCATCGTGCAGGGGTGAATTCTTGAAGAACAGGTTCATCAGGAGCCGGCGGTTGACCATGCTGTCAATCCGGTCTCCCGTTTCGATGATATATTCCAGTGAAATCTTGTGGGGAAGGACGATCAGGGCGCCGGTCTTGCTTTCCGACATGGACCGGCAGGCTTCCGTAATCTCCTTGACCAATTCGCTGTCCATTCCTTTTTCTTTGATGCCCAGGAGCTTGCCCAGGAAGGACTGGCTTGTCCGGGCCAGCCTGTGGGCGCCCAGGCGGTTGAGGAAGTGGCGGATTTCCGGTTGGAAAATCACAATCAGCGCCAGCACGCCCACGTCGATGAACGTTCCCAGCAGGGCACTCATCAGCTGCATGTTGAAAGCCGCCACCACCACCCGCAGGAGGAACAGGATCATCAGGGCGATGAAGATGTTCATCGCCGCCGACCCCCGGATCCACCGGAATGCCAGGTAGATGATGCCGGCCACCATGAGGATATCCAGGATATCCGTCGCCGACATGTGCATAAAACCGAAAATTTCCAGCAACATACGTGTTAAGAATCCGTTACTACAAAAATACGAATAATTTTTCTTTTCAGAAAGACCGTACCGACATCCTTGAACCTATCATTCGAAAGAATACCTATGCCGTGTTTTTTGTAACTCTTTGATAATGAGCGA
>Ga0256404_1009606_pt1 | contig 13775 bp, 15 predicted proteins | sample RumenRJG_01DNA_FD_185990 | JGI IMG/M metagenome (GOLD analysis project Ga0256404, IMG submission 185990) | Bovine rumen microbial communities from Lethbridge, Alberta, Canada - RJG_01 | ecosystem: Host-associated > Mammals > Digestive system > Stomach > Rumen | place: Canada: Alberta | collected...
CGATTGTGCCCGGAATGCGTAACCCGAAGAAAAGTCGCTGGCCAACTTCGTCACATAGTCGAAATGCTTGACGGCATCGCTCCATCGCTTCTGCGCATTCGCATTCCGTCCCAGTCCCATATATCCGCTGACATCGCCAGGCCTCAGTTCCGTCATCCTCCGATAATCGGCATCTGAAAGATCATATTTCTCTTGCTCATAGTAAATCTGTGCCCTTGTGTTGTAGGCATCAGTGTTTTCTGGAACCATCTTGACCATTGACTGCAGGTCGGCCAGCGCCTTCACGGTATCACCAAGACACAAGTAAGCCCCCACCCGATATTCATAAGCGTATGTCAAATAGTCCACATCCCTCTTGGGGAGAAACCTGATGGCCCGGTTAGCTGCATCAAGGGCCTTTCCGTTCTCTTCGTTAGTAAGATAAAGGTATGCCATCCAGATATAAGGATACCCGCTCTGCGGATTTTCATCCGAATCCTTGATAAAATACTCCAAGGCCTCATCCTTCCTGTCCTGACTGATAGCCTCAACACCCCGCTGGTAGTTGTAGGTTTCAGGACGTTTGTAGTTTTGTGCTTCAGTCTGGCAGATGCCAAGAAAAAGCGCTGCCGAAATAATAATAATCTGCTTCATACTCATCTTTTTTTCTGCAAAAATAATAATTCTGTTCATAACACATTACTACAAAGCCAGTCACAAGCCTTGCGGATGGTGCAAATCACACTCCCAGACAACACTTGAACGAGGCAGAAGGATGCTCTTGGGTTCGCCTCGCTTTCCAGAGACGACATAGTATCTTGCGATGTTCCTCGGCACGAGAGACATGAATGCCTGACGAATCCGCGAGCACTTCTCGTTGATGGAGTTCATCGTCGGATTGACAACATCGTCGATGCTTTTCCTCACACGCTTTGTCAGTCCACGGGGCGTCAGCTTCAGATAGATGGCGGTCAGTTCTTGCCGATAGTCGGGCAGCTGTTTCAGGACAATACCTTCCGGATGGCACAAGAACAGCAGATAGACCGCCTTGACAAGCGGTTCCAAGCCGACGGCTTCCTGCTTCTCGCCCGCCAGAACGATGTCGTGGTCTTTTGTTATCACCAACTTCGGAAACATTTCCTCGTCATACAACACGGCTTCCAATCGCTCGTTGCCAACACCATACGACTTCAATATCCTCACCTTCTCCTTCACCTCGTTCAAGAGAATGGAGCTATGAAACAGCTCCAACTCTTTTTCAATCATTACTTTCAATTCTTGTTCCATGATATATCCAATTTGTTTTTGTGCAAAATTAAACAGATTCTGGGGCTAAAACAAGAAAAAAACAGGCATCTGTACGAAATGCCTGTTTTAAAGTTTGAATTGAAAATGAGGTACCGAACGCTTATTCTGCTTCTGAAGGTTCTTTTTCCCAAACAATGTAGTTCACCACATCAGGGAAGTCATACTCGTCGGCACCTGCTATGAATCGGCGCCCAGCTTTGTCGACTGCCCATCTTACAGCAGCTCCGCTTCCCATCAAGGCTACAGCATCTACAACTTTATATTGCGACAATGCTGTCGAGAAGCTGTCGAGCGAAACACTCATGTCGGTATCAATGATACAGATACGACCATCTGCCAGCCGGCAAAGTGAACGTCGGAGCGCATCGTTGTGGGTGGGGGGATTGCTGACAACCTTGCCCTTATGTATCAGGGCATACTGGCGGAAGAAGTCGCCCCTCTCTTCGATAGCCTGCTCAAAATAAGAAGTTGTCAAGTCGTTGCCGATGACGACCGTATCTTTCAGTATGGCACAGAAACCATACTTCGACTTCGAGTGACTGAGCATCTCGCCATGATGTACGAAAGCGCCCACCACCTTATACTTTTCACGGTCGATACCGAAGTCGGCAGCCATAGCCCCCAGGATATACTTCGATGGTATGGCCTTCATCACGCCCACTTCCAGTTTTGGTCTGGCATTCACGGGGATGAAGCGATGGAGGCTTACATTATTAATAATAGTATCCGAAATTTCAACATATGCCTCCCCCCCCGTTTTAGGAGCAGGAGTAATAGTTGCCACCTCTGATGCCGAGCTGCATCTTCTGACCGACAAAAGCAGGCATACAACCAAGAAGATGATTACGCATACGATGATAGCGTAGCGATGCAGATTCCTCTTGGAAGATTTTTGCTGACCATGCGGATCTGTGCCTATAACACGAATCTCGTTCTCGCCTATGTTATCCAACTTGTCCATTAGTATTCTTTTTTTCTGTGATTGATTTCAATTGAATTAAAGCCTCCCTTGACGCGCTCTGTACGTATTTACGGCCAGAAGGGTCAAGCAGGTATAACTTGTGTTTGGAGACACTAATAAAGCAGAGGTACCTCATGTTGATAATCAGTCCGCGACCTATACGGACAAAATAGCCGTACGAAGAGTGGAGCTGTTCGCCGATGAGCTGCTCTATCTGGCCCAGCTGCAATGAGACGAGGAATGTCTCACCACCAATAGCACATATATGGGAGTAATTACCGTCGGAAGTGATGCTGACAATGTATTCCTCACAGAGGCGGACAACCTCCGTGACTGTCGATATCACAAGATATTCCTTTTCCTGAATCATGCGCTAAAACATTTCTTGTCGAGCATTTACATTCGTCAACTGTGCAAAAGTACAAAAATAATGGCAAACACCATCACAATTAGGATATTTTATGAAAATATATAGTTTTCTTCTTCTTTCGTGCCGTCCGCAAGGCTTGTTTTTCGTTTTCGTTTGGCCGAAAAGCAACAACAACGTAACTTTGCAGCAAACTAATAAATATAGAAAGGTATGAAAAAGAAATTACTTGCTTTAGCATGCGCCAGCATTATGGCAACGGGCATGAATGCCCAAGTGTTGTTCCCCACTCCCGACCTCTACGATTCAGGCATGATGAACATGTACATCAATGCCGCGAGAGAGACGGCCCGGGCAAGGCTCGACAACTTCATGTACTACTACGACAAGGCCGTTGATGCCTACAACGACCAACGATGGAAGGACGTTATTCGTTTCGTCAACTTAGCTCTCAAGACCGACTACGACGACAGGCAGTTGTACTTTATGCGTGGGGTTGCCTACGACAAAACAGGTTACACGAAAGAAGCGAAGAAAGATCTCAGAACGGCTCTGAAACAAGGCTACGAAGATGCCCGAGAAGTATTGGACATCATCGAAGCTCGAGAACGACAAAAGAAATAATCTTTAAAAAAACTTCAGTCACATGAACAGAATCTTCTTATCCACACTCATGCTGGCCCTCTGCAGCATAGCCAGCGCACAGAGCTACCAGGTGGGGACATCGACAACGACGACCGACTATTTCGGCAACAAGAAAACCACCCACCGCGACCAGTACGGCGCCACAACAGGTACGTCCACCACGACAACCGACTATTTCGGCAATGAAAAGACCACCCATCGCGACCGCTACGGACAGACCATCGGGACATCGACAACGACAACCGACTGCTTCGGCAACAAGAAAACCACCCACCGCGACCAGTACGGCAGCATGACGGGGACCGACCGCTCGTCTACCGACTACTTCGGCAATAAGCGTACCACCCATCAGGACCGCTACGGCTCCACAACCGGTACGTCCACAACAACCACCGACTACTTCGGCAATCAGCGAACCACTCATCAGGATCGTTACGGCTACACCACAGGAACGTCCACCACAACCACCGACTACTTCGGCAACCAGAAAACACAGCAGCGAAGCAACGATGCCAACACCACCATCTGGAGCTGGTAAGCCAGGCACACCTTTATCATTACAACAACCGCTACCATCCAGCCTGATGGTAGCGGTTGTTTCTGTGCGCGGCCTAACGAATACGCTTATACTTCAGACCGTAGCTCCACCCGATGTGGAAAACAATATGCATGCAAGCGCTGAACAGCCGCCGCATCAGAGGAACAGACATTGCATAACCTCGCTTCTGGTACTCCATGACTTGCAACATCAACAAGCCCTCACAGTCCAGTTCCATCCTTTCATACCAGCTCCTCAACAAAGGGTCTTGCCAGACGGTGTCATTACAGAATTGAATGACAACATCTTCGTATGAACGCATAACATAATCGAAAAGTTCTTTTCCTTCCCGCTTCAGATTCTCACCCGTGGCAGTCAGGATGAATCCTACTATCAGACTATCTCGAAGAGCATCGGCAAGAATTTCTATCGGCCGATAATTCCAACCAGACGAATAACTTATCCCGATTGTGTTTTCCACCAGAAAAGAACAAAACGACTTGTCTGTCTGCCTGATAAGTGGATCATCCTCCACCCTGACCAGCTCGTCTCTCTGGAGAAATCCACACTTTGACATTACAAACTCCCACGATGCCTCATTGACTCCAGCTTCATCCGACTCCTCGACTTCTTGGTCACTTCCAAGGTCTGACGAAACGTTGATACCATCCTGCAGGCTATCTTTGATGAACATCCTATAAAGCTCGTCCTCGTCGATGACGATAGGGTAGCCACCTGTCATATCAGGAATACCATCCTCCTTGAGTTCATCATCCGTTACCCCATACTCCTCACTATCAAACCAACTGATATACTGCGGCAGTAAGAAAGCATATTTCCGAAAGGCATCCGCGTCCTTAGGTATCAGGACTTTGGGAATCGGCAAATAGAACTCATTCTGCCGACCAGACTGCGTAAACGCCAGCGGACTGATATACTCCATATAATAAGGTAGATGAAGTTCCTGTATATTCGTGCAGTCGCGAAAGGCGAAGTCCTCAATCCTGATCACCGTCTCAGGTATTCGTACAACCCTCAGTTTCTCGCATCCGCAGAAGGCCCCTTCGCCAATACAGCGTACACCGCGTTCCATCCCGTCAAGTGAAGTGATGTCCTTGTCGGCCCACAACACCGTCGCCAGGTCGTCGCTATACGCGAAGTCACCGATACGGATTGCATTGAGATTCTCCATAATAGCAATATTCCTCTTCATCGTTACTAACTAAAATGGGACTTCGTCTTGACCACCATTTATCATCTCTTTGAACTTATCCTCCATTCCCTTTGGGTAAACGAAGTTCTGAAGATTGTTACTATGCGCGAACGCACAAGGTGCTATCTCCCGAAGCGATGCCGGCAAAGTCATTGTCTTTAGGTTCCAGCAGAAGCTGAAAGATTCAAAACCTATCGACTCCGTTCCTTCGGGCAGTACCACATTGTCGATACTCTGACATCCACTGAATGCTTCCCTACATATCGTTCTCAATGAGGTTGGCAGTATAACCTCCTCCATTCGGTTTCTGCCACAGAACGCACCTTGCGCAATTGTTTCAATGCCATCTTTTACAACTACTCTTTTGTCATCATTAACACACCTAAACAAGATCTTGCCATCAGCACTCATCAACATCCCGCCTTCAACTTTGAAGTTTGGGTTTGAGCTCTTAATGACTGTCAGGTTTTTTGTATAATAGAAAGGATTATCATCCAACCAAGTCTGTGCCCACTTGAAATCACCACGTATCATCAACGTCTCAAGCTTATCACAGCCATAGAAAGCACCCTCACCAAGATAGTGCAGGTGTTTAGGCAATACAATCTTTTTCAGTCCATTCCCTAATCCCCCACAAAACTGGAAAGCATATGGATCTATCCTGACGATAGAATCGGGTAGATTCAGGCTCTCCAGGCAATGTGCCCGCAGGAATGCATTAGGCTCTAATCTTTTGACAGTATCAGGTAAGCTGACATGAACAACCTGACTACTGTCAAATGCCTCACTTGCTATCACCTCAACCCCTTTCTTCACTTTTACCATTCGGCAGTATTCTGCCACTTTCAGAAGAACCTTATTGTCCTTGCTATAGGTTACTTCACCGTCATATTCTTTTAACATACCAGGCAACTTGAATAAAAAACAACAGGCATAACTACAACAAACAATAATCGGAACGGCCACAGGATCCAATTCATCAGAAGTCGAAACCTCACCGCTTTGTTATTACCTGCCGCCCGTCTTAACAAGGCATACTCTTTTTCCGTCCAAGGAGTCCATGTATAAACATCCAAGGTTTCATCCCTACATACGGGATAAAGAAGGAACAACGCGTGAATAATCACAACACCCACTAAAATATAAATCAATATCATAAGCTTTTAATTTTCAATAGAAAAACTTGGTTGCAAAGATTTGTTCACCTACGACAAAACGAAAGACGTCATTACTTATTTCTTATTTTCAATATCATCATTCTTCATTTTTACATGATTACAAGTGAATAATCGTCATGACCTATTAAGCCTCTTTTCTTCAACCCTTTAATGTGACTCTGCAGGATGGGCCAAGAAGGACAATTAAGTAATTTGTTCACAACATCTCTCTCAAAGTCCAATCCTTCAATAGCCATCGCCGTCTTTACAAAGTTGCTATTCTTTGTTTGGGCATTGATAGCCGCTTGTAACTCTTCTGCGAATCTATCTTTATAAAATGCCTCGTACATCATTAAAATATAGTGAGCCAAAGTGTCGCTGGCTACAAACACTACGCAATCATCATCTATATCAAACTTTCCGCATCTAAAGCCATTTTCATCCAACGGGTCTTTGCAGTTTATCAGATACGGCGGATTGTTGAAGTCTGCAAGTCGTGAGAAAGAATGGTGCAATTCTTTTGTCTTTCGGTTGTAACAGAAAGCCACGCTATCACCATAACTAACCCACAGGCCGTTCTTCCAAACGACTACTAATGTAGCGAATGAACCCTCATCGTAGAATTTATCCAGGAACATACCTCCTTCTTTCTTGGCGATTTCTTCATGTTCATTATAAAAGGGTTCCCATATCCCATCAATCCACTCATCGAAAGCCTTAAAATTCTTAATGGCTTTTACAGGTAAATGGTCAACTAAGTACAGAGACCATCGTTCAGCAAAAACTCCACCTCCGCCAGCTCCATCGGAAACAGCTATGACATCCTTTCCTAAAGGAGCAACACACTTCCTTGGGAAAACGGCATCCTCATTAATAATGCCCTCCTCAAATTTTGCTATTGAAATTGCCCTCATCCGTTCTGACTATTATTTGAACTGGTTGAAGTATTCTGACTGATATTGGTTGGGGTACCAATATCCATCAATTGAATCAGCGTAGACATATCTGTATTAGTGGCCATTGCCACATGTCTGCTATCCACAGAGTCACCACGAATATCGGAAATTTCCTGATTATAGCGAGTAGGTAGCAGGCTCGACATGTCATATAGCAACTCAGAATACTTGTCACCTTTCAATTCTTCTTTTCCAATAGGCAGTAATACCTGTTCCATATTATTGGGCGTGATATGAATGTTCCAGAGGAGCACATTACCATCATTTGTAAACATGGCTTTCAGCTCATTTGCTTGTTGTACTATTTGCTCTCTTGTGGCATGATTAAACTGTCCATCTGTGATGTTGATAATGGTAGGAGGATAGCAGTCCTTCTCATGATGATTCTGCATCCATTGCTCCAGAAGAGCTTTCGCCTTATCAAAAGCCTGATGAACATGAGTCCAATGCCCATCACATCGGGCACTTAACCACTGCACTTTCTCAATCTCTTTAATCATCGTTCCTTTTCTCGTCCGTTTTTCTTCTTTCACAACAATCTTCTTATAGGGATTGTTTTTCAATTCTTCTGGAGAGACGAAATCGCGTCCTGCTAGGGTTCCATTCCACCCACTATAAACCTCGTGACCATATCCGATGATTGCAATATCGTAATAATGTCTCACCTCGGTTGTCTTAATGCAACGGTATACAAGTTCGTTAATCTGGTTGTTTACGATTCTTGCAACTGCCTCTGCTAACGACATCTGTTCTCCGTTTAGGGTTGTAATACGTTTCATAGATACAGATTGATCCACCAAGAAAATAAATGCTGTAGGCGTATTTCGTGTGATCTGGGCCGTATAAGGATTCTTTATCTGAATAGCCTTTGGCTTTGAAGAAACTGGTATTCCAAAATTTCCTATATTCTTGATATACTCTAATGGAATAAAGTTCTTTACCAAAACTTCTGCTTGAAAGTATGGCTGTTCTTCTTCTGGCAAATCAAAGTGCTTTCTAACTTTAACAGATTGAAAATGTATGCTTTTGAAATCATCTATTGTACTACCTTTATGTGCTCCAGACTTCGTTGCATTCATATTAGCATATTTGCTATCTTGCCAATAGACTACTTCAGGATCAATCTCTAAAATGACAGGATTCGAAATCCTTCCATCCTGCATAGCAACAAACATCATAGGGTGTTGAGTCGTAAAACTTACTCTTACATAATGCTGAAGATGATCACGTCTATCAAGGTCACGAGACAATAGTCCTCCACCGGGCTTGGCGATAGTTATACCCCTATCTTCACAATCACCCCACGAATAAAGACCTCCATTCTTGATAATTGATTCCAAGTTGTCTCTATCTGTGAAGTGATACAACCTTGTTATTCTGTGCTCATCAAGCACAGCCTTAAATTTTTGCCAATCACTTTTCTTCTCCATATTTTCAATTATTCTTTATTCATTAAACAAATCCAATTCCTGAATACTACTTTTCCTACTTGATATTTTTGATTTTTTGGTAGCAACAGCTTCTGCGGGTTCTACAAGACTATTCTCTCCGTATGGATATATCCCTTCAACATACGCTTTTATGAGGGACGCATGAGACAAAGGCTTTTTAACATTCTCCACATCTGCATTTGTGTCATAATCGAGAAGGACAATGGTCTTACCTTCAATACTTGCATTCCGTAGCCGTTCAATAATACTTGCAACCTTGTTTTCTAGCACCCACTTGTAGGTAGGAATGTATATTTGTTTTCTGGCCTCAATATATCCCAATAGTTCATTACCATGAACTCCCTTCCTGTGTCCAAGTGGTTTTCCATAACGTCTAACCGTTCGCTTGATATTCTTCATTGTATCATTCTTGAACATCTCGGTATCAACATCGCAACTCTCAAATACCTTTAGCCCCTGCCAAATAGCCTCCACGCATGTTGCTGTATAGCCCTCGCTAAATGGAACTGGTATTCCACCATGCGGATAGAACGGACTCAGTTTCCTCAGTCCATCTTTCGCGCTACTTGTCACATCCGCCAGTATAGCATCTGGATATTTCTTCAATATCGTGGCAGGCTTCTTTCGTTTTGATTCAATAAAGATCATCAATATCAAAATGGTATTTAAGTAAACATAGTTCATTAATTTCATCTATAGCCAAAGCTCCATTCGAGATAAAAGAACCTATCAATTCTAAACGATATAATAGGTTATATGATAATTCAACTACATCATCTATATTATTAGCATCACATGAAGAGACGAAAGATGATACTATTCCTCTATGAGAGTATGCACACTTCACGTTTGATCCAACTACATCTATTTTTACGCTTAAGTTACCTCTTAACTGTGAAGGAATCCATATTGACCTTATTTTTTCACCTTCACAATCTTCACTAATCAGGGTGTTTATGATTGCAACATATGTGTAGAACTGATGTTTTTCTACACGTAAAAACTGGGCTTTAATCTTTCTTATTACCGACTCTTTTGGCTCTGGATACGGGATTGGTTTTTCTTCCATTTGGGAATTAACTGGGAATGGTAACGTATCGTCTTTAAAACTACTAATCTTATCAATAGCCTTTTTATATCCTAACTTGGCTGCTTTTTCATATATAGCCTTTGCCTTCCCCAAATCTTGTTTTGTTCCAATCCCTTTTACATATAAGCCTCCTAATCTCCATAAGCCTTCACAATTATTTTGATTCGCGGATTTCTCAAACCAGTCAAAAGCCCTGTATTCATCTTTTTCTACACCCTTTCCATTCAAATAACAATTCCCAAGTCGCCACATTGCATCAGAGTCTCCAGCTATAGCAGCTTTTTGATACCAGTGAAAAGCAGTTTTGTATTCAGGAGGAATGCCTCCTAAGCCATAATAATATATCTTCCCCATTATTGTCAATGAAACAATGTCGTCTTTTTCTATCGCTTTTTTATACCATCTTATCGCCTCATGGATATTATTATCAACCCCCAACCCACCTTCATAACACATAGCAATATGTCTCAAAGCCCTTGCACATCCATTTTTTGATGATTCTTCATACCAAACCCATGCCTTTTTATAATCAACTTGAGTTCCGTACCCATTTTTATAACAACAACCCACACAGCATTGTGCGTCTGCATAACCTAACTGGGCTGCTTTTTGAAATAACTTAAATGCTTTTTTATAATCTATTACTTTATTGTTTTCTGCTTCACAATATTTCCTTCCTTTTTTGTATAGATATGCCCCATACGAAATGCTCTTCTTTGGGTTATTGATAGTTAATAATCTTGGTGAGACAAAAGAAAGACTATTATTTGCAAGTGCAATCATAAATGCCCCATATAGTGAGCAAAATTCTTCATCAGGAAATAAATCAAGCAGAACTGACAAGGCATTAGATTCATTCAAATGCGATAAATCATCCTCATTAAAAAAGAATAAATCACTCAAACAATACTCTTCAATTAAATTTCTATTAAGTGAAAAAGCCTTTAATGACATAGCAATAAGTACGATGGAAAAATCGTCAATACTATCATCAAAGTTTATCTCTGATCGCTTAGGATGACGAAATCCAGGACTACCGATTTCTTTTGCTTTTTGCCCTTTCATAGAAGGAACATACATACCGTCATAGTCCACAAGTACAAGTTTCCCATCTTCTTTAACCAAAATGTTATCTGGTTTCAAATCGCCATGAGCAAAAGGTTGAGATAATAACCATGAAGCCAATTTGCAGAATTGGAAAGCAAGCATTTCTAAGATGTATTTCTCCTCGGAATTGTCTTTGATATACTTATCGAGTGTCTGGCCCTCCACCCAATCCATCAACAACACGGGGTACTCCGTTTCGTCGGTTTGGCTTGTATCTACAAACAATTCATTTTCCAAAAACCTTATAGAAGTGAGATAATTTGTTGAGACATATTCTAACTCATCTGCTATGAGTTTATAACTTTCAGTACGTCCTTCTTGTTCTTTAGTAAAACACTTAACTGCATAAAGCTTCCCGTCCCGCTCATCTTGCATCTTAAAGACAACGGAAAATCCGCCTACACTCATCACGGGATTGCCTTCTTCATCCAATACAGGCCTGAGATAACTCAACTCATCAAAGTTATCTTCTGCCGATTTAATCGCTTCGATATATTCTGAAATTAGCGGATAGTTCATAGTTTTATAGTCCCATTTGTTGTTTAAGCAAATACATCAGAAACTCCTTTTGCTGTATCTCAGCATCCTTTTCCTGTCGTGTCGCATTTGGATAACTCTCAATATTTCGTTTCGTCGAAGCAAGAAGAAAATCCATTGCTTCACGTGCCTGCTCTTTCGTCACATATTGCCCACCAATCAGTGAGCCAAGGAACTGGGCCGCACCATTTGCATGCTCAGCCATTTCCATATTGTGCTTCAATAATTCTCTTTCGTCAATCATACGTTCTTCTCGATTTTGTATTTTGGGCTGACATCTGTAAGGCCATCTTCGTTAAGCATACTTCTTATATGCCTTTTGCATGAAGCTATTTGTTCTGCTTCCTCATTTTCTATGAGCCGATCAACTTCACTTTGATAAATATTCCCATTTACTTCTGTTGATACTCTTATTATTTTCTTTTCCATATATGATTTTTTAAGATGATAATGACTTCACTATAATCTATTTAAATACTGCCTAAAATAGGTGTCAGAATTGAATAAGCCAGCATCAAGAAGTAGGCAATAGATAGAATGACTCAATTCATCCACATCCTCTGTGTTCTTTATATAGAAATGGGTAAATTCATTATATGAATGAAAAGAATCATGTTCTTCTATCGCTACATTACACGAACCATCGTTATTTTTGTGGAATGAGTAACTTATCTTTTCGGAATTTTGGAGGAAACAAAAAGTAGACACATTGTTAAACAATGATTGCGTCATATCAAAAGAAGTTATCTCTTTGTTACTACTAAGATGCAATCTGATTCTATTGCAATAAACATTCTTGTTAATCTCTCTTAATTGGTGAGTGTTATTTGGCAACATTTTTGAAAATAAAAGAAAGGTTCCAATTGGGATAACTATAGTATGGAGGTAGGGGCAATCTACGAAAGCGTCTTCATTAATATAATCTACTAAAGGTAACTCTATATATTTCATGTAACATCCCGCAAATGCGCCATGTCCCACATATTTGACCGTATCCGGAATAGTCAAGAAACGTAATTCATGACAATCCTTAAATGCATTATCACAGATTGTAATCGTGCCTGTTTTTACAATATAATCAGAAAAAGGATCCTCATAAATATCCCCCAAATACGATCCACAATGTTTGTCAAAAAAGGATAACAATTTAGTTTCGTCAGAACTATATTTTGCGTAACCTATTTTATCATACATTTTACAATTCACTCTATCATGAGATGATATATATGTGATTCGATTATTTAAGGGGACTGGGGGGGCAACTGATAAATCCAAAGATATATCGTTTTTATCATCAAATACCAACAAATCCCATAAGTAACGTGTAAGTCTCTTTGTTATTGGATAATAATTTGGCAATTTCTTTACACAAGCACACTTAGATATTAGTCCTGACGAAATAGTGTTTCTATAATCATTTTCCGAAAGCAACAGTCTATCTTCTATACCAAATTCTTCTAAAAGTTGAGGCTCTATAGAAATAGAATATAACGACAAAAGTATAGACACCAATGGAAAATCATCAATGCGTTCATTGAAATCATCCTCTGTGCGTTGTGGATGGCGGAAATTAGGCGAGCCAAGTTCACGAGCCTTTTGACCTTTCATGGAGGGAACATACATGCCATCATAATCAACAAGGACAAGGGTACCATCTTCACGAACAAGGATGTTGACAGGTTTCAAATCACCATGAGCGAAGGGCTGAGGAATGAGCCATTGAGCCAACTGGCTGAAACGATAGGCCAGCATCTCCAAAGCATATTTGTCATCCAGGTTCTCACGCAGATATTTGTCGAGCGTTTTGCCTTCAACCCAATCCATCAAAAGAACAGGGAACTCCGTCTCTGACGTCTGCTCTGTATCAACGAACAACTCTTTATCCAAATAACGGAGAGAAACAAGATAAGGTGAATCCACATCCTTCAGCGCATCAGCAATCTGATGGTAAGCCTCCGCTCTTCCTTCCTGCTCTTTGGTAAAGCATTTCAATGCATAAAACTTCCCCGTCTCAACATCCTGCATCTTAAAAACAACAGCAAAGTTACCACTTGTCATCACGGGTTTACCGTCATCATTCAATACTGGACGATGATTGGTCAACTCCTTGAAGTTGTCTTCTGCCGCCATTATGGCCACTATATATTCTGATATGAGTGGATAGCTCATAGATTATTTTCATTTGATTGTGCAAAGTTACAACTTTATTTTGAATCTCGCCAATTATTGAAGGGAAAAAATGTTCACAAGCCTTGTGAACGGTACCTTACCCTTCATTCACGCGCTGGTCAAAGCGTTCGCTGACCTGGACCATCCAGTCGGGCAGTTTCTTCAGGGCTTGGTAGACGAGGGCATCGGGCATCTTCTTGTAATAGGCATAGGCCATGGGGCCAGCTATGGCGGCGAGCGTGTCGGCATCACCGCCAAGGGCGATGGCCAGCTTGATGCAGTCGACATAGTCTTCCG